>Ga0209726_10003927_pt1 | contig 19581 bp, 18 predicted proteins | sample Subgrocontami54m_FD_187453 | JGI IMG/M metagenome (GOLD analysis project Ga0209726, IMG submission 187453) | Subsurface groundwater microbial communities from S. Glens Falls, New York, USA - GMW46 contaminated, 5.4 m (SPAdes) (version 3) | ecosystem: Environmental > Aquatic > Deep subsurface >... | reverse complement strand
CGGCGAGGAACTGACGCGGTCCATCCTGCTGCAAATCATCCTCGAAGAAGAGGCGGGCGGCATGCCCATGTTCACCGCCGACCTGCTGTCGCAGTTGATCCGTTTCTACGGCAATGCGATGCAAGGCATGGTCGGCAATTACCTGGAGAAGAACATGCAGACTTTCGTCCAGGTGCAGAAGCAGTTGCAGGAGCAGTCGCGCGCGATGTACGGCGACAACACCAAGATCAACAAGGATCTGTGGGCGCAGTTCATGAATTTCCAGGGTTCGGCCATGCAGGGCATGATGTCCGCCTATATGGATCAGAGCAAGAATGTATTCATGCAGATGCAGGAGCAGTTGCAGAACCAGACCAAGAATATCTTCTCCGGCTTCTCTTTCCCCGGCTTTCCCGGACAGCCCGGGCCGCAAAAAAAAGACGAAGGCGAAAAGTCCTGAAGCCTCGCCCGTGGGAGCGGCGCCTTTGTGGGAGGGGCGCCGATTTTGTGGGAGCGGCGCCCTCGCCGCGACCCGCGCCATGACTGACCACCGGTCGGCTCGGGGGCGGGCCTCCTGCAATGCCCGGGGGCGGGGCTCCTACAATAAATGACCACCGTGCCTAAAGTTGGATTCGTTTCGCTCGGCTGCCCGAAGGCGCTGGTCGATTCGGAACGTATCCTGTCGCGGTTGCGCGCCGAGGGCTACGCCATCTCGCCCTCCTATGAAGCGGCCGACCTGGTGGTGGTCAACACCTGCGGCTTCATCGATTCCGCGATCGAGGAATCGCTCGAGGCCATCGGCGAGGCGCTGGCGGAGAACGGGCGCGTGATCGTCACCGGCTGCCTCGGCGCCAAGGGCGACATCGTGCGCAAGACGCATCCCAAGGTGCTGGCGGTCACCGGGCCGCATGCCGCCGACGAAGTGATGCGGGCGGTGCACGCGCACCTGCCCAAGCCGCACGATCCCTATACCGACCTGGTGCCGCCGCAGGGCGTGAGACTCACGCCCGCGCATTACGCCTATCTCAAGATCTCCGAAGGCTGCAATCACCGCTGCACCTTCTGCATCATCCCTTCGCTCCGCGGCGACCTGGTGAGCCGGCCGATAGGCGAAGTGATGCAGGAGGCGGAGAACCTCGCCAAGGCCGGGGTGAAGGAAATTCTGGTCATCTCGCAGGACACCAGCGCCTACGGTGTGGATATCAAGTATCGAACCGGCTTCTGGCAAGGCCGCCCATTGAAAACGCGCACGACCGAACTCGCGCGCGCTCTGTGTGAACTCGGGGGATCGGCCGGGGACTTGTGGGTGCGCCTGCATTACGTCTATCCTTATCCGCACGTGGACGAAGTTATTCCGCTGATGGCCGAAGGCAAGCTACTGCCTTATCTCGACGTGCCGTTCCAGCACGCCAGCCCGCGCATGCTCAGGCTGATGAAGCGGCCGGCTTCGGGCGCGATGAACCTGGAGCGCATCCGCGCCTGGCGCGCCATCTGCCCGGACATCACCATCCGCAGCACCTTCATCGCCGGCTTTCCGGGCGAGACCGAAGCCGAGTTCCGGCAGATGCTCGATTTTCTCGAGGAAGCCGAACTCGACCGCGTCGGCTGCTTTGCCTATTCGCCGGTCGAGGGGGCGAAGGCGAACGCGAACGCGCTGCCCGACCCGGTGCCGGCGGAGTTGCGCGAGGAGCGGCGCGCGCGCTTCATGGCGGTGCAGGAGAAAATCAGCCGCAAGCGCTTGAAGCGCAAGATCGGGAAGACGATCAAGGTCCTGGTCGATGCGGTCGACAACAACGGCGCGCTCGCGCGCTCGGGCGCGGATGCGCCGGAAATCGACGGCGTGGTATTCATCGCCGGCGGCCAGGAAATCAAGCCGGGCGACTGGGCCACGGTCAAGATCGAGCGCGCCGACGCGCACGATTTGTGGGGAAAGTTGATCTGATTGAAATCGAACTTGGAAACGAATTCCGGAATGACATTGTTTGGAGACCCCCTAAAGGGCAACGTTGAGCAAGTCGCGACCCTTGATGTGAGCTAAAATCAAACCTTCTGGCGGTTCGGAATCCCAGTCGTGCTCGTCACTTGCGTGGTCTTCACTTGCTGATCCCTGTCATTCTGTCCGGCGGCGCCGGCACCCGCCTATGGCCGGTGTCGCGCGAAGCGCATCCCAAGCCCTTCATCGTTCTGCCCGACGGGCAGAGCCTGATGCAGAAGACACTGCTGCGCGCGGCGGCATTGAAGCCGGACTCGATTCTCACCATCACCAATCGGGATTATTTTTTCATCACCCGCGATGCGTATGCGGAAGTGGCCTTGGCTCCCGGGATAGCCCTCGATTACCTGCTCGAGCCCGCCGGCCGCAATACCGCACCGGCGATCGCAGCGGGGGCCTTGCGCATACGCGAGCAGTTCGGCGACGCGGCGACGATGCTGGTGCTGCCCTCGGACCACCTGATCCGGGATTTCGCCGCCTTCGCCGACGCGGTCGAGGCGGCCGCCAAGCTCGCCGAGCAGGGCTATCTGGTCACCTTCGGTATTGCGCCGACGGGCGCCGAGACCGGATTCGGCTATATTGAGGCCGACCAATCGCGCAAGCTCGGCGGCACGGGGCTGGCCGTGCGCCGCTTCGTCGAGAAGCCGTCGCGCGAGAAGGCCGAGGAGTATGTGGCATCGGGGCGCCATTACTGGAACTCGGGCATGTTCTGCTTCCGCGTCGGCGAATTTCTGAGCGAGTTGGCACACTGCGCGCCCGAAGTTTCGGACGCCGTGGCGGCGGCTTGGCAGGCGACGCCGCGCAACCAGACGCCCATCGCGATCGACCCGGAGTCGTTCGCCCGGATAGCCGACATCTCGGTGGACTACGCCGTCATGGAAAAAGCAACGCGCGTCGCCGTCGTGCCGGGGCGCTTCGACTGGAGCGACATTGGCTCCTGGCAGGCGCTGGGCGATCTGGTGCCCGCCGACGCGGCGGGCAATCGCGTCCAGGGCGAGGCCGTGCTGGTCGACAGCAAGGATTGTTTCGTGCGCAGCGAAGACCGGCTGGTGGCGGTCCTGGGCGCGCAGAACCTGCTGGTGGTGGATACGCCCGACGCCCTGCTGGTGGCCGACCGCAGCCGTGCACAGGAGGTAAAGAGCATTGTCCACCGCCTCAAGGCAAGCGGCCACCCGAGTGCGCGCCTGCACCGCACCGTGCATCGCCCCTGGGGCACTTACACCGTGCTGGAGGAGGGGCCGCGCTTCAAGATCAAGCGTATCGTGGTCAAGCCCGGCGCTTCGCTTTCGCTGCAGTATCACCAGCGCCGCAGCGAGCACTGGGTGGTGGTCTCGGGCATCGCCAAGGTGGTGAACGGCGAGCACGAAATCACCATCGGTGCGGACCAGTCGTCCTACATTCCGGCCGGCACTGCCCACCGTCTCGCCAACCCGGGCGAAGTCGATTGCGTGATGATCGAAGTGCAGAGCGGCGATTACCTGGGGGAAGACGATATCGTTCGTCTGGAGGACAATTATGGCCGCTCTTGAGAATCGTGGTTCGTGGTTCGTTGTTCGAACCACGAACCACGAACCACGAACAAGGTATCGAAAACATGCCTAAGACTGCGCTTGTCACCGGCATCACCGGACAGGACGGGTCCTACCTTGCCGAATTTCTGCTCGACAAGGGTTATGTCGTCCACGGCATCAAGCGCCGCACTTCGCTGATCAACACCGACCGCATCGACCATTTGTATCAGGATCCGCACGAAACCAACCGCCGCTTCATTCTCCACCATGGCGATCTCACCGATTCTTCCAACCTGGTGCGCATCATCCAGCAGACCCAGCCGGACGAAATCTACAATCTCGCGGCACAGAGCCACGTCGCCGTATCGTTCGAGGAACCGGAATACACGGCAAATTCCGACGCCCTCGGCGCCTTGCGCCTGCTCGAGGCTATCCGTATCCTTGGCCTGGAACAGAAAACCCGCTTCTACCAGGCCTCCACGTCCGAACTCTACGGCCTGGTGCAGGAAACGCCGCAGAAGGAAACCACGCCTTTCTATCCGCGCAGCCCCTACGGCGTGGCCAAGCTCTACGCCTACTGGATCACCGTCAACTACCGCGAGGCTTACGGCCTCTACGCCTGCAACGGCATCCTGTTCAACCACGAATCGCCGGTGCGCGGCGAGACCTTCGTCACGCGCAAGATCACGCGCGCGCTCGCGCGCATCAAGCTCGGCCTGCAGGACTGCCTCTACCTTGGCAATTTCAACGCCCGGCGCGACTGGGGGCATGCGCGCGATTTCGTCGAGGCCATGTGGCTGATGCTGCAGCAGCCGCAGCCCGAGGACTTCGTCATTGCCACCGGCGAGCAGCACAGCGTGCGCGAATTCGTGGACGCTGCCGCGACGGAACTGGGCATGGAACTCACCTGGAAAGGGAAGGGCAAGAACGAGAAAGGCTACGACCACGACGGCCGCTGCATCATCGCCGTCGATCCGCGCTACTTCCGCCCGACCGAGGTGGACTCGCTGCTGGGCGACCCGGGAAAAGCGAAAGCAAAGCTGGGGTGGGTGCCGAAAGTGAAATTCGCAGAACTGGTGGCGGAGATGGTGCGCGAGGACCTGCGCTCGGCCGAGCGCGACGAGCTCGTCAAGAGCCACGGGCACAAGACCTTCGACCGCCACGAATAATGCATAAAGAGGCAAGAATTTATGTTGCCGGCCACCGCGGCCTGGCCGGTTCTGCGCTGGTGAGGCAGCTCCGGCAAAAGGGCTACCGCAACTTGTTGTTGCGCACCCATGCCGAACTGGAGCTTACCGATCAGGCCGCGGTGCGCGATTTCTTCCAGCGCGAAAGGCCCGATTACGTTTTTCTTGCCGCGGCCAAGGTCGGGGGCATCGTCGCCAACAGCACCTATCCGGCTGAATTCATCCACAGCAATCTTGCGGTGCAGACGAATGTCCTGCACGAATCCTGGCGGGCCGGCGTAAAGCGGCTGCTGTTCCTCGGGTCTTCCTGCATCTACCCGCGCGATTGTTCGCAGCCGATCAAGGAGGAATATCTGCTCACCGGCCCGCTCGAGCCGACCAACCGCCCCTATGCCATTGCCAAGATCGCCGGCATCGAGATGTGCTGGTCCTACAACCGGCAGTACGGAACCAGGTTCCTCGCGGCCATGCCGACCAATCTCTACGGGCCGGGCGACAGCTACGACTTGAATAATTCCCACGTTCTGCCAGCGCTGATCCGGAAAATGCACGAAGCGATGAAGGGCGGTCTTGATGAAGTGGTCATCTGGGGCACGGGTTCGCCCATGCGCGAGTTCCTGTATAGCGAGGATATGGCGGAAGCCTGTGTCTATTTGCTCGATCTTCCGGCCCCGGGATTCGAGGCATTCGTCAGCGACACCAGTCCGCCGCTGGTGAACATCGGCTACGGCGAAGACCAGAGCATCGCGGAACTCGCACGGACGGTTGCGCGCGTTGTCGGCTTCCGCGGCAGGTTGCGCTTCGACCCCTCCAAACCCGACGGCACGCCGCGCAAGTTGCTCGATTCGGCCCGAATCAACGCGTTGGGATGGGAGCCCCGCACCCGCATCGACGCGGGCATCGCGGCGGCTTACCAGGACTTCCTGAGCCGTAACCCCGGCTGATCACATCATCGCCTCGGAGCGCGCCCGGGGCCTGGGTTCGAATCAGGCGCCGGGCGCGCTTTCCTGCATCTCGGTGCGCTGCTGTAACTCCGACAAACGTTGATGGGTGGCAATGTAAATGCCGCTAGCCATGATTACGGTGATTCCAATCAGCGACCAACGATCGGGAAAATCGCCGAATACCAGATAACCGATCACGATTACCCAGATCAGCTGCGTGTAGCTGAACGGCGCGAGCCTGGACGCTGGCGCATAGTCATAGGCTTTGATCAGGATCAGGTGGCTCAAGCCGCCGATGATGCCGATAACGACGAACAGGAGCGCGTGATTCAGGCTTTGCGGCAAGGTCCAGACATAGGGCAGCGTAAGCGACATCATCACGCTGCCGACCAGGCCGGAATAGAAGATCGAGGTATAGGGGTTCTCCAGGTTTGCGAGTTTGCGCGTAAGGATCTGATAACACGCAAAACAAGCGGCAGCGCCAAGGGGCAGAACGGAAGCCCAGGTAAACACGCCGCTACCCGGGCGGATGACGATGAGCACGCCCGCGAACCCGCCTGCTACTGCCAGCCAGCGCGCCAATTCCACCTTTTCCTTCAGAATGAACGCGGCCATCAGCGTCACCAGCAGCGGCGCGACGAAGATAATCGACGAGGCCTCGGCAAGCGGCATTTGCTTGATCGCGAAGACGAAGAAAAGGGTCGCGGCGGCGAGCAGCAGACCGCGTACCAGCTGCGCGCCCAGTCGCCGGGTGCGCACCAGGCGCAGGCCCACGCGCGGGCCGAGCGCGATGATCACCAGCAGCAAATGGAAAAAGTAGCGGGCCCAGACGATGGCCGGCACCGGGTAGAAACGCGACAAATACTTGGAGATCGAGTCCATGACGACGAACATCGCTACTGCCGTCATGATCATCAGGGCGCCGCGCAGGGGATGCGGTTGCGCGGAGGAGTCCGCGCTCATCGAAACCGGGGGAGGATTTGCAGTTTCACAACAGGCGAATTATAGCCTGGACGCCGCTTGAATGACGCCCCAAATCGCGCGCGCCGCGCGGATCAAACACAAACTCTTAGTCTATCAGAGCACTTGGCCGCGGGGCGCGATCACCGCATAATCCCCGGTATGAGCGAGAAGCGCGAGCATACTACGCAAACAGCGGCGCGGCCCAGGCCGGTGCTCGATCTTCGGGACGCGATCGGCCTGATCGTCGGCATCGTCGTCGGCGCAGGCATATTCAAGACGCCTTCTCTGGTGGCCGCCAATGCGGGCGGCGCATGGGCCATGCTCGCCGCCTGGCTGTTGGGTGGGATCATCTCGCTGATCGGGGCGCTGTGTTATGCCGAACTCGCCACGGCCTATCCGCATGCCGGCGGCGATTATCATTTTCTGACCCGCGCCTATGGCAGGAAATTGTCGTTTCTTTTCGCTTGGGCGCGTCTGGCGGTGATCACCACCGGCTCGATCGCCTTGCTCGCATTCGTGTTCGGCGACTACTGCACGCGGCTCTATGCACTGGGCGACCAGTCATCCGCGCTTTACGCGGCTCTGATCGTGATCGTGCTCACTGCGGTCAACATCGCCGGCGTGAAATTCGGGGCGGCGACGCAGAACTGGCTGACCGTGGTGGAAGTGCTGGGATTGCTCGCTGTCACCGCCGCCGGGCTGGTGGTCGCGCCGGCCGCGGCGGCGGCTGCCGTGCCCGGCGGCACCGATCCGGGACAGCCGGCCTTCGGCTTGTGCATGGTGTTCGTGCTGCTGACTTACGGCGGCTGGAACGAAGCCGCCTACATCTCGGCCGAACTCAAGGACGTCCGGCGCAACATGTTGCGTGCGCTCATGTGGAGCATGTTCATCCTCACCGCGCTCTATCTGCTGGTGAATCTCGCCTATCTGCGCGGATTGGGCCTCGCCGGCATGGCGCGATCCCAGGTAGTCGCGGCGGATCTGCTGCAGCAGGCCTGGGGCAGCGCGGGTGCGCAGTTGATCAGCGTCATGATCGCGGTATCGGCGCTGACCTCGATCAATGCCACCGTCATCGTCGGCGCGCGCAGCAACTACGCCTTGGGCTGCGACTGGCGGGTGCTCGGCTTCCTCGGCCGCTGGAACGCGCGCACCGGCTCGCCGACGCAGGCGCTGCTGCTACAGGGGGCCGTTGCACTGGCGCTGGTCGCGTTCGGCGCGTTCATGCGTCAGGGCTTCGAGACCATGGTGGACTATACCGCGCCGGTGTTCTGGCTGTTTTTTCTGCTCACCGGGCTCTCGCTGTTCGTGTTGCGCTGGCGCGAACCGGAGCATCCGCGGCCGTTCCGGGTGCCGCTGTATCCGCTCCTGCCGCTGGCCTTCTGCGCCAGCAGCGCCTGGCTGCTTTATTCCAGCCTGGCTTATACGCGTCTGGGCGCACTAGTGGGGGTAGGGGTGCTCGCCGCCGGCGTACCGCTGCTCGCGCTGGCGCTACGCCGGAGTCCGAAGCATTGAGTATTACGTTATCGCATGACAGTTTTGCGGACGGTCACCCCGTCTCCCGCTTGGGCGGGAGACGGGGGCGAGGCGAGGGTTTCGGGCAGCATGCTGCCCGCTCGCCGAGCGGCGTCCCGACGCCCCGCAGGAAGTCCCCTTGGGGATGCAGCGGGACGCGCGCACTGCAAGTGAGGGTAGGGCTGTAGCCCGGTTGTGTAATTCTCAATAATTATTGCTGGCAGTGATGATGCCGTTGACGAGCTTGACCTTGTCGCCCGAGTGCCAGGCGGGCGGGTTGTCCTGCGTGATGAGCTGGCTGGAGCCGTCGTCGAAGCGGATGGCGATCTCGTAGCTTTTCACTTTCTTTACGCTCTTCTCGATCTGGTGGCCGGCGACAGCGCCGCCGATCGCGCCGAGCACGGTCATGACGTCCCGGCCGCGGCCGCCGCCGGTCTGGTGGCCGAGCACGCCGCCTGCGACCCCGCCCGCGACCGCGCCCAAACCGGAACCTTCGCCTTTTTTCTCGATTTCGCGCACCGACTCGATCACGCCGCAGTCGTAGCAGGCCCGTCTTGCCGGCTCGGCTCTGGGCGCGGGCTCATATCTTGGTAACGGGTCGTTTTGCGCGACTTTGACCGGCGCTTCGTCCCTGATCGTTTTCGCCGGCTCTTCGGCAGGTCGCGCCGCTTGCTCCACCGGCCTGGCGCGCCTTGCGGCAGTCTTGTGCGCGGCAGGTTTGGGCACGCTCACTGTGGTTGTGGTGACGGTGGTGGTCTCGATCGGTTGAGCAGCGAGAGCAAGCTTCGCCGGCGCTTCGGCGGGTTTCGCCGCCTGGATTTGGGCAGGCTGGCTGTGGCTGGTCGGGATCAGCCCGGTGATGGCGCCTATGCCGGCCAGGCTGAACAGGGTGACTGCCACTGCCGCGATCGCGGTCAGCGGATGCATGCTTCTGGTCGTGGTGGTTTCCATTGTTGTCTCCATTTTGTCGGATGCGCATTGCAGAAAACGCATCTACGGCGCCAATGGTGACAGCAAAACAGCGGGAAAATTGTGAGCAATTGTGACTATTTGTAACCGGCTTGCTGCCGGGTGATGGCTACTCCGGCCGCATCTGCGGGAACAGGATCACGTCGCGGATGCTGGCGCTGTTGGTGAACAGCATCACCAGCCGGTCTATGCCTATGCCTTCGCCCGCAGTGGGTGGGAGGCCGTACTCCAGCGCGCGGATGTAATCGGCATCGTAATACATCGCCTCTTCGTCACCGGCTTCCTTCCGCTTCGCCTGCTCGGCGAAGCGCGCCGCCTGATCCTCCGGGTCGTTGAGCTCGGAAAAGCCGTTGGCCATCTCGCGCCCGGTGATGTACAACTCGAAGCGGTCGGTGATGTCCGGGTTCTGGTCGTTGCGGCGCGCCAGCGGCGACACCTCGGCCGGATAATCGATGATGAAGGTCGGCTGGATCAGCAAGGTCTCGGTGGTCTGCTCGAACAGCATGAGCTGCAGCGACCCCAGGCCGTGCGCGCGCGAGACGTCGGCGCCGAGTTTCTTCAGCGCGCGCGTGAGATAGTCGCGGTCGGCCAGCTCGGCCGCGCTGATCTGCGGATGATACTTGCAAATCGCCTGGACCACGGTGAGCCGTTCGAACGGCTTGCCCAGGTCGACCGTGTGCTCGGCGTAGGGCAGGGCGGTGGTGCCCAGCACCTGTTGCGCCACCGTGCGCAGCAGTTCTTCGGTGTAATCCATGAGGTAGCGGTAATCGCGATAGGCCTCGTAGAACTCGATCATGGTGAATTCGGGGTTGTGCCGGGTGGAAATACCCTCGTTCCTGAAATTGCGGTTGATCTCGAACACTTTCTCGTAGCCGCCCACCACCAGGCGCTTCAGATACAACTCGGGCGCGATGCGCAGGAACAACTGCATGTCGAGCGCGTTGTGGTGCGTGGCGAAGGGCTTGGCCGCGGCGCCGCCCGGGATCGGGTGCAGCATCGGCGTTTCGACTTCGAGGTAGCCGCGCGCCACCATGAAGGCGCGGATTGCCTGGATCATCCGGCTGCGCACGCTGAACACCTTGCGCGCCTCGGGGTTGGTGATCAGGTCGACATAGCGCTGGCGGTAGCGCTGCTCCTGGTCGGTGAGGCCGTGGAACTTCTCCGGCAGCGGCCGCAGTGACTTGGTGAGCAGGCGCAGCTTGGCTACGCGCACCGACAGCTCGCCCGTCTTGGTCCTGAACAAGGTCCCCTCGGCGGCGAGGATGTCGCCCAGGTCCCAGTGCTTGAACGCCTCGTGCACGGCAACGCCCGCGTGGTCGTTGGTGATGTAGAGCTGGATGCGGCCGTCGAAATTCTTTCCACTGAGGTCCTGGATGCTGGCGAAGCTCGCCTTGCCCATGACGCGCTTGAGCAGCATGCGCCCTGCGACCGCCACGTGCACTGCATTGGCCTCGAGCTCTTCATTGGATTTCGCGCCGTGCGCCGCGTGCAGGTCAGCAGCCAGGTCCTTGCGCTCGAAGTCGTTGGGAAAGGCATTGCCGTGCGTGCGCAGCTCCGCCAGCTTCGCGCGCCGCTCGGCGATGATCTGGTTTTCGTCCAGCGGGACCTGATTGGGTTGTTGCTCAGCCATATACGACTTCCTTTCTGCGCTATCGCTACTCTGTATCATGTCATTCCGAGCGTAGCGAGGAATCTGCTTTATACCATTCAGCACTCAAATCCTCCCAGGTGGGATTGCTGATCTCGATCAAACATATTTTCTTGCTTCGATTCCAGCTCTTGATTTGTTTTTCCCTGGTGATAGCGCTCAGAATATCCGTTGTCTGTTCAAAATAAACCAAGCGGTCAATGTTGTACCGTTTTGTGAACCCGTCTACCAGTTTGGATTTGTGCTCAAACAAGCGGCGTTCCAGATTATTCGTCACACCGACGTAGAGGCGCCTGGATTTGCTCGCCAACAAATATACGTAGTACGTTCTTTCGTTCATCGGCTAAAAGCAGATTTCTCGCTACGCTCGAAATGACATCCTTTTAGGGCATCGCCTGGTTATACGCCCTGCTTCAAACTTGCTTCGATGAACACATCCAGGTCGCCGTCGAGGACCGCCTGGGTGTTGCCGGTCTCGACGCCGGTGCGCAAGTCCTTGATGCGCGACTGATCGAGCACGTAGGAGCGGATCTGGTGACCCCAGCCGATGTCGGTCTTCGAGTCCTCGAGCTTCTGCTGCTCGTCCTGGCGTTTGCGGATCTCCCGTTCGTACAGGCGCGATTTCAGCATGGCCATGGCTTCGGCGCGGTTGCGGTGCTGCGAGCGGTCGTTCTGGCACTGCACCACGATATTGGTGGGCAGGTGGGTGATGCGCACCGCGGAGTCGGTCTTGTTGATATGCTGGCCGCCGGCGCCCGAGGCGCGGTAGGTGTCGATGCGCAGGTCCGCGGGGTTGATTTCGACCTCGATGGTGTCGTCCACCTCGGGGTAGGCGAATACGCTGGCGAACGAGGTATGGCGCCGGTTGCCGGAATCGAAGGGCGATTTGCGCACCAGGCGGTGAATGCCGGTTTCGGTGCGCAGCCGGCCGTAGGCGTACTCGCCCGAAACCTTGATGGTCGCGCTCTTGATCCCCGCCACCTCGCCTTCGGATTCTTCCAGCACTTCGACATTGAAGCCGCTGCGCTCGCAATATTTCAGATACATGCGCTCCAGCATCGCCGCCCAGTCCTGCGCTTCGGTGCCGCCCGAACCGGACTGAATGTCGAGGAAGCAGTTGTTCGGATCGAGCGCATTGGAGAACATGCGGCGAAACTCCATGGCCGCCACCCGCTTTTCCGCCGCAGCGATGTCCCCGGCCAGGCTCATGAGCGTGGCGTCGTCGGCTTCGGCGCGCGCCATCTCGAACAGCTCGCTTGCGTCGCGCAACTGGCCATCGAGCAGCAACAGGCTGCCGACGATGCCCTCCAGGGACTTCTTTTCGCGGCCGAGTTCCTGGGCGCGCTTGGCGTCGCTCCAGACGTTCGGCTGTTCGAGCTGCCTCCCGACTTCGATCAGGCGTTCCTGCTTGGTCTCGAAGTCAAAGATACCTCCGCATTTCCCTGGCGCGCTCGCCGAGGTCGATGAGGCTGTTGGCGAGGGCATTGATTTTTTCGGCTTCCATGATCGGCTTTTTTGTCGGAATTGTGCAATTATACTCTTGCTTACCCGCTTCCCCCTGGGTTCCCGCGAGGCTGCACAAGTAGAATGGCCTTATGTTCTCCCGCCGCAAGATTCTGAAACTGATTGCCGGAGTGCCTGCCATGGCTTTGATCCCACCTGCGCGCGCGACCGAGGCGCCGCTCAAGCGCCCCATTCCGAAGACGGGCGAGTTGCTGCACGCGGTCGGACTCGGCACCTGGCAGACGTTCGACGTCGGCGGCGACGCAGGCGGACGCGCTGCCGCGCGCGAAGTGCTCGCGCGCTTCGTCAAAGCGGGCGGACAGATGGTAGACAGCTCGCCCATGTACGGGAGCTCGGAGTCGGTGGTCGGCGAGATTGCCGCCGGGCTGGGGGTGGAAAAATCGCTCTTCCTCGCCACCAAAGTCTGGACCAGCGGGCGTGAGGCCGGCATCCGGCAGATGGAAGAATCGCTGCGCCGCATGCGCGCACTGACGCTCAACCCGCTGGCCATGGACCTGATGCAGGTGCACAACCTCACGGACGTGAAGACCCAGCTCAAGACCCTGCGCGAGTGGAAGGCGCAGGGCAGGATCCGCTATCTCGGCATCACCCACTACCACGAGGGCGCGTACCCGGAACTTGAGCGCTTGATCAAGTCGGAGCAGCTCGACTTCGCGCAGTTCAACTACAACGTCGCGGCCACGGCGGCGGAGGAGCGCCTGCTGCCGGTTTGCGCGGAATACCGGACCGCGGTGATTGTCAACCGCCCGTTCGAGGAGGGCGAACTGTTTCGCCGGGTGAAGGGCAGGGAATTGCCCAGGTGGGCACAGGAATTCGACTGCAACAGCTGGGCGCAGTTTTTCCTCAAGTTCATCCTTGCGCACCCGGCGGTGACCTGTGCCATTCCCGCCACGCGCAACCCCGATTACCTGGTGGACAACATGGGCGCGGCTTTGGGGCGGCTACCCGATGCGGCCATGCGCCGGCGCATGGTGCAGCACATGCGCAGTCTGTAGTTCTCGCCATACCTGGCCTGTTATATACGGCGTCGTAAATGCCGTCGCATGCCAAGCGCGGACTTGCGCGCTGCGCGCGCCAACCGTGTTTTCTGTACGGATTAAAAGCACATCCGTACAGAAAACGCGGTTATGGTTAACAGCAAACACAGCGTGGGGGTTTTATACAAGATCGCCGATTGCGTGCGGACGGTTTCTCGTCCGTGCGCAATCGGCGATCCGCGCGGACGGCTTTTCGTCCGCGCAAAATCGAACCTCTGCAAAATCGTGGACGCCATTCGCCTCGCCACTCGTAAGCAGTAGATTGAACCTTATAGCCGCCGCGCCGAAAATTCGTCGGCGATCTTGTCCTCGTAATAACTCGCCGGCGAAGGTGCGTTCATGAACTGGCGCTGCACTTCCTGCGACACGCCGCTATAGGCGATTACGGCGCCATCCCGCAGTTCGACTTCAAGCACCTGCAATTTCGGGTCATAGCCGACCGCGCGAATCTTATTGGAGTTGACGCGCTTGCGTTCCATGCCTCACTCCCACTCCTCGACGATGAGCTGCACGCTCTGCACGCCATTGTACTCGTTCACCGCCAGGCGGTAGGCGGCGCGGATGGCCGCGCCTGCGGGAGCCAGCGAATTGAAGCGTATCGCCTCGTACAGTTTGCCGTCCTTCTGCAGGCGCAGTTTCAGATGCTTGTCGCCGACCACCCGCTGGCTGGCGACAGCGAAGCGGTCGCAGAACAGCGGCTGCGGGAAACCCTGGCCCCAGACCTCGCGCTCCAGCATGCGTATCGTGTCCAGGTTCATGTAGGCCGATTCCAGCGGGCCGTCGGTCTCGATGCTGCGCGCGAGATCGGACGCGGCGAGCAGCCCGCGCACCGCGCTCTCGAACAATTCGCCGAACTGCGCCAGGCCTTCGCTGCGTATGGTGAGGCCCGCGGCGGCGGCATGACCGCCGAAGCGCAGGATCAGGCCGGGCGCGCGCTTGGCGACGAGATCGAGCGCGTCGCGCAGATGCAGGCCCGGGATCGATCGCCCCGATCCTTTCAGCTCGCCCGCATTGCCGGCGGCGAAAGCGATCACCGGCCGGTGCAGCCGGTCCTTGATGCGCGCCGCGAGTATGCCCACCACGCCCTGGTGCCAGGACGGATCGAACAGCGCCAGGGTGTAGGCCTCGCCCGCGTCCGTACCCAAGCCCGGGCCCAGGCCCTCCAGCATCGCCAGCGCCTGATCCTGCATGGTGCCTTCTATTTCGCGCCGCTCGCGGTTCAGCCGGTCGAGCTCCTGCGCGATGTTGAGCGCGCGCGCCGTGTCGTCGGTGATCAGGCACTCGATTCCCAGCGCCATGTCGGCCAGGCGCCCGGCGGCATTGAGCCGCGGCCCGGCGGCGAAGCCGAGGTCGAAGCAGGACGCGCGGCGCGCCTCGCGCCCAGCCACGCGCAGCAGCGCGGCGATGCCGGCCTGCATCCTGCCGTCGCGGATGCGCTTCAATCCTTGTGCCACCAGGATGCGATTATTACGGTCCAGCCGTACCACGTCGACCACCGTGCCCAGGGCGACCAGATCGAGCAGCGCTGCCAGATTGAATTCCGGTCGATCCTTGAAGCGGCCGCGCCGGCGCAGCTCGGCCCTGAGCGCCAGCATGACATAGAACATCACGCCGACGCCGGCGATGGCCTTGCTCGGGAAATCGCAGCCCGGTTGGTTGGGGTTGACGATGCAATTCGCCTGCGGCAGGGTGTCGCCGGGCAGATGGTGGTCGGTGATCAGCGTGGCGATGCCAAGCGCGTTCGCCCGCGCCACGCCCTCGTTGCTGGCGATGCCGTTGTCCACGGTGATCAGCAGGTCTGGACGTCTCGGCTGGCGCGCGGCGAGCTCGACGATTTCCGGCGTGAGACCATAGCCATATTCGAAGCGGTTGGGCACGAGGTAAGCCACGTCGGCACCAAAGGCGCGCAGCGCGCGCACCCCGACCGCGCATGCCGTGGCGCCATCGCAGTCGTAGTCGGCGACGATCAGCAGGCGCTGCTTCATTTCGATGGCATCGGCGAGCAGCACCGCGGCGCGGCCGGCATGCAGCAGCCGCTCCGGCGGGATCAACCCCGAGAATTCGCTCTCCACCTCGCTTTTGTCCAGCACGCCGCGCGCGGCATACAGCTGCGCCAGCACCGGATGCAGGCCCTGCTGCACCAGCATGTCGCGGCTGCGTGGCGGGATGGGACGGGTGACGATGGCTGTCATGGTTATGCGAAATCCGGCAGCGGCTTGACCCGCCGCCAGAAGCGGCGCAGGTCGCCGCGGGTGGTCTCGGCCGAAAGCACGCCCGCGGGCCCGAGCGCATGCAGGCTAAGCATGCCGATGCGTTCCTGCCTGAGCGCCTCCAGCAGGGGTGCAAACCAGTCGCGCTCGAGTTGCTGCAGGCCTTCGCGCCAACCATGGGCATCGCCATACTGCGCCGCGCCGCGCAGCCGGTCCAGCAGGATCAGGTTTACGCCTTCGCTTGCGCTTGCGCGCAGCAAGTCCGCGGCGACATCGGGCAGATTGCGCGCCGCGATGTGCGCCGCCTGCGCCAGTCCCGCCGCGAACGGGTCCCTGGACCAGACCGCGTCGCACGGCGCTGACACGGGGTCCTGCAGCCTGCCGCCGCCCCAGGGCCAGATGCTGTTGATCGGCAGTTTGCCTGCGCTCTCGCGCTGTTCGTTGACCGCGTGGCCGTGCAGCAGCATCTGAATATCGTTCAGGCGCGTGCGCCAGGACGCGGCGTCGGCTCCGCGCGGCAGCAAGGCATCGATGCTCCTGCCCGCCGCTTCGGGCAGGGCCGTCGTTTCCAGTGCCGGCGCGGCGTCGGCGCGCAGATACCAGCGGTCCGGCCGCAGCGGATAAAAACTCAGGCTATCTCCCGAAAAATGCGCATTGAGGCCATCGGTGAAGCTCTCGGCTTCCTGCTGCGATATGGGGAAAATGTCGCTGTCGGCGAGCACCAGCCGGTCGCCGTCGAGTCTGAGGTGCACCGGGTCGGCGCGCAGCCAATGGTGAGCGCCCGGTTGGCCGCCGTCGGCGAGCAGGCTATAGGGCGCGACCGGCCAGTCCCCATGCTTGTCCAGGTTGAACTGCGCGCACAGCCAGGCTTCGGCCGACACTGCTTCGGCGTGCCGCCGCCGTCCTTTGCCAAGGAGTTGCTCCAGCGCGGGCGTGTCGAGTTCGCGATAGATGTCGCGGAAATCCCGGTCGGGCCAGAACAGGTCTGGAATCAGCAGTTGACAGTGCATGCCAAAGTTTATCCCAGAAAATCCATCAGGCTTCCTCTAGAAATTGTCATTCTGAGCATCTCAGCCCCGCGTGATCGCGTGGACGGTGTTCACGAAGAAGCAATGAATTAGCGATTTTGTCTCTTGAGAGGCGAAGCCTATGCCGCCTGCGCGGTATCGCTGATTTTCCCGGCGCGACCTCGCTTCGCGCGGCCCTGTTCAAGTTCCCAGCCTTTGCAGGCGAGCGTCACGGTGCGCGGAACGGGACGCGCTCCGGTGCGGTACTGGCTCACCGTGCGGCGGGTCAGCCCGATAGCCGTCGCCGCATCCGTCAGGGAAAGCTGATGACGATCCTGCCAGCGGCGAAATTCGACATTGGCCGCATGTCCGCTCTGTTCCAGCGACATTTCCAACAAGCGGTCGGAATCCAGCGATGCGCCGCAGGGCCACTCCACGGCCCAACCGAAGTCAACCACGGCGGCGCGTCGAAATTCGCGGCGCGATTCCAGCGGCGCGAACACCTCCAACCGCTGCGCCACATCGGTCAGATCGACGCGGATGGTATTGCCGCCGGTATATATTGCCACCAGCACCATGCCGGTCTCGACACTGACGGATTGCAGCCGGTTCGCGTTTTTCGCTTTCATAAATTACCTCCTGCGCGGATTGTTCATTTTTGCCCACTCGCGGCGTACATCCTCGGCATTAGCCTCGATCCACGCCTGCGCAGCGCGCAACACCTTTGCCGGCACGCCGGAATTGAGCATCTTGCCGGACAGATATACCACCGCCTTGCCATCCGAATGCAGCACATGAGCATGAACCGGCGGATGCTCGTTGCCCCGCACGACGATGATCCAGCCTTCACCAGAATGAAGCTTTCCCATGACCCCATTATAGAGCAATTATTTCCCTATTAGCAACGCCCACCCGGAAACCTGATTTGAACTCGCGCCCGGATAATCCGGCTTCGAGTATGTCAAAATACGCCGGGCGCACGATAACGACAGGGCGCACAACAACGACAATGACCCGACTCCCCTACGAATTGTTCATTGGCCTGCGCTACACCCGCGCCAAGCGCTGCAATCATTTCATTTCCTTCATCTCGCTCACCTCGATGCTGGGCATTGCGCTGGGGGTGGCGGCGCTGATCACGGTGTTGTCGGTGATGAACGGGTTCCAGAACGAACTGCGCACACGCATCCTGGGCGTGGCCTCGCATGTGCAGATCAGCGGGCCGGGCGATATGCTCTCCGACTGGCAGGCCGTGGCCGCGCTGGCTGCCTCCAATCCGCGCGTGGTTGCCGCGGCGCCCTACGTCAACGTGCAGGGCATGCTCACTTTTGACGGCGCGGTGCGCGGCTCGGTCATCCGCGGCATTCTGCCCGAGCGCGAGGACCGGGTGGCGGAGATAGGCCGCCACATGAAGGCCGGCGCGCTGGCCGCGCTCCGGCCCGGCGAATTCGGCATCGTGCTTGGCGGCGAGCTCGCGCGCGCGCTCGCCGTGATCGTCGGCGACAAGCTGACGCTGATCGCGCCGCAGGGGCAGGTAACGCCGGCCGGCATCATGCCGCGCCTGAAGCAATTCCGCGTGGTCGGAATTTTCGAGATCGGCATGTTCGAATACGATGCCGGACTCGCGCTGATCCACCTTGAGGATGCGCAGAAGCTGTACCGCATGGAGGACCGGGTATCGGGCGTGCGCCTGAAGCTGCACGACCTGTTCCAGTCGCGCCAGGTGGCCCTGGCGCTGATAGACAAGCTGGGCGCCAATGTGTACATCAGCGACTGGACGCGCAGCCACGCCAACTTTTTCCGCGCGGTGCAAATGGAGAAGAACGTGATGTTCATCATCCTGCTGCTGATCGTCGCGGTGGCCGCGTTCAACATCGTTTCCACCCTGGTGATGGCGGTTACCGACAAGCAGCCCGATATCGCCATCCTGCGCACTCTGGGCGCGGCGCCCTCGGGCATCATGGCGGTGTTCATCGTGCAGGGCGCGCTGATCGGTGTCATCGGCACGCTGATCGGCGTCGTCGGCGGCGTGCTGCTCGCCCTCAACATCGACGTGGTGGTGCCCTTCATCGAAAGCCTGTTCAACGTCCACTTTCTGGCGAAGGACGTGTATTACATCAGCGAGCTGCCTTCCGACCTGCTGTGGAAAGACGTCATCACCATCGCCGCGGTGTCCTTCGTGCTGAGCCTGCTCGCCACGCTGTATCCGAGCTGGCGCGCATCGCGGGTGAATCCGGCCGAGGCCCTGCGCTATGAGTGACATCGTTCTCGGCTGCGCCAGGCTCGCCAAGATCTACCATCAGGGCGCAGTCGAGGTGCCGGTTTTGCTCGGCGTGGACCTGCAGGTGCGCGCCGGAGAACTGGTGGCCATCGTCGGCGCCTCGGGCTCGGGCAAAAGCACCTTGCTCCACCTGCTGGGCGGCCTGGACAGCGCGACTTCGGGCGAGGTGACGATCCTCGGCCGGCCGATGCAAAGCCTGACCGAGGCGGCGCGCAGCCGGCTGCGCAACGAATCGCTCGGTTTCGTCTACCAGTTCCATCACCTGCTGATGGAATTCACCGCCCTGGAGAACGTGGCCATGCCGCTCCTGATACGGCGCATGCCGGCGGCAGGGGCGCGCAGCCGCGCTGCGGCCATCCTCAAAGAAGTGGGGCTCGGCAACCGCCTGGAACACACTCCGGCCGAGCTCTCCGGCGGCGAGCGCCAGCGCGCGGCGCTGGCGCGGGCGCTGGTGACCCAGCCTGCGTGCGTGCTCGCCGACGAGCCTACCGGCAACCTCGATCGCCATACAGCGGCCCAAGTGTTCGAAATGATGCTGGAACTCAACCGAAGCCGCGGTACCAGCTTTGTCATCGTCACCCACGATCCCGGCATCGCCGCGCGCACGCAACGTGTATTGCGGCTGCAGGATGGGGTGCTGAATCCGGATTGAGAATTGGCTGCTTCCGAAAATTTAGGCAGGGCGATAAGTGGCAGACCTTTCTCCTCCGTCGATCGCTAACAGGCTGTTGAAATTCGAGCAGAAACGGTGACTGCCACGATGTTTGAGCGAGTATCGAATGAATTGTTTCGATAATGCTGCCGGTTTTTTATCGT
>Ga0209726_10003926_pt1 | contig 19591 bp, 20 predicted proteins | sample Subgrocontami54m_FD_187453 | JGI IMG/M metagenome (GOLD analysis project Ga0209726, IMG submission 187453) | Subsurface groundwater microbial communities from S. Glens Falls, New York, USA - GMW46 contaminated, 5.4 m (SPAdes) (version 3) | ecosystem: Environmental > Aquatic > Deep subsurface >... | reverse complement strand
CCCTGTTCTTCAACATGGATCAACTGGTCCGTTCCGGAGTCCCGTTGCTGGAATGCCTCGCCGATTTGCGCGACAGCATGGATGACCCGCAATTCCGTGAGATCATCGCCAGCATGGTGGAATCGATTGGAAACGGCAAGAAGCTGTCGCAAGCCATGGCAGAACACCCCGAAGCGTTCGACAAGATTTTTGTGAGCCTGACCCATGCGGGGGAAGAAAGCGGCCGTCTGGCCGATGTTTTTTTGCATCTCACCGAATCTTTGAAATGGCAGGACGAGATGGCTTCGCAAACCAAGAACATGATGATTTACCCGGTGTTCGTCGGCACCGTGGTGATAGCCATCACTTTCTTCCTGATGATTTATCTGGTGCCGCAACTGGTCGGCTTCATCAAGGGCATGGGGCAGGAGATCCCCTTGCAGACCCGTTTGCTGCTGGCCACCTCCGGTGTGTTCGTGGATTACTGGTATGTCATGCTGGCGCTTCCGGTAGTATTGTTCGCGGCCTTCAAGCTGTCGTTGATCTACAATCCCGGCCTGCAATATCATCTGGACAAACTCAAGCTGAATATCCGGCCCACCGGCCCCATCCTGCGCAAGATCATCCTGGCGCGCTTTGCCAATACCTTCGCCATGATGTACGGTTCCGGCATCGCCATAATGGATTGCATCGCCAACTCGCGCGACCTGATAGGCAACCAGGTGATCGCCATGAGCCTGGACCAGGTTGCGCGTGAAATCGAATCCGGCAAGAATCTCACGCAGAGCTTCCAGAACACCGGCGTATTCCCGCCGCTGGTGATACGCATGCTCAAGGTGGGCGAGGCTACCGGCCAACTGGATGTTGCGCTGCGCAACGTGAGTTATTTTTATGACCGCGACGTTAAGGATTCAATCAAGAAAGTGCAGGTCATGATTGAGCCGACCATGACCATCATTCTCGGTTTGCTGCTCGGCTGGGTGATGCTGGCCGTGCTGTCACCGATTTATGACATCATCAGCAAGGTGAAAATGTGATAAAAGTTATGCACCATGAATTCAACCCGGATTGTTCATTAGGCTCGATGTCCCCTCCCCCTTGCAGGGGGAGGGCTAGGGAGGGGGTAGAAACTAAGCGTGAGCATAATCAAAATTTCTACCCCCATCCCAACCTTCCCCCTGTAAGGGGGAAGGAGCGGGTATATGCAATCCGGATTCAATAACAGGCATCCATAAATGTCCAGCAAAACCCTCCTGTTCCTCGGCGCCGACTATTTCCATGCCTACACATGGAAGGGTGGCGCACTTTCCGGAGAACAGCGCTTTGCCGACAACCCGGAGGGCAAGGAACAATTCGCCGCATTCCAGCAAAACCACCCCGAGCCGGCCTATCTGCTCACCGATCTGATCGAGGAAGATTTCCGCCACGAAACCGTGCCGCATTTGCGCGGCCGCGAGCGCGCTGCACTGATCCAGCGCAAGTTCGACCAATACTACCGCAACACCCCGTTCCGGCAGGCACTGCCGCTGCAACGCCGGAAAGACGGGCGGCGCGACGATGAGATGCTGTTCTCCGGACTTACCAATCCGGCTCTCATCTCACCGTGGCTGAGCATAATGCTGGCGCACAGTATGCCGGTGGCAGGCATTTATTCCGTGCCCAACATCAGCGCCCCGCTGGTCAGGAATATTCCTTCCAGCTACCTGTTGCTGCTGTCCTGGGAAAAACATGCGGGTCTGCGCCAGACCTATTTTGACGCCAAGCTCCTGCGCTTCTCGCGCCTGACGCCGATAAGCGATGGCAGCTCATTCAGCGAGGCAGTCGCAAAAGAAGCCGCGCGCACCCAGCAGTACCTGAAGAGCTTGAGCCTGTTGCCAGCCGGCCAGGCGCTGAGCGTACACATAATATGCCATGCGGATGACCGGCGCGAATTGGAAGCGCGCCTTAACGACGACACCGACATGCACTATGCCTATCTCGACATTCAGGAACTGGGGCAGCGCATCAAGTCGAAAACAGTTTATGCAGATTCGGATGCGACGCCGCTGTTCCTGCATCTGCTTGCCACCAAGCCGCCGCCCAGCCACTACGCCGCCGCTGCGCACACCCATTTTTTCCAGTTGTCGCAACTCCGCCGCAGCCTGCTCTGGCTAAGTGGGGTGCTGGCCGCAGCCAGCCTGCTGTGGAGCGCTGCCAATATCTGGGAAGGGCGCGGGCTGAACGCAGACAGTAAATTGCTCAAGTTGCAGGCAGGCAAATTATCGCAGCAAGCGCAACAAGTCATCCAGGGCTTCCCCAACACACTGGCCCCCGCCACGGACATGAAGACCGCCGTACTCATGGCTCGCAAACTGGAAAACTACTCCCCTGCGCCACAAATGATATTGGAGGGTCTCAGCAAAACCATGGACGCTTTCCCGCGCGTTCGCGTGGAAAAACTTTCCTGGCAAACCAGCACTGCGCCAGATACCGTGGCAGCGGGTGGCGCAGCCACGAATTTCCCCGCGCAGGTAATCACGCTCAGCGGCGAGCTGACGGAATTTTCCGGCGACTACCGCAATGCGCTGAATTATCTGGAGCGCTTCCAGCAAGCCCTGACACAGCGCGGCTACAGCGTAACGGCGCTGACTTTGCCGCTGGATATCAGCCCGAAAGGCAGCATCGCGGCCGGTGTTGGCGATGACAACACGAAACCTGCGCAATATTCGCTGAAAATTATCTGGAGGCCGGCATCATGACTTTCTCCACATCCGACTTTTCGCACATCAAATGGAGCCTGCTTACATTCTTGTTTGTGCTGGGTATGAGCAGCATAATAATTGTAGCCAGCGAAAATTTCGTCGCCCAGTCACAACGCGACCAACGCGATGCGAAGCGCCAATTAAGCGAAGCGCGCAGCCGGCTCGCCACCGCCGGAGAAGATCACGAAAACATGCAGACCTATACACTGGAATATGATGCCCTGCTGAAGCGCAATGTCATCGGCAATGACCAGCGCCTGGACTGGATCGAAGGCCTGGAGAAAATCCACAAACAGAACCACGTGCCGGGTTTCATTGAATTCAAATACGCTATCGCCCCGCAAAAATCCTACATACCGGCTCCGCCGCTGGACAGTGGCAATTTTGACCTCCATCTGAGCGACATGACTTTGCAATTCGAGCTTCTGCACGAAGGGCAACTCACCGCTTTCTTTGACGCCCTGCGCACCGGCATCAATGGCTGGTTCCTTATTGACCACTGTTCCCTGGAACGCACTGCCGCCACGGCAGACTCTGACGACTTCGGGGTGGCACACCAGCTCAAGGCGGAATGCACCGGCGGGTGGTTGACGCTGAAGAACAGGAATGCGAAATGAGACACGCCGCCCCACTTATTCCATTTCGCATTAAAAACAGCGTTATTGATCCGGCACAAATTATCTTTCTACGTCCGTTCGGGCTGAGGTATCGAAGCCCTGTTGTTTTACGGACGCTCACCCTTCGATACCTCAGGGCGAACGTGCTACTTAATTCGTGCCGGATCAATAATTGTAGGAGCGGGCCAAAAGTTTTTCGGACGGGTGCCCGGCCAAGAGTTTTTCGGACTCAGACAAAATTATTGTCGTTTTTAACGCATATCGGAATTACCCTGCTGCTCGCATTATCCACTGCCACCTTCGCGCAAGCAGCCGAATTAGGCCGCCTGTTCTTCACGCCGGAACAGCGCGCGCAGCTCGAACAAAATCGCACGCGCAATGCAACCGCCAATGCAACCGCTGAAGACGAACTCTCCTCATCCTCCGTGCTGACTGTCAACGGCATCGTGCAGAAAAAAGGCGGGGCGCGCACCGTGTGGATCAACGGTGTGGCGCGGAGCGCGGGCAACAGCGACGAGCGCAGCCCGGGATCCGTTCCGGTTTCCGTGCCCGGGCAAGCGCAGCCGGTAAAACTCAAGGTGGGGCAAAAACTGCTGCTGGACATCCCTCCGCAACGCAAGCCGGCAGAGAAAAAGCCTCCACAACAAAACTTGCCTGCGCCCGATGACTAAGCCATGCACCAATCAGGCCAATAACCTTTGCCACTGCCGGCGCAATCAGCACGGCGCTGCGCTGATGGTGATGCTGGTGATCATGATCATTGGCTCCATAGCATTTCTGGTCAGCTCGCTCAGCAGTTCTGCACTGCAAATCGAACGGGATAAGAAAACGTTAGCAGTTCTTGCACAAGCAAAAGAGGCGCTGATTGGCTATGCCGTATCGGTTGCTGCAACAGGCAGCAAACGACCCGGGGACTTGCCCTGTCCTGACACGGACAACGACGGCATTCCAGGGGACGTTACCTATACGACCTGCAATCAGCAATCCCAACGAATAGGCCGGTTGCCATGGAAAACACTGGGATTACCCGACCTGCGCGATGGCAGCGGCGAGCGGTTGTGGTACGCCGTTTCCGTAAATTTCAAAAACAGCTCGCGCACTGTCTGCACTAACTCCTTTCTTACTGGCTGCTTAAACAGCGACACTCCCGGCACCATCACCGTTCGTAGTCCTGATGGCAATATAATCAACGACGCTACCTCAGGCAGTGGTGTGGCTGCCGTCATCATCGCCCCAGGCGATGTGCTGCAACGGCAAGGCGGCTCGTTGCAAGACCGTAGCAGCGCCGGCATCAACACTGCCAGCAACTACATGGATATTGCCAATGGAATAGACAATGCCAGCTTCACCGACAATACAACCAACGGTTTCATTCAGGGCAGAATCAAGGACAACAGCGGCAACGTAATTCTCAATGATCAACTGCTGGTCATCACGCAGGACAACATCATGCAACCCATACAAAAGCGGGTGGCGGCGGAAGTTAAGAACTGCCTCACCGAATACGCCGCCTTGCCTCAAAACCAGGGTCCCTCACCCAACCAGGGCTACTACCCTTGGGCAACGTATCGAACCGTCATCAGCGGTTTTGTTTTTTACAATGACTCCGACCAATTAGAGTTCGGCCATGTGCCTGATGTGCCGTTTGCGCAAACCTGTATCGACACTGGCGGCAGCAACTGTTATTTGACACAGAGTGGAGGCATGAAAAACCAATGGGACAGTGCAGGGACCTGTACACTGACCAATTCCAACTGGTGGGCGAATTGGAAAGAATTGGTTTTTTATGGTTTCCCGCATAACTTCCGCCCCCATGATCTAAACCACAACCATGCCTGCTCGAATGGCCCTTGCCTTGTGGTAAATCCACCTTCCGCTGCCGCAGACAAGTCTTTTGTTGTCATTGTGGCAGGGAAGGAATTGCCCGGCCAAACACGTCCCAGCAATAACTGGAGTGACTATCTTGAAGACGGCAATGCCAACGGTGCAACTCCGTTTCAGCAAAGTCCTCTTTCAGCTACATTCAACGATATCGTGGTGTTCAAATGAAAAATTATGCCCGGTGCTATCCGGCACAAGCCGGTTTTTCACTGGTCGAGATGGCCATTGTGCTCGCCATTGTGGCGTTGCTCCTCGGAAGCTTATTGCCAACCATATCGGGCCAGATCGAGCAGCAACGCAGGAATGAAACGCGCAAACAACTGGATGAAATCAAGGAAGCCCTGATCGGCTACGCCATTATCAATGGTGACTTGCCCTGCCCAACCACCACCACCGATCCGGCCAATGCAAACTATGGTCTGGAAACGACTCCTTGCAGTGCGAATGCAGCATCGGAGGGCTACCTGCCTTGGAAAACGCTGGGCGTATCGGAAACTGATGCATGGGGCAGCAAACGCAGCAGCGCGGGTAGCCCGTGGATTGGTTACTGGCGTTATCGTGTGGATCGTAACTTCACCACGGTATTCACCCTGAATACCGGATTCGGAACTTGCCCCGGCGCAACAACGGATTGCCTCACCATTCGTGATAACAGCGGCAACAACATCACTACCACGACAGAGCGCCCTGTCGCCATCGTGTTTTCTACCGGACCGAACCTAACCGCAGATGGGCAGAATGCCAGTTACGAGGCTACCAGCGGCATTTACCAGAGCGACGTTCCCACTCCTACCTTCGATGACATCATGATCTGGATATCACGTCCGCAATTATTCAACCGCATGGTGATGGCAGGAAAACTGCCGTAAACCTTGTCATTCCGGCGAAGGCCGGAATCCAGCAAGAGAAATACTCCGCAATGCGGACAAGGCCTCGGTTTTGTTACGCTACGCGTGGGCTATTCAATCAACTGGATTCCGGCCTGCGCCGGAATGACAACTACGCGCGCCGCCAGGTCGTTCCCGCCGCGCTGTCTTCCAGAATAATTCCGGCTTCCAGCAGTTCCTTGCGGATGCGATCGGCCTCGGCGTGGTTTTTTGATTTTTTCGCGACGATGGTGATCCGGGATCATGCCTTCGCGCTTTCGCCAATTTAGCCGGGTATATGCCATAATCATCGCCACTTTTATTGAAGGGAAGAATTATGGGACAAGTTGCCAGAATTACCGTTGATCCGAATATGTGCGGCGGCAGGCCCTGTATTCGTGGGTTGCGTGTGCGTGTCAAAGACGTGCTGGAAATGCTGGCTTCTGGCATGACCAGGGAAGATATTCTCAAGGACTTTCCCTATCTTGAGGCCGGTGACATTTCCGCTTCGCTGGAATATGCAGCAAAGCAAGTGGATCATCCCATCCTGCAAGCTGCCTGATAATGCGCTTCCTGGTTGACGCGCAATTGCCTCCCGCGTTGGCTCGTTTCTTGAGCGATGCGGGGCATCAAGCTGAACACGTTTATGACATCGGGATGGGAACGGCTAGCGATAGGGCAATTTGGGCTACGCACTGCAAAACAACGCAGTAATAATAACCAAGGATGAGGACTTCGTCAGTCTCGTCAGCGTTCAATCCGGCACACCATCCGTGATTTGGGTGCGTGTTGGAAATACCGGCAGGCAAGCTTTGCTGAGATGGATAGAGCCTATGTTGGCGCGCATCATTATTGAGATTGAATCTGGCGAAAAATTGATTGAAATCGCTTGATTGACAACTCAGGCGCGCCGCCAGGTCGTTCCCGCCGCGCTGTCTTCCAGAACAATCCGCGCCCACTAACATCAACGCAGTATTGAATGACTCAGTCTTAACGTGCTAGGATGCTCTCATGAAAAAAGCACTTTCCCATTCCGTTGAGAATAGAGCGCAGCCCGCGAAGGTGCGCGCTCGTCTTGCAAAAGTAGTAGCGGCAAAGCCCTCTTACAGCAAGTCAGCACGCCAAGCCACTTTTAGCAAGGCAGCCAGCCGTTTGTCTGTTGCAAAAGCGGTATCTCGGGCCAAGCTCATTTCAGAGGTTAATCCCGCCAAATTCCGCATCGTTCGCATGCCAGGCTAAGCCGTGGTCGCTGGTTACGATTGGTTCCAGCCAAGCGACCTCCCAAAATTTTTCCACGCGCTCCAGAAAGCAACTCAGCCAGCTATCTTGGTTGGGGGGCAATCCCTAACATTCTGGGTCGATTATTATAAAATCCCAGTACCCCAAAGTGACACGCCGTATCTCACGCAGGATGCTGATGTTCTTGCCACAAAGCACGATGCCCATATCGTCGCAACAGAATTGCAGGGGACACTTCGCATTCCGAAGCCGGGCGACCATACGCCGAACACAGCCATTGTTACTTACAAAACGCCGGACGGGCGCACGCTGTTTGTTGACTTCATGGGAACGTTGATTGGGCTAACGAACGGAGAAATCAGAAAGACTGCTGTGGAGCTTGAACACACCGAGTATGGATTTATACGCATCCTCCACCCGACCCTTGTTCTAAAAAGCCGCATCGTTAACCTATATCGCCTACCATCAAAACGCGACACTAATGGCATTGAGCAAGCTCGTTTAGCCGTGCTGGTAGCAAAAGCATTTTTTGAGAACTACGTTTCATCTGGATTTGCCGGTAAAAACCCTGATCGCTATCTGATTGATCGGATCATGTGGCTGGGCAAACTAGCACTTTCAGATGCAGGAATGTTCGTATTTACACAATGGGGAATTGATGTCATGGAAGCCGCCCCAAACGATCTCGTAACAAATAAAAAATTCCATACCGAGCATTGGCCTCGCCTCGATGCCAGGATTCATTCCAAACGGGGTCGCAAAAAGGGGACGCCATGACAAATTTGTTGTTCGCACAGGCAACGTTTGTCAGGCTATGCCTGGATAACACATCTAGGCGCGCCGCCAGGTCGTTCCCGCCGCGCTGTCTTCCAGCACGATTCCGGCTTCCAGCAGTTCCTTGCGGATGCGGTCGGCCTCGGCAAAGTTCTTGGCTTTTTTCGCGGCGATGCGTGCTTCGATCTGCGCGCTGATCGAAGCATCATCCAGTCCGCTCGCAACAGTTCCACCTTGCATGAATTCCATCGGGCTGCGTTGCAGCAGACCGAGCACATCGCCCAGCACCTTGAGTTGAGTTGCCGCTTCTGCCGACTGGCTGCGATTCACCTCATTCGCGAGATCGAACAGCACTGCCATCGCTTCCGGCGTGTTGAAATCGTCGTCCATCGCCGCCTTGAAGCGGGCGGCGTAAGGGGTATTCCAATCAAGCAAGTCCGTTCGTGCTGAGCCTGTCGAAGCATGAATGGGCTGGTTTGCCCGCTCCCCTTCGACATGCTCAGGGCGAACGGACAAGGATTTGAGCGCCGTATAAAGTCGCGTCAGCGCACCCTTCGCATCGTCCAGGTGCGCGTCGGAATAATTCAGCGGGCTGCGGTAGTGCGCGCGCAGGATGAAGAAACGCACAACCTCGGCATCGTATTTTTTCAGCACCTCGCGGATGGTGAAGAAGTTGCCCAGCGACTTGGACATCTTCTCCTCGTCCACGCGCACGAAGCCGTTGTGCATCCAGACATTCACGAACTGGCAGCGGTGCGCGCCCTCGCTCTGGGCGATTTCGTTTTCGTGGTGCGGAAACTGCAAGTCCGCGCCGCCGCCGTGGATGTCAAAATGCTTGCCCAGCAGTTCCGAGCCCATCGCCGAGCACTCGATGTGCCAGCCGGGCCGGCCTTTGCCCCACGGTGAATCCCATTTCACTTCTTCCGCTTCGTCATCCCTGGCGTGTTTCCACAGCACGAAATCGAGCGGGTCGTTCTTGCCGCTGTTCACATCCACGCGCTCACCGGCGCGCAAATCCTCCAGCGACTTGCCGGACAGTTTCCCGTAGCCGGCAAACTTGCGCACCGCGTAATTCACGTCGCCATCGGCGGCGCGATAGGCCAAACCGTTCTTTTCCAGTTGCCCGATCATCGCCAGCATCTGCGGCACATATTGCGTGGCGCGCGGCTCGTGGTCCGGCGGCAGGATGCCCAGCGCGCGCTCGTCCTCATGCATGAAACCGATGAAGCGTTCGGTCAACTGGCGGATGGATACGCCGTTTTCTGCCGCGCGCTTGATGATCTTGTCGTCAATGTCGGTGATGTTGCGCACGTAGGTCACATCGAAACCGGATGCCTTGAGCCAGCGGTACACCATGTCGAATATCACCATCACGCGCGCATGGCCGAGGTGGCAATAGTCGTACACCGTCATGCCGCACACGTACATGCGCACCTTGTTCGGTTCGATGGGGACGAAGTCCTGCTTGTCGCGGATGAGGGTGTTGTAGATTTTCAGCATTTTTCTTACCTTGGCCGTCATTGCGAGCGTAGCGAAGCAATCCAGAAAGCTTCAAAGATCACATGGTCATGGATCGCCACGTCGCTTCGCTCCTCGCGATGACATACTTAGTTCAGCGTTATCCTTGTTCCTTCGCCCATGAATCTTTCAGCGTCACCGTGCGGTTGAACACCAGCTTCCCGCCCGGCTGGTGCTCGCGGCGGTCGGTGCAGAAGTAGCCGAGGCGCTCGAACTGGTAGCGGGTTTCCGGCGCGGCATCTTTCACGCAGCTCTCCACCCAGCCCTGCACCACGGTCAGTGAGGACGGATTGAGGTAGGTGCAAAAATCGATATTTTTGTCCGCATCCGGTTCCGGCACGGTGAACAGGCGGTCATACAGGCGTACCTCGGCGGGCAGCGCGTGTTCGCGCGACAGGAAGTGGATCACGCCTTTCACCTTGCGTCCCTCCGGGTTCTTGCCCAGGGTGTCGTGGTCAATGCTGCAGCGCAGCTCGATGACCTTGCCTGTTGCATCCTTCACCGCCTCGTCGCAGCGCATGACGTAACTGTGGCGCAAACGCACTTCGCCGCCAAGGGTGAGGCGCTTCCAGCCTGTAGGCGGCACTTCGGCGAAATCGTCGGCCTCGATGAACAACTCACGGCTGATCGGCACGAAGCGCCTGCCGAAATCCGGATGATTGGGATGGAAATCGGCCTCGCGTGCATGCGCGCCGTCGAAGTTGGTGAGAATCACCTTGAGCGGATTGATTACCGCCATCACGCGCGGTGCGCGGGCTTCCAGGTCTTCACGGATACACGCCTCCAGCACGCCCATGTCCACCGTGTTGTCGCTCTTGGAAACCCCGATGCGGCGCGCGAATTCGCGAATGCCCTGCGGCGTGTAGCCGCGCCTGCGCATGCCGGTGATGGTAGGCATGCGCGGGTCGTCCCAGCCGCTCACATGCTGCTCGGTGACCAGTTGCAACAGCTTGCGCTTGCTGGTGATGGTGTAGTGCAGTTCCAGCCGCGAGAACTCGATCTGTTGCGGATGGCAGGGGATGGTGATGTTGTCCAGCACCCAGTCATACAGCGGGCGATGGTCTTCGAATTCCAGCGTGCACAGCGAGTGGGTAATGCCTTCCAGCGCATCGGAAATGCAGTGGGTGTAGTCGTACATCGGGTAGATGCACCACTTGTCCCCGGTGCGGATGTGGTGCGCGCGGCGGATGCGGTAAATCGCCGGGTCGCGCAGGTTGATGTTGGGCGAGGCCATGTCTATCTTGGCGCGCAGCACGCGGCTGCCATCGGCGAATTCCCCTGCGCGCATGCGCGCGAACAAGTCGAGGTTTTCCTCCACACCGCGCTCGCGATACGGGCTGTTCCTGCCGGCCTGGGTCAAGGTGCCGCGATACTCGCGCATCTGCTCCACGCTGAGATCCTCCACATAAGCCTTGCCCTGCTTGATCAGTTCGACCGCATAGTCGTAAAGCTGCCCGAAATAGTCGGATGCCCAGCGCACCGGGCCATGCCACTGAAAGCCCAGCCAGTGCACGTCTTCCTGGATGGAGCGCGCATACTCCTCGCTTTCCTTTTCCGGATTGGTATCGTCGAAACGCAGATTGCACCGTCCTTTGTAATCCTGCGCCAGTCCGAAGTTCAGGCAGATGGACTTGGCATGGCCGACGTGCAGATAGCCGTTTGGCTCGGGCGGGAAGCGGGTGACGATGCCGGTGTGCTTGCCGCTCGCCAGATCGGCCTCGATGATGTTGCGGATGAAGTGCGGAACGGGCGCTTGTGTGTTGCTGCTCATTGTTTGATTCTTCTTTGCATGACCGGGTAACGCGCGGATTTTACCCGAAAACCGGCGCGCCCGAGCCGGCAAGGCACAGGCGAACGCGATAACTTGTGAAAGATACGGGCTTATTTGGTAGAATCCGAGCCGCTTGGGAAAAGCCCGCCCCGGAGTAACCAACCCCGGTTGCAACTCATTTTCGGGAAAAACAACTTATATGCATATGCTCAACCGTTTTTGCCAATCTGCCGCACTGTTCGCCGCGCTGTTGCTGTGTTTCAGCCTTGCCGCGCATGCGGATGAAGTCCAGGACATCAACAAACTGTTCAAGCAGGGGCAGCATGAACAGGCGCTGGAGCGCATCAATACTTACCTGGCGGGCAAACCCAAAGACGCGCAGGCGCGCTTCCTGAAAGGGCTGATCCTCACCGAGCAGGGCAAGACCAACGACGCCATCCGCACATTCTCCGAGCTGACCGAGGATTACCCGGAACTGCCTGAGCCCTACAATAACCTCGCCGTGCTGTACGCCGGCCAGGGCCAGTATGACAAGGCGAGGGTCGCGCTGGAAATGGCGATCCGCACCCATCCCAGCTATGCCACCGCGCATGAGAACCTGGGCGACATCTATGCCAAGATGGCGAGCCAGGCTTATGACCGCGCGCTGCAACTGGACCGCAGCAACACCGGCACACAGACCAAGCTGGCGCTGATCAAGGACCTGTTCACTGGCGGCGCCGCCAAGGGCGGCAAGGCCACACACACTGCCGGTACCGCGACGAGCGAGGCCAAACCGCAACTCGCTGCCGCCGCCATCCCGGCGGAAGCACTCGCAGCACCCGCCGCAACACCCGCAAAAGGCGCTGCCCCGCAGCCTGCACCAGCACCCCCCGAAGGGCGGGCGTCTGGCAGCGGTGCCAATTCCGCCCAGGCGGAAGTTGGAGGCGGATTGCCCGCCTCTGCTGTCCCCTCCAGGGAGGTGCGCAGCAATATTCCCGCAGCCGGCGGCCCTGCTGCCGCAAAAAAACCGGCCGCCGGCAGCAATAATGAAGTGCTGAAGGTTGTCCATGAATGGGCCGCCGCGTGGTCATCCAAAAATCTGAAGCGCTATTTTGCGTTCTACGCCGCGAATTTCAAGACACCGGGCGGCGAGAGCCGCAAAGACTGGGAAGCGCAGCGCCGTGAGCGCATCAGCAAGCCCCAGTCCATCCAGGTAAGCATCAGCGACCCCAAGGTCAAACTGATTGATGACAGCCACGCCAGCGTATCCTTCCGGCAATCCTATCGCGCCAGCCACCTGAAAACTTCCTCCAGCAAAACGCTGGTGCTGGTAAAATCCGGCGGCAACTGGCTGATCCAGGAAGAACGTTCGGGAAAATAGCGATATGCGCATCCTTCTCCTGTTACTCGCACTGACAACCGCGCTCAATCCGGCGTATGCCGGGGAGCACGGCGGCGCATCGGATTCGCGCAGCATGGAAGCGTTGCTGGTGGAAAGCCTGTTGTCGGTATCCAGCAACAAGCTGGATATGGCGCTGAACGAAGTGGATTCGCTGCTCAAGATCAAGCCCAATTTCAAACTTGCGCAACTGGTCAGGGGCGACCTGTTGCTGGCGCGCGCTCGTCCGCTCAGCGACTTCGGCAATGCGCCGGATGCGTCGCCCGAGCGCATGGAAGACCTGCGCGATGAGGCGCGCGTGCGGCTGCGCCGCTTCCAGGAGCAGTCACCCGCCGCACTCGTGCCGAAATTCCTGTGGCAACTCGATGCGCAGCAACGCCATGCCATCGTGGTGGACACCAGCAAGTCCACGCTCTACCTGTATGAGAACGTCAACGGTGAACCGCGCTACGTGGCGGATTATTACATCAGCTCGGGCAAGAACGGCTCCGAAAAGGTTTCCGAGGGCGACCAGAAAACACCGCTCGGCGTGTATTTTGTCAACGCCAGCCTGCCCAAGAACAAGCTCACCGATTTCTACGGCAGCGCCGCCTATCCACTGAGCTATCCCAACGAATGGGACCGCAAGCAAGGCCGCGATGGCCATGGCATCTGGCTGCACGGCACGCCGAGCAATACCTACAGCCGCCCGCCGCGCGCCAGCAACGGCTGCGTGGTGCTGTCCAACGAGGATCTGGAAAATCTCGGCAAGTTGTTGCAGGTTGGCGTCACCCCGGTGATCATCACCAACCAGATGGACTGGAGCGACGAGCAGACCAGGGCCGACCGCGCCGAGCTGCTGAGTGAAATCGAGCAATGGCGCACGGACTGGTCCGGCCTCGACACCGACACCTACCTCAAGCACTATGCGCGCGATTTCTCCAGTAGCGGCGCGGATTTCTCCGCTTGGGCGCAGCAGAAAAAACAGGTGAATGCCGGCAAGTCATGGATCAAGGTGAATCTATCCAACATCAGCGTGTTTGCCTATCCGAACCAGCCCAACATGGCTGTGGTCAATTTCGAGCAGGATTACGCCAGCAACAACCTGAACAACCGCATGAAAAAACGCCAGTACTGGATGAAGCGCGACAACCGCTGGCAAATTGTTTATGAGGGTGCGGCGTAAATTTCCCCGCGTTGCCCTGGCTCACCATTCCCAACCCTGACAACAGGAAATACAGCATGAATTTCATGAAATGGTTCTCCGCACTGTTACTCGGCTGGCTGTTGTGTTTCAGCACGCAAGCCGCAACCGATTCCAAACCCTCCGCGCAAAAAGGAAAACACAGCATGGTAAAAATGTATACCAACTACGGCGTCATCACCATCGAACTGGATGCCGCAAAGGCCCCGCTATCGGTCAAGAACTTTCTCGACTATGCGGGCAGCGGTTTTTATAACGGCACCATATTCCACCGCGTGATAGACGGCTTCATGATCCAGGGCGGCGGCTTCGAGCCGGGCATGAAGCAGAAGCCAACCAAGGCTCCGATCAAGAACGAAGCGGCAAACGGCCTGAAAAATGACAACTACACCGTCGCCATGGCGCGCACCGGTGACCCGCATTCCGCCACGGCGCAGTTCTTCATCAACGTGAATGACAACGGCTTCCTCGACTATCCCGGCCAGGATGGCTGGGGCTATGCCGTATTCGGCAAGGTTGTGGAAGGCAAGGATGTAGTGGATGCGATTCGCAAGGTCAAAACCGGCAACCGCAGCGGATTCCAGAACGTACCGCTGGAGGATGTCGTCATCGCCAAGACCGAAGTGCTGAAATAACCCCTTCCCCCGCGCTACTGCGCTCCCCTCTCCCGCTCGCGGGAGAGGGGCTGGGGGAGAGGGTAGCACCACCCTCTGATATACATGCCCCATAGCCTGCTTATCTCCGACCTGCATCTCAGCGCAAAGCAGCCGCGCAGCGCGGAGGTGTTCCTGCACTTCATGCAGCACACGGCGCCCGGGACAGAAGCGCTCTACGTACTGGGCGACCTGTTCGAGTCCTGGGCGGGCGATGACGATCTCGATGACCCATTCCACCGGCGTATCACCAGCGCATTGCGCACCCTTGCCGCAGGCGGCACGCAGCTGTTCATCATGCATGGCAACCGGGATTTTCTGATGACCGGAAAATTGGCAGCGGCGTGCCATGCCACGCTGCTGTCAGACCCAACGCTGGTCAACCTGCATGGCGCGCCGACGCTGCTCACCCACGGCGATATCTTGTGCACCGGCGATGCCGCCTATCAGAGTTATCGCAGCCAGGTGCGTGACCCGGCCTGGCAGCAACAATTCCTCAGCCAGCCGCTGGCGCAACGCAAGGCTGTTATCGAGCAACTGCGCGCGCGCAGCGAAAACGAGAAGCAGTACAAAAGTGGCGATCTCATGGACGTCAGCGATGCGGCAGTGGCGGAGCTATTGCGTGAATACAACTACCCGCGCCTGATCCACGGTCACACCCACCGCCCGAGGCAGCACTTGCACACGGTGGATGGGCATGGCTGCGAGCGCTGGGTGCTGGGGGATTGGGACGAGACGGGGAATGCGCTGCGCTGCGATGCGGCGGGGTGCAGCACGATCAGGTTCTGAAGCCTGCTCCAACCCCGTCATTGCGAGCCGCGCAGCGGCGTGGCAATCCAGAAGGCGGTTGTCATTGCGAATACAATGAAGCAATCCAGGGGGTTTCGTTGTTTGGGTGCTGAGCCGGCTGGATTGCCATGTCGTTGCCGCGCTTTGCTCGCGGCTAAAGGCGCTCCTCGCAATGATACTGGACTGCCGCGGCCTTCGGCCTCGCAGTGACGAATATGTCATGGCGAGAGAAGGCTGTCATTGCGAGCCGCAGGTGCGCACAGCTTCTCACAGGGCACTCCGTCGCCATCGCCGTCCAGCGCCTTGATGCCGCAGTTCGTGAAGTAATACCTGGCTTCTTCGCACGAGGACATTTCCGAGCAATGTTTCTTGTTGCCGCATGAGCGGACAGGTGAAACAACCGCATTGGGTTGCGCAGCCACGGTGCTTGGGTGTTGTTTGCGCCAATCCCAGGGCGGGGTCGGATTGCCCTGTGCCCATAGCCCGCGCCGTGCCTGCTGCGCCTCGCTCTGCAGGGCGAGGTAATTCCGGTCGCTGTGGAAATGCGAGTATTCCCACGCCATGCCGCGCCGTACCTGTTCCTCATTTACCTTGAGCCCGCCCGCTTGGATCTGCGCCACCATGCGGCCGTATTCGTCCATCGCCTGGCTGCTGACCTGCACCTGTTTGCGCAGTACCATCTCCGCCAGAGATTGTTTGGAAGCCATGCCGTATTCCTGCGCCTTTTCCGGCGCGTCGATGTTGGCCAGCCGCACCTTGATCTGTTGCGCGCCGCGCAGCACCAGCACCGTATCGCCGTCCAGCACCGCGATGACCTTGGCGGAAAACTCTTCGGCGTATGCGGCATTGATTGCACAGACCAGCAACAACATCAGGAAGCGCATCATCATCTCCTCGGAATAGCCGTAGGAGCGGGCCATGCTCGCGAATTGTTCGATCGCGGGCATGGCCCGCTCCTACATTTTCAGGTTCACAGCAACACGCTTCTGACCAGCGCCAGGCACAGCAGCGTATAGCCCGCCGCGAGAATGTCGTCGAACATCACGCCGAGGCCGCCGTGCCATGCCCGGTCGAAATGGCGGATGGGCGGCGGCTTGACGATGTCGAAGAAGCGGAACAGCGAGAACGCGAGCAGCGTCCAGAGGAAGCCTTCCGGGGTGAAAAACAGCACCAGCAGGAAGGCCACGATTTCGTCCCACACGATGCCGCCGTAATCCGCCACGCCCAGCGTGCGACCGGTCTTGCCGCACACCCACACGCCGAAGGCAAACATCCATACCAGCGCCACGATGAACATGGCATCGGTGAGGAGCGGCGCGAGATACCAGTAGAGCGGGAAAGCGACCAGCGTGCCAGCCGTGCCGGGCGAGCCGGGAAACAGCCCGCTGCCGAAACCGAAGGAAATGAAATGCGCGGGGTGGCTGAGAATAAAGCGCCACGAAGGTTGTACGCGCAGCTCAGCGGAAGTGATCATAGCCGGACTCTCCCATGTTGATGACACTGCCGTCCGCGGCGCGCACTACGCAACCGCTTCCCGCCACGATAGAACCGATGCGGGTCAGCGGCAAGCCCATTCGTTTGGATATATCTTCCACCGCATTGCGACGCGCAACTGGCGCGGTGAAACATAACTCGTAATCGTCACCCCCGGCCAGGGCGCAATGCGCTGCCAATGTTTTCTCCCCTCTCCCGCTCGCGGGAGAGGGGCTGGGGGAGAGGGAGCGCAACACACCCGAAACCGGCAACGCATCAAATCGAATCTCCGCGCCGACCTTCGAGCATTCCAGTATGTGGCCGAGATCGGCCAGCAGCCCGTCAGAAATATCAATTGCGCTGTGCGCCACACCGCGCAATGCCAGTCCCAGCGCCACGCGCGGAGTGGGCCGATGCAGCGCCACGGCGCAAGCGGAAAAATCCGCAGCGGACAATTGCACCTTTCCTTGCAGATGCGCCAGCGCCAGCGCGGCATCGCCCAGCGTGCCGGATACCCACACATCATCCCCCATCTGTGCGCCGTCACGCCGCAATGCCGCGCCCTGCGGCACTTCGCCCATGATGGTGACGCACAGGTTGAGCGGCCCGCGCGTGGTATCGCCGCCGATGAGTTCGACGCCGTGCTGTTGCGCCAGGGTGAAGAACCCATCGCTGAATTTTCGCAGCCAGGCCTCGTCCGCTTCCGGCATGGCCAGGGAAAGCAGCGCCCAGCGCGGCTGAGCGCCCATCGCCGCCATGTCGGACAAGTTTACCGCCAGTGTCTTGTGGCCCAGCAGGAAAGGATCGGCATCCGGCAGGAAATGCGTGCCGCTCACCAGCATGTCAGTGGATACCGCCAGCTCCGTGCCGCTGCCGATGCGCAGCAGCGCGGCATCGTCGCCCACACCCAGCACCGCGCCGGGAGTGGCACGGGTGAAGTAGCGGCGGATCAGATCAAATTCCGACATGCGGAAGCAATAAACCTGAAAAAATCAGTTAGCCACAGAGAACACAGAGTTCACAGAGAAAAACAATTGGCTGCCACAAATATTGACTTCACCCATTAGGTGAGCCGGAAATGCTTCTCGCAGGCAAGTCGCGTAGCGGCTGTTCGCAAAAACATGTAGTGCCCGCTTCATCTCTGTGTCCTCTGTGATCTCTGTGGCTTGAATTGCTGTTTTTAGGATAATACTACCTGGCAGCCACTTCAACCGCGCGCACTTGCGCGGCCAGCTTGTCCAGCACGCCATTGACGAATTTGTGGCCGTCGGTGCCGCCAAATGTCTTGGCGAGTTCCACCGCTTCGTTGATCACCACGCGATAGGGGATTTCTGGATGCCGGGTCAGTTCATATGCGCCCAGCAATAATACGGAAAATTCAATCGGGCTGAGTTCGGCTGGCAAGCGATCAAGGTGCGGCGTGACTGCCGCTTCGAGCTCGGCATGCTGCGCCAATACTCCGCGCAGCAGCTTGCCGAAGAATTCGGTATCGTAGCGGCCCAGGCCTTTTTCCCCGCGGATCTGTTTCTCGATTTGCGCGCCTTCGTCCCCGGTCAGCCGCCACTGGTAAACGCCCTGCAGCGCCAGTTCGCGCGCGCGATGGCGCGGGCTTTTGGCGGGTGTATTCGCCTTGGTGGCCTGCTCGTTCATGCCAGTTTTTTCAGCAGGTTGGCCATCTCGACCGCCACCAGCGCGGCTTCCGCGCCTTTGGTATTCATGCGCTCTTCGGCCTGCTCATCGGTTTCTGTGGTAAGTATCGCGTTGGCGACAGGCACGCCCGTATGCAGTTGCACCTCGCTCACCCCGCGTGCGGATTCATTCGATACCACTTCGAAGTGATAGGTGTCGCCGCGGATCACCGCTCCCAGCGCGATCAGCGCATCGAATTTTCCGCTCATTGCCATCCGTTGCAGGGCCAGCGGGATTTCCAGCGCACCCGGCACGGCCGCCAGCGTGATGTCCGTATCGTTCACGCCCTGCTGGACAAGCTGCGTGCGGCAAGCCGCCAGCAGGCCTTCGCAGACCACCGGGTTGAAGCGGCTCTGCACGATGCCGATGCGCATTCCTGCGCCGTTCAGATTCTTTTCGATTTCTCTCATTTCAGCCCCTCTGAATTTTCACCCTGTGACTTGGCGTGGCAGTAACCCACCACCTCCAGTCCGAAACCGGTCATGCTCGGCAGTTTGCGCGGGGTGCCGAGCAGACACATCTTGCCGACATTCAAATCGCGCAGAATCTGTGCGCCGATGCCGTAACTGCGCGGATCCCACTGCGTGGCATGGTGCGCTTCCGGCGTTGCGGCGGCGCGCTCGCGCAAGTCCTGCGAAGTTTCGTTGTGATGCATCAACACCAGCACCCCCGCGTTCGACTGGCTGATTTTCTGCATCGCATCATGCACGCTGTGGGAATTCGGGTAATGCGCCTGCTCCAGAAAATCCAGTACCGACAGCGGCTCATGCACGCGCACCAGCGTTTCGGCTTGCGGCTGGATGACGCCTTTCACCAGAGCCAGCAGCGTGCGCTGGGTGGTCTTGTCCACATAGATAACCAGGTTGAACGGGCCATAAGCCGTCTGCACGGTGCGCTGCCCCACGCGCTTGACCAGTTTTTCATGCTGGCTGCGGTGTTCGATCAGGGCGGCGATGGTGCCGATCTTCAGGCCATGCAGCTTGGCGAACTCGATCAGGTCAGGCAGGCGCGCCATCTCGCCGTCGTCCTTGAGAATT
>Ga0209726_10003920_pt1 | contig 19613 bp, 16 predicted proteins | sample Subgrocontami54m_FD_187453 | JGI IMG/M metagenome (GOLD analysis project Ga0209726, IMG submission 187453) | Subsurface groundwater microbial communities from S. Glens Falls, New York, USA - GMW46 contaminated, 5.4 m (SPAdes) (version 3) | ecosystem: Environmental > Aquatic > Deep subsurface >... | reverse complement strand
TATGCTGAGCACAACCTCGCGCGTCGTGGCCTGAATGCGAAGCGTATAGCGCCGCGCGCGCCGATGCCGCCGCACGCGCACGAGATAGATATTGTTGTCGAAGGCAACGCTGATCGTCTGCGGCTCGGCCGGACGGCGCAGCAAGACCCGCAGCGGCATGGAAAGCGTCCGGCGGGAAAGTTTAGATGGCCGAAAGAGTGGCATATCGCGGCGGCCTGCGCCCTCGCAGCAAGAATCACGTCAGCAGGCAGCGATAGTGGGAGCTTTAGGCGTTGAAATCCAGTTCGCTCTTGCCCGCAGTGCCGTTGCGCTTGGCCGCAATGGCTTCCGCGGCATGACCGTTCTTCTTGCTGCCGCGGGTGGGAGCGGAATCATGGGAGGCAATGAAATCCGCGATGCGGGGGACGATCTCGGAGCGAAAGCGCGAGCCATTGAAGACGCCATAGTGGCCAACGCCGCGCGCAAGATAATGCGTCTTGTTTTCGCTCGGAATGTTGACGCAGAGCCGGTGCGCCGCTTCAGTCTGCCCGACGCCGGAAATATCGTCCTTCTCGCCTTCCACCGTCATCAGCGCCACGCGGCGGATGCGCGCCGGATCGACCGGCACGCCGCGATGAGTCATTTCGCCTTTCGGCAGCGCATGGCGCACGAAAACGGTATCGACGGTCTGCAAGTAATACTCGGCGGCGAGATCCATGACCGCGAGATATTCGTCATAGAATTCGCGGTGCTTCTGCGCGGAGTCGCCATCGCCATCCACCAGATGCCTGAACAGGTCTTTGTGCGCCTGGATATGACGGCCGAGATTCATGCTGACAAAGCCATGCAACTGAAGGAAACCGGGATAGACGTCGCGCATGAAGCCGGGATTGGGGAACGGCACCCTCGTGATGACGTGATGGCGGAACCAGTCGACGCCGCGCTGCTCCGCCAGCTTGTTGACGCCGGTGGGATTGGAGCGAGTATCGATCGGCCCGCCCATCAGGATCATCGAGCGGGGCACGTCCGTGTCACTCTTCGCTTCCATCAACGCCACGGCGGCAAGCACTGGTACGGACGGCTGGCATACGGCGATGACATGGGCATCGCCGCCGAGGAGGCGCAGTATGGCCACGACATAATCGATATAGTCGTCGAGATCGAAGCGGCCCTGCGCCAGCGGCACCATGCGGGCGTCCACCCATTCGGTGATGTAGACGTCATGCGCCGGCAGGAAAGCTTCGACGGTGCCGCGCAGCAGCGTTGCATAATGTCCGGACATCGGTGCCACGATGAGGACTTTCGGCTGTGGCTGGCGCGGTGGACGATCGAACACACGCTCGAAATGCAGCAGCCGGCAGAAGGGCCGCTCCCAGACAATCTTGATGTCGACCGGCACGTCCTCGCCGTCGACTTGGGTCGACTCGATGCCCCATTCGGGCTGGGCGTAGCGGCGCGTGGAGCGCTCGAAAACCTCCGCCGCTGCCGCAACAGATTTTCCGAAGTGTGTATGTGAAAGTGGATTGACTGAATTCTTGTAGAAGAGCCGTGTGGCTTCCGCCAAGGCGCGTGACGGATTGAGCGCCGCATGGTTCATCTCGTAGAACCAATACATCGGCGTCGCCAGCATCAGCCCGCCTTCGACCGGTGCGGCGGCGGCAAACTCACCAATGGCCTTTGGAGAAGGTTCTTGCTGCACTGCAACAGAGTGTCGTTTTTTCATCATCCCGTCAATATAGGCGAGGACATTTCACCCTTCGTTACACAGGCGAAAAATGCAGGTGAAATGGGGTTTTATTCCCCGCCCTGCATGAGGGTTCCCTGGTGCCGTGCGCTTTCCAGAAGGCGCAGAAAGGCCCACGCCGCAGCGCCGAAATAGAGAACATTCAGCGCCAGCGCGCGCAGCATGAGATCGCCCCGGAACACTTGGTCGATGATGAGTGCGCGCAGACCCTCGAACACATAGGTCGGCGGCAACATCCAGGCGACGACCTGCAGCCATTCAGGCAAAATCGTCACCGGATAATAAACGCAGGACAGCGGCAGGATCAGAAACGCCAATGTCCAAGCCAGGCTTTCCGCGCCAAGACCGTGGCGCAGAAGCAGGCCGGATACAAGAATGCCAATCGCCCAACTCGTCAGGATAAGATTGATAAAAAAGGCGACAAAGGCAAAGCCGAGCCCATAGACGTTGAATCCGAAAAAGAACATGGCCATGAAGAACACCGGCACCATGCCGATGGTCAGGCGGATGAGGCTCATGGTCATCAATGCAATGACGAATTCAGCCGGCCGCAAAGGACTGATCATGAGATTGCCGAGATTGCGCGCCCACATTTCCTCCAGAAAGGAAATCGAGAACCCGAGCTGGCCGCGGAAAAGAATTTCCCACAACAGCATGGCGCCGATCAGCGTCGCGCCCGCGCGCGCAAAAAATCCGGAATGCTGGCCGATGTATGTCTGGATGAGGCCCCAGGTCAGCACCTGGACCGTCGGCCAATAGATCAGCTCGAGCAGGCGCGGCCAGGACGAGCGCAGCAGATACCAATAGCGCAGCACCAGCGCGCCAACGCGGCGCGGCGAGAAGCTCACCTGTGCCTGCGTTCGCGCGTTCATTGCGCCGCCTCCTCGGTTTCGCGTCGGCCGCGCGCCACGTCGAGGAAGACCTCCTCCAGCGTATGCCGGCCATAACGCGCGAGCAGGTGCTGCGGCAAGTCGTCGTCCTCGATCCGGCCTTTCTTCAGGATGATGACGCGCTCGCACAGGCGTTCGACCTCGTTCATGTTGTGCGAGGCAAGCAGCACTGTCGCGCCTTGCTCGGAGCGATAGCGTTCCAGCCGCCCGCGCACCCAATCGGCCGTGTCAGGATCAAGCGATGCGGTCGGCTCGTCGAGCAGCAGCACTTCCGGCCGGTTGAGCAAAGCTTTGGCAAGGGAGACCCTGGTCTTCTGCCCGGCGGAAAGCTTGCCCGTGGGCCGATCGAGAAACTCGACGAGATCCAATTCCTCCGCCAGCGTCCTGATGCGTTCCTGCGTATCCTCCACGCCATAGAGGCCGGCGAAGACCGTCAGGTTTTGCCGCACAGTCAGCCGCATCGGCATGTCCACATAGGGGCTTTCGAAATTCATGCGGTGCAGCACCTGATAGCGTTGCCCCGGCATCCGCGCGCCCAGCACGGAAACGGTGCCGGAGGTGGGGGCCGTCAGGCCCACGATCATGGCGATGGTGGTGGTCTTGCCGGCCCCGTTGCCGCCGAGAAGCGCGGTGATGGAACCCGGTTGCAGTTGAAATGAGATGCCGGCGACGGCGGTGAGGCCTTTGTAAACCTTGACCAGGCGGTCAATGCTGACGGCGGGCGTGGAGGAAAGGGCGGAGGCGGGCGGCATAATGAAGAGAGATTTGACGTTGGGGGACGCCCAGCGCAAGCCTGCCCCAATGGTTTTTGCTCGGCCTTAACGACACTTGGCCACATCTTTTAGGGCGCCTGGCGCCGCGCGGATATCGTAGAATATCGCCATGCACGGCTTTTCCCTGGATCAGACGCGGCACCCGCAGCGCAATGTGCGGCTTGATACGCTGATGCGGCTGCGATGGCTGAGCGTCGTCGGCCAGACCGCGGCCGTGCTTATCGTGCATTTCGGCCTGGGATTTAAGCTGCCGATCTGGGGGTGCCTTGCCGTCATTGGTCTCTCCGCCTGGCTCAACATCGCGCTGCGCGTGCGCTTTCGCCTGGCACAAAGGCTCGAGCCCGACCGGGCGGCATGGCTGCTGGCTTTCGACATCGCGCAGCTTGCGGTGCTATTGTTTCTCACCGGCGGCTTGCAGAATCCTTTTGCCTTCCTTTTCCTGGCTCCGGTTTTGATTTCCGCCACAGCCCTGCCGCCGCGCATCACGATCATTCTCGGCGCTTTCGCCATTCTCTGCGCCACGGCGCTGATGTTCGCGCATTATCCGCTGCCATGGGATGCGGATGACCCGCTTGAGCTGCCTCCCATCTACATGATGGGCGTGTGGCTCTCGATCCTGATCGCGATGGGGTTCATCGGGGTTTACGCCTGGCAGATCATCGAGGAGGCGCGCCAGCTCGCCGACGCGCTGGCCGCCACCGAGCTTGTGCTCGCGCGCGAGCAGCATCTGTCGCAACTTGACGGGCTGGCCGCCGCCGCCGCCCACGAGCTTGGCACGCCGTTGTCCACGATCACGGTGATCGCGCGGGAATTGGAGCGCACGATTTCATCGGAGTCTCGCCATCTCGCGGATGTGCAGCTCTTGCGCGAACAGGCCCAGCGCTGCCGGGACATCCTGGCGAAGATCACGGCATTGTCCTCCAGCGGCGAACCTTTCGACCGCGTGCCGCTCTCGGTACTGATCGAGGAAGTGGTGGCGCCGCACCGGGATTTCGGCATCGCTATCGAGGTGACTCTGCCGTCCGACCGCACGCTTGAACCGGTCGGGGCGCGCAACCCCGCCATCGTCTATGGGCTCGGCAATCTGGTCGAGAATGCCGTCGATTTCGCGCGCACGAACGTGCAGATAAACGCGGCTTGGAATGAGGAAGAAGTCGCGATCACGATCAACGATGACGGCCCCGGCTTCGCCGCCGATGTCATGGGGCGCCTGGGTGAGCCCTATGTGACCACCCGGCGGTCGCGCGCCAAAGAAGAGACCGGGGAGGCGGGACTTGGATTGGGTTTTTTCATCGCCAAGACTCTGCTTGAGCGTTCAGGTGCGGCGCTTGCGATTAAAAACCTAAAGCCTCCCGCCTCCGGCGCGGAAGTCGCCATGCGCTGGGCCCGCAACGATTTCGAGTTTCAGGCACCCCGTATAGAACCCTACGAGGTTTTTTCCTGGTATGGTGGTACAGAAGACCGCCAGCCGCAAACGCCGGTAAGCGCTAAGAAACGCAGGAAAGCGAGTATGTCATGAGCGAGCAAAGCATGCAGGCCAATTCAGCCGAGCGAACTCTACTGATCGTGGAAGACGATAAGCCATTCCTTCAGCGGCTGGCCAGCGCCATGCAGAGCCGCGGCTTCGCAGTGAGGACGGCGGAGTCGGTGGCGGAAGGCATGCAGCAGGTGGAGCACGCGGCGCCGGCTTTCGCCGTGGTGGACATGCGGCTCGGCGACGGCACCGGACTCGATGTCATCTCCGCGCTCAAGCGCTTACGGCCGGAGGCGCGCGCGATCATCCTTACCGGTTACGGCAACATCGCCACCGCGGTGAACGCGGTAAAGCTCGGCGCCGTGGACTATCTTGCCAAGCCGGTAGATGCGGACGACGTAGCAACGGCGCTGCTGGCGCGGGAAACCAGCAAGATCGAGCCGCCGGCCAATCCCATGTCGGCGGATCGGGTGCGCTGGGAGCATATCCAGCGGATTTATGAGCTGTGCGGGCGGAATGTTTCCGAGACCGCGCGCCGCCTCAACATGCACCGCCGCACGTTGCAACGCATTCTGGCCAAGCGCGCACCGCGGTGACGCTACCTACGTAGGCGCCTATTTCATTCAATCCTTGCCCGCCCGTTCCGGAAAAGCCTGCGCCAGCGCTTCGCGCGCTGCGGGGATAACCCCGCGCTCGGTCACGAGCCCCGTAACAAGGCGCGCGGGCGTCACGTCGAAGGCGTAATTCGCCGTGCCCGAGCCTTCCGGCAGGATCTTCACCGTCTCGATGCGGCCGTCGGCCGTGCGGCCGGTCATGGTGGCCACCTCGTCGGCGCTGCGCTGCTCGATGGGGATTTCCGCCAAGCCATCCGCCACGGAAAAATCGATGGTCGGCGATGGCAGCGCCACATAGAACGGCACGCCGTTATCGTGCGCGGCGAGCGCCTTGAGATAGGTGCCGATCTTGTTGCAGACGTCGCCCTGCGCGGTGACGCGGTCGGTGCCGACGATCACCATGTCCACCATGCCATGCTGCATCAGGTGGCCGCCGGTATTGTCCGGGATCACGGTATGCGGCACGCCGTGGCGGCCAAGCTCCCAGGCGGTGAGCGCCGCGCCTTGGTTGCGTGGGCGTGTCTCGTCCGCCCAGACATGGACCGGCAGGCCCTTGTCATGCGCCATGTAAATCGGCGCGGTCGCCGTCCCCCAATCGACGGTGGCGAGCCAGCCCGCATTGCAATGGGTGAGCACGTTGACCTTCTCGCCCGGCTTTTTCTTGCGCGCGATATCTTCGATCAGCGCAAGCCCATGCCGGCCGATGGCCCGATTGATGGCGACATCCTCATCACAGATCGCGGCGGCACGGGCATAAGCGGCGGCAACGCGCTCGTTGCGCGGCCGGTTGCGCACCGCTGCCAGCATCTCGTCGAGCGCCCATTTCAGATTGATCGCGGTCGGCCGCGTGGCGAGCAACAGCGCATAGGCGCGCTCAAGGTTTTCGTCCGACGCATTCGCCCGCAGTGCGAGGCATAGGCCATAGGCGGCACAAGCGCCGATCAGCGGCGCGCCGCGCACCTGCATGGATTTGATCACCCGCGCGGCGTCCTCGACCGACTCCAGACGCAGCAGCGCAAAACGATGCGGCAGCAAGGTCTGGTCGATGATGCCGACGGCCCAGCCGTCCGCCTCGACCCAGATGCTGCGCATAGGCTTGCCGTCGACTTTCATGCTCGTTCACCTGTGTTGGCCGCCATACATAACGCGCCCGCGCTCAAAACCAATAGCGCCACGCATAAATCGCCGTCAGCAGCGCGCCAAAGGCAATGACCAACCAGCGTGCCGCGCCAACCGGGAGAACGCGCGCTACATGCGCGCCTGCCAGCCCGCCCGCGATGCCGCCCGCCGCCACCAGCAGCGCCGGCGTCCAGGCAATGGCGCCCTGGGCGGCAAAGACGACAGCCGCCACGAGATTATTCAAACTGCCGACGAGGTTTTTCGTGACATTCGCCGCGCGGTAATCGCCGCCGTTGGCCACCGACAGCGCCGCGATCAGCAGCACGCCGACGCCGGCGCCGAAATAGCCGCCATAGATCGACACCGGAACGATCATGGCGAGACCGACCGCGTTCGGATGCAATGTCGCGCCGCCTTTACGAAAGGAGAGCTGCCCCAGCCACGCCCCGATCGGGCGGGCATAAGCGAACAGCAGGGTGCCGAAGCCAAGCAGCAACGGCACAAGCATTTCGAACACGCGTTCCGGCGTTTTCATCAGGATGATCGCGCCGCCGGTCGCCGCCACCAACGAGGTAATAAGCAGCGCGACGAAAGCGCGGTCCATCTTGGGAAGCTGCGAGCGGTCCGCCATGGCGGCGATGAAATTGCCGGGCGTGATCGCCGTCGTATTGGAGGCCACGGCCATGATCGGCGGCACGCCGGCGGCCAGCATGGCCGGAAATAGAACCAGCGATGCTCCACCGACCAACGCGGAGAGCATGCCGCCTGCCACGCCGGCAACGAGGAGCATGATAGATGTAGCAATATCCATCTAGGAAAAAGCCTGAATCCCGGTCATCGCGCGCCCGAGTATCAGCGCGTGGATATCGTGGGTTCCTTCGTAGGTGTTGACGGTCTCAAGATTGTTCATCACCCGCATGACATGAAACTCGTCGGAGACGCCGTTGGCGCCATGCATGTCACGCGCCGCGCGCGCGATGTCGAGCGCCTTGCCGCAATTGTTGCGCTTGAGCAGCGAGATCGCGGGCGGGGCCGCCCTCCCCGCCTCCAGCAAGCGGCCGAGCCGCAGCGCGCCGTGCAAGCCGAGCGTGATCTCGGTCTGCATGTCGGCAAGCTTTTTTTGGATCAATTGATTGGCAGCGAGCGGACGGCCGAATTGCCTGCGGTCGAGCGCATATTGCCGCGCCGCATGCCAGCAGAATTCGGCGGCGCCCATCACGCCCCAGCAGATGCCGTAGCGCGCGCTGTTGAGGCAGCGAAAGGGACCGGCCAGTCCCTTGGCTTTCGGCAACAAGCTATCTTCAGGGATGAAAACGTCATCCAACACGATCTCGCCCGTGGCCGAAGCGCGCATCGACAGCTTGCCCGCAATCTTCGGCGTGGAAAAACCTTTCGCGCCGCGCTCGACAACAAAGCCGCGGATCGCGTCATCGAGCTTCGCCCAGACGATGGCGATGTCGGCGACCGGCGCATTGGTGATCCACATTTTCGCGCCGCTAAGGCGAAAACCACCTGGCGCTTTCTTTGCCCGCGTGGTCATGGAACCAGGGTCGGAACCGTGGTCGGGCTCAGTGAGGCCGAAGCAGCCGATGAGTTCCCCCTTGGCGAGCTTGGGCAGATATTTTTTCCGCTGCGCGTCGCTGCCGAAAAGATGGATCGGAAGCATCACCAACGAGGACTGCACCGACAAAGCCGAGCGGTAGCCGGAGTCCACGCGCTCGATCTCCCGCGCGATCAGTCCATAAGCCACGGCGCCCAGGCCGGCGCCGCCATCGGCCTCGGGGATTGTCGGGCCAAGAAACCCAAGCGCGCCCATCTCGGTCATGATGGCGCGGTCGAAGCGCTCCTCGCGAAACGCGGTCAGCACGCGCGGGAACAATTTGTCCTTGGCATAGCGGCGCGCGGTGTCGCGGATGCGCCGCTCTTCCTCGGACAATTCGCCCTCAAGATCGAGCGGATCGTCCCAGGCGAAGGGCGGCTCCTCGGCGGATGCGCCCTTGTCGCGAGGTTTTGCGGATTTTGCTTTCGGCACCGGCTCAAACTCCGCGCCCTTTATAAAGCCAGCCGCTGCGAGGGCGATAGCCATACTTCAGTGGGGAATGACCGCCGGCCGGCGGGGCGTTGCCGCTGCGGCGTGCTTCAGCTATCTAAAGGCCCACGCGCCCGTAGCTCAGCTGGATAGAGCGTTGCCCTCCGAAGGCAAAGGTCGGACGTTCGAATCGTCTCGGGCGCGCCAGCTTCCCATCCAGGCCCTAAGCAGATTTCACTGCACGCTTCCCTGATAAGACCGTAGATCGTGGCAGGAAAACGAATAGCGGAAGGTATCGCCGCCGGTGCATCCGAGGCGGTAGACTTTCGCGGCCGGCACTTCTTTCTCGATCTGGGCCTGCAGCCCGGTGCCGAACACCGCCTCCTTGAGCACGTTGGGAATGGCGCCAACCCGTTGGCCGACCGAGGGAGCGGCGTTGGGCAGGAGGTAGCTCGCAAGATACGAGACGCGCGGCACCGGATCTCCGTCGTTGATGTAGATCTTCAGATCGAAATTCTGCGATTGAGCCAGCCGCTGCCATTCCGCCAAAGCCGCCGGCGTGATCTGCGGACCCATCAGCCGCACGACTCTCGGTTCCACCAGCTTGATTTCGTTGTTCTCGAGCCCGGCGAGGCAGAGCATCGCGCCGTTGCTGTGACAATCCAGCGCGTCGAAGGTCCGGCCGCGCAGCAGGTCATATTGCTTTTGCAAGACCGCCGTAGCGCGGCCGCGCGAAAGATTGTCGGCAAAGACGCGCGGCAGATCGGCGATCACGCCGGTCGAATACGCCACGCCGATGATGAAATTATAGGACTCCGGCGCGATGAAATGGTCTTTCGGAATGCCGGCCAGTTCCAGCCGGCCGAAGAACTGCTTTTCCGATTCCAGCCGCGCGAGGCGCGCCGCTTCGCCGGTCAGCCCCTGCGGCACGTTCATGGCATATTCGCCGAAAACCCAGGTCTGCCCGCCGACCAGAGCGCGATTTTTCGGCAAGCCATCTGGCAACGGCGGCTCCGGGAAGCGGCGGTCATGCTCGCTGGTGTCCGCCCAGCGCCCCCTCAGGCAAAGACTCTTTGCCTGGATACCGGTTTCCGCCGCGCAGGAGCGGCTTACCGGTGCAAAGGCGGGAATTGCGGCGAGCGCCTCTTCGATGGTCCTGGTGCGCTGGCGCAGGGATTCGTAGGAGGCGCGCAGCGTAGTGGCCTCGCGCAAGCGCGCGGCGTCCTTGGTGTTGATCTCGTCCTGGCGTGTTTTCAAGTCGTCGCCGATGGCGTCGTATTCTGCCGTCTTGGCATCACAGATCGCCTTGCGGCGGCTGTATTCCGGCTCCTCATAGGTGCCGGTGCAAAAGGCGGTCAGTTCGGCAACCGCTTGATCGTTCGCGGCCCGCTCGCTTTTAAGCGTCGCATTTTGCTCATCGATCCAGCGTTTGAGCGCAAGATTTGTCCGCAACGCATCGATCAGCCCAGGCTCTTCTGTTGCGACGTTGTCGAAATTGACAAGCAGACGCTCGATTTCCACCCGGCCCTCCGCATTGGTCTGCGCGGAGGCGCCGCTGCCGGCCAGCAGCAGCCCTGCCGCCAGCAAGGCGGCGTATTTCTTCAATCCCGGAAAAGCTTGCGGCATCGCATGCCTTCTACGGGCTCGGCGGCGGAACGGGATTCGTGTGCAGCGAATTCGGCCCCGGATTGGCGGCGCCCGACCGGCGGTATTCTTCAATCGCCTGTTCCGGCGTGCGGGTGCCCGCGCTAAACGGCGGCCGGGCAAAACCTTCCACCGGCGGCAGCTCGTCTGCGCCGCGCGCGCCATCGAAACACTGCTGCATGCATTGCGCAGCAGCATCTTTCGAGCCGCCACAGGAAGCTGTGCAAGCGTTCAGCTTGGCGGCCTTCACCGCGGCGAGTTGCGCTTTCAGGAGGCCGATCCGATTGATGACGTCCTGACGGTGCGCGAGCAGTTCCTGCGCCTCGTTCGCCCTTTGCTGTTCGCGTGCATTGACGTCCGCTGTTTTGGTCTGCAGCTCGTCAACTCCATTATTGTAGTGGTCCAGCCGCTGCATATAGGGCGCCTTGGCCGCGTCACACCGCGCCACCGCCGCCGCATATTGTTCTTCCGGAACGGTTACGTTGCAGACGCTGATAGCCTGCGCTTCAGCCGCCTCAAGCCCGCTCTTCTCCGTCAGCAGGTTGTCTGCGATCTGATCGAGATATTTTATTTCTTCCTGATGCTTGTTCTTTAGCGACAAGCTCTCTTCAAGCTTGCGCGGAATATCTTTTTCCAGTTCACCGGAGAGCTGGGTGATTTCGTTGAGGATGCCGGCGATGTCGTCGCCCTGCGCACGGACATCTAGCGGATAAGCGACAGCCAGCATCGCTGCCGTCACGACAATCAGACACCAACGCATGAGTACACCTTACAATCGCTTCGTTATTTCAATAAAATCAAGCATATCAGACTACCTTCGACTTGCCGCCTCGTCTATGCAGAGCGACACTGGCAATACCCATAATGATTGCAATCACTTGCGCGCGCCAAGGCCCTCGCATGGTTAATCCTCAACGCGCGAAAGCAGCAACGGCGGACTTTCGCCCGCCGCCGCAACAATGCTCGTGCCTGATGGCCGCGTCAGTGCGCGGCGACGCCCGTGCCAATCTGGCAGCTCACGCCGGTGCCGCCGAGGCCGCAATAGCCGCCGGGATTTTTGGCGAGATATTGCTGATGATAATCCTCGGCGAAATAGAATTCCGGCGCATCGGCGATTTCGGTGGTGACCGGCGGATAGCCTTTCGCCTGCACGGCCTTGTCATACATCTCTTTCGACGCCTGAGCGGCGGCTCGCTGCGCTAGCGTATAGGTGTAGATGCCGGAGCGATATTGCGTGCCGACGTCGTTGCCTTGGCGCATGCCCTGCGTCGGATCGTGGCTCTCCCAGAACGTCTTCAACAACCGCTCATAAGAAATCTTCTTCGGATCGTAGACCACGAGCACGACCTCGTTGTGGCCGGTACGGCCGCTGCAGACTTCCTCATAGGTCGGATTGGGCGTCATGCCGGCGGCATAACCAACCGCCGTGACATGGATGCCGTCACCCAACTCCCAGAACTTGCGCTCTGCGCCCCAGAAGCAGCCAAGGCCGAACACGGCTTTTTCCGACCCTTCCGGGTAAGGCCCCTTCAGGGGATGCCGATTGAGGAAATGCTGTTTCGCGGTGGGTATCGGCGACGGGCGGCCGGGCAAGGCGCTGCCTTGCGCGGGCATGACGGTTTTCTTGGAAAGGAACATTGCGCTCTCTCCTGGCTCTTTGCCCTCTATTAGGCTCGTGCCTGCATTTCGCCGCAAGCGGCCTTGGAGTTACAGGGCGCGTTCAATAACGCGCATAGCCGATCAGCGGCTTTTTCCTGCGCCCGAGCAAGATCAAGATCGTGCCGAGCGTGCCGAACACGAGCCATGTCGGCTGATCCAAAATCGTTTGCAGCACCGGATTCCACAGCCAGGCGGCATACTGTTCAACCATCGCCCGCAATGCCTGAAAGCTCTGCTGGTGGATGTCGGTCCAGGTCTGGCTGAATTTGCTGATGTTAACGGCGTGGTCCGCGATGGATCGCGTGCCGTCGTAGATAAAAAACACAAAGCCGGCGGCCAGCAGCACAAGGCCCAGCAGGCGGAACAAAGAGCGGATCATGGTACGAGCATCATTCCTGTTTGTGACGGAATTGGAGCAGGGATTACTCCGAAGAATGGCCGCGTTCAACCCGCTTTGCAGGGTACTGTACTCTGCATGTCTATCGTCCTGCCGCCTTACCTGGCGCGACCGTCATCGGGACCTTTCGCTAATATGGCCCTGCTTGCAACTCTGTAACAGCCGGTGCCTGGCAGTTCCTTTTACCGGGCGTTGACGCCCGCAGGCAGCCTGACTATAAGCGGACCGTGGCGGCGAGCCTTTCGCCGCCGCTCTTCTTTGCACAGTTCAATGGCGCGACAGTCCGGCTTCGGACGCGCGCAAATGAGAGACTAGATGGCCAACACCACGTCCGCCAAAAAGGCGACACGCAAGATCGCGCGGCGCACCGTCGTCAACCAAGCACGGCGCTCGCGCATGCGCAGCGCCGTCCGCAAGGTGGAAGAGGCTATTGCCTCCGGCAACATGAAGAACGCCCTGGCTGCGCTGAAAGAAGCCGAGCCCGCGCTCATGCGCGCCGCACGACAAGGCGTGATGCCCAAAAACACCGCCAGCCGCAAAGTGTCGCGGCTCACTCATCAGATCGCCAAGCTCGGCAGGTAATCACTCACCGGCGCTTGCTTCGTTCCGCATCATAGCTTGGCGGATTCCTTTCATTCGATCATGGGCTTTGGTGCGAGTGCAGCGCAATACGCGTGGCCTGACAAACAAAACCGCGCCTGCTTTCCGATTGAGACTTCCACTTTAGGTATTTTGTCGGAGCGATGACATTTCTGCGTCGATCTGCTTGCTCCGCGCGGGCTACCTTGGTTTTTGATCATGAAAATAATCGAGCGCACAAGCGCTTAACGTGAATGTGGCGGCAGGGGTTGGAAAACGCTGTAGAATGCGGGTTTCTGAGGTACGGCAAAAACGAAATCCGCACGGCGTTGCGCAAACGCACAGCCAGCATCGTGCTGCTGAGAATCAACACGATGATTCAAAGTCTTGCGCGGAGCATTTGCATCGCCACGTGATTGCTTTCGCCGCTTGCCAGAGCCGCTGAAAAAAGTTTCATCGGCAAAATTCGTTGCAGCCCGAAATGCGATGTGTATTTTCGAAAATGTCTCTCGGATCTCCGGGAGCCTTCAGTAAATGGTTCCGGCTCAAGCTCATCGAGGGGGTGAGATCGGTAGAACTGCGTCTAATGATCTTCGGCGCAGGATTTCACTCTAAGAAGTACTGTACTGCCTGACTCTCGTGGCGCCGGTGGAGTGATGCGTAGTGGCACGAAGGAGCTTCTCGCGGATAACTCGCAACAGTGAAAAATACTTGGCCATCGCGCCGCCAGGACGATGGAATGGGGGGTCACTCATGTCGACTGCATGGCACGCGCCTGCACGCTTTTTCCTTTTATCACACCTCTTCACGTCATCCTTTGGACTCGATGACCTGTCAGCGCGTTGTTACGCGTTGAGAACCCGGCACCGGATCGCCTCGCCTCCCCTATCGGCGGAGGCAGTCGGATCGCGGAGACCTATGTCCCCGCCGTACAGATAACGTCCAACCCTTCCTCAGCTGTATCCGATGGCCGTCTGCTCGGCCCGCCTAAGCGCTGAATGAGTAGCCCGCCTCAGCTATCGTTTTGAGTGAGTTGCGTGCGTCGTACGGCAGCTGGCGGGTGAAAACCCGCCAAGTCCCCGCCGATCCCGTCACCACCGACCGGAAGAGACACAATGGACATGACAAGCATCGATCAAGAGAGCTGGTCCCGCGTGAAGGGCCGCCTGCGCGCCGAAGTGGGTGATGACGTCTATTCAAGCTGGTTCGCACGCATGGACCTTGAAGGGATGGCCGACGCGACAGTGCGGCTTTCGGTGCCGACGCGGTTTCTCAAGAGCTGGATTCAGTCGCATTATTCCGAGCGTGTGCTGGCCGCCTGGCGCGCTGAGCAGGCGACCGTCGACCGCATTGAATTAAGCGTGCGCTCCGGCGTGCTGCGGCCCCTTCCGGTGAAGCCGGCGGCCGCCCAACCGGCGCTACCACAGCGCGATGGCCGGGATGTGCGGTTCAATGGTGACGCGCGTTTAGGCAATTCGCCGCTATCCTCTGCCCATGAAGCGCTGGGCGGCTCCCCCCTCGACCCGCGCCTGACCTTCGAGACGTTCGTGCTCGGACGCTCCAACACCCTGGCCCATGCCGCCGCTAAGCAGGTCGCTGCCGCGCGCCGCAGCGATCCCGTCATGTTCAATCCGCTCTACATCCATGCCGGCGTGGGACTCGGCAAGACGCACCTCCTGCAATCCATCACCTGGGCGGGAAACGCCGCCGGCGAGCGCAAGGTGCTCTATCTCACCGCCGAGAAGTTCATGTACGGCTTTGTCTCCGCGCTCCGCAGTCAGACTGCGCTGGCCTTCAAGGAAGCGCTGCGCGGTATCGACGTCCTTGTCATCGACGACCTGCAATTCCTGCAAGGCAAGTCCACCCAGGCGGAGTTCTGCCATACGTTAAATGCGCTGATCGACGCCGGCCGGCAGGTGGTGATCGCTTCCGATCGGCCGCCATCCGACCTGGAAAGCCTGGATGATCGCGTGCGTTCGCGCCTTGCGGGCGGGTTGGTCGTGGAAATGTCCTCGCTGGGCGAGGAACTGCGCCTGGAAATCCTGAAGTTCCGCATGGCCGCTGCGCGGCAGTATCATCCCGGCTTCGATGTTCCGCTGCCGGTGCTCGCCTACATCGCCAAGACAGTGACGCATAATGGCCGCGACCTCGAAGGCGCGCTCAACCGCCTGCTCGCACACAGCAAGCTCACTGGCCAGCCAGTGACCATGGAACTGGCCGAGCGCGAAATCCGCGACCTCATCCGCCCGCAGGAGCCCAAGCGCGTCAAGATCGAGGACATCCAGCGGGTCGTAGCGCGCCAATACAACGTGAGCCGCGCTGACCTCCTATCCTCGCGGCGGACTGCCAACGTGGTACGCCCACGTCAGGTGGCGATGTATTTGGCCAAGACGTTGACGCTGCGGTCGCTGCCGGAGATCGGACGGCGGTTTGGCGGCCGCGACCATACGACCGTGCTGCATGCCGTGCGCAAGATCGAAAATCTGGTCGGCAACGACACCTCCCTGGCCGAGGAGATCGATCTGCTCAAGCGCCAATTGCAGGATTGATCTGCGCAGCCGCTTGCCGCGCAGCGCCCGTAGTTGGCTCGGAATCGCTGGAAAAAGGGCGGAGATAGCCTCTCCGCCCTTGCCTATTTGGGCGGGCCGCGCCACCCTTCCTGCTCCCGTGAGGGTTCTGCGGATGGCGTCCGCCGCCGCTCCTTCCGGTCCGAACGGCAAGAATTCTCCCGAAAGCGGGTTCCGAGATGAAGGTTACTGTCGAACGCGCAGAATTGTTGAAGTCGCTGGGGCACGTGCACCGCGTCGTTGAGCGGCGCAATACCATTCCCATTCTCGCAAATGTGCTGATCCGCGCCGAGAAATCGAAGCTCAGCCTGAAGGCCACCGACCTCGACCTGGAAGTGATCGATGCGGTCGCCGCCGAGGTCGCCCCCGGCGGCTCGACCACCGTACCCGCGCATATGTTCTACGAAATCGTGCGCAAGCTGCCGGAAGGATCGCAGATCGTACTAGAGGCATCCGGCGACCGCGCGGTGCTGGCGATCCGCGCAGGCCGTTCGCGCTTTACTTTGCAAACGCTGCCGGAGAGCGATTTTCCCGATCTCGCGGCCGGCGACATGACGCACAAGTTCACGCTCACGGCTGCCGACCTCAAGCGCCTGATCGACAAGACCCAGTTCGCGATCTCGACCGAGGAGACGCGGTACTACCTCAACGGCATCTATCTCCACACCGCGGGCACCGGAAAATCGGCCATGCTGCGCGCGGTGGCGACCGATGGCCACCGGTTGGCGCAAGTCGAATTGCCGCTGCCCAGCGGGGCCGCGGGCATGCCGGGCATCATCATCCCGCGCAAGACCGTGGGCGAGGTGCAGCGGCTGATCGAGGACAGCGCGGCGGAAGTCGGCATCGAGCTTTCGCAGGGAAAAATCCGCTTTTCCATCGGCGATGTGGTGCTGACCTCCAAGCTGATCGATGGCACCTTTCCCGATTACGCGCGCGTCATCCCGGTCGGTAATGACAAACAGCTCGTGGTCGATAAAAAGGATTTCGAAGCCTCCGTCGACCGCGTCTCGACGGTGTCGAGCGAACGCGGGCGCGCGGTGAAACTTTCCATCAGCAACGGCAAGCTGCTCCTTTCGGTGACCAATCCGGATTCCGGCAGCGCCACCGAGGAGCTTGAGGTTGAATACGCTTCCGATCCGATCGATATCGGTTTTAATTCCCGCTACCTGCTCGATATCGCGGCGCAGATCGAAGGCGAAGTGGCCGTGCTGAAACTGGCGGATCCCGGCTCGCCAACCCTGATCCAGGACCGCGATTCCGCCGGCGCGCTCTATGTGCTGATGCCGATGCGGGTTTAACGGCAACTTGTGACGCCGATCTCGCTCTTGTAGAGCGGGGCGATGACTACCGTCCGCATTCGCCGCCTGACGCTGACGAACTTCCGCAATTATCACGCGGCCAGCATCGATGTGGATGACGGGCCTATTGTGCTCGTCGGCGCCAATGGGGCGGGCAAGACCAACCTGATCGAGGCGATTTCATTCCTGACGCCGGGACGCGGGCTGCGCCGTGCTACCCACGAAGAGGTTGCCTTTGCCGAAGGCGACGGCTCCTGGGCGGTGTCGGCGGAGGTGGAAGGGGCGCTGGGACTTGCCACGCTCGGCACCGGCATCGAGCCGCCCGCCGCCGAGGATATCCCCTCCCCGCGCCTCTGCCGCATCGACCGCGAGCCGGTATCCTCGGTCGCAGCCTTTGCCGACCATATCCGCGTCATCTGGCTCACCCCGTCGATGGACGGGCTGTTCAGCGGCCCGGCTTCGGAACGGCGGCGTTTTCTCGACCGTCTGGTGCTTGCGGTGGACGCAGAACATTCGGGCCGCGTCTCGGCCTTGCAGCGAAGCCTGCGCTCGCGCAACCGCCTTTTGGAAAACCCCCGGCCCGATCCGCATTGGCTCGACGCCATCGAGCATGAGACCGCCGAGCTCGCGGTCGCGGTCGCGGCGTTGCGGACGGAAACGGTGCGGCGCCTGCAAGGGGCGCTGGCGGCGCCCACGGCCTGGGGCGCGGCCTTTCCCGCGGCGGAGATCGCGTTGCAAGGCTGGATGGAGCAGATGCTGGCGGATCGTCCCGCCGTCGAAGTGGAGGATCGCTATCGCAGCGTGCTCCGGGAAAATCGCCCGCGTGACGCGGAGGCCGGCCGCACGCTCGACGGGCCGCACTTGACCGACTTGGCTGTCCGCTATGCGGCGAAAGATATCCCCGCGGCTAACGCCTCCACCGGCGAGCAGAAGGCGCTGCTCATCGGCCTCGTGCTGGCACATGCAGGGCTGGTCGGCGAGATGACGGGCATGGCGCCGTTGCTGCTGCTGGACGAAATCGTCGCCCATCTCGACCCCCGCCGCCGCGCGGCACTTTATGACGGAGTGACAGATCTCGGTTCCCAAGTCTGGATGACCGGCGCCGATCCCGCCGCCTTTGCCGATATCGCGCCACGCAGTCAGGTTTTCGAAATCGCGGCGGGCAAGATTTCGAAGCCAAAAAGCTCTCCAGCGCGAGCTAAAAACTAGACCTTGAAAACGCCCCAAATATCCGCCCGTCGGACCCTTGAAAAGGAACATCAAAACAAACACTTAATAGGGGTGACTTTGGCCTGTACGATGTCCTATTTTCGTGTCACACCAAACACTGATTCCATGCGATTTTTGATCAACGATTCAAAGGTCTGTTGATGGCCGAACCAGCCCGACAAAAAGCCCCTTCCGCTGCCTCCGATTACGGTGCCGAGTCGATCAAGGTCCTTAAGGGCCTCGACGCCGTGCGCAAGCGGCCCGGCATGTATATCGGCGACACCGACGACGGCTCCGGCCTGCATCACATGGTCTACGAGGTCGTCGATAACGCCATCGACGAGGCATTGGCCGGCCATGCCAAGGAAGTCGTCGTTACGCTCAATCCCGACGGCTCGTGCACCGTGCGCGACGACGGGCGCGGCATTCCGACCGACATCCACAAGGGGGAAGGAGTTTCCGCCGCCGAAGTCATCATGACGCAACTCCATGCGGGCGGAAAATTCGACCAGAACTCCTACAAGGTTTCAGGCGGGTTGCACGGCGTCGGCGTCTCCGTGGTCAATGCACTCTCGAGCTGGCTCAAGCTCACCATCTGGCGCGACGGCAAAGAACATTTCATGGAGTTCCGCGACGGCGAAGCCGTGGCTCCGCTGAAAGCGGTCGGCGACTCCGGCGGCAAGCGCGGCACTGAAGTAACCTTCCTGCCTTCGACCAAAACTTTCACCACAACGGTGGAGTTCGATTTCGCCACGCTGGAACACCGGCTGCGCGAGCTCGCCTTCCTCAATTCCGGCGTGAATATCGTTCTTTCCGACATGCGCCACGCGGTCGAGAAGCGCGAAGAGATGCGCTACGAGGGCGGCGTCGAGGCCTTCGTGAAATATCTCGACCGCAATAAGACCGCCATCGTCCCCGCCCCGATCATGGTCAAAGCCGACCGCGACGGCATCGTCGTTGAAGCCGCGCTGTGGTGGAACGACGGCTACCACGAGTCCGTGCTGTGCTTCACCAACAACATCCCGCAGCGCGACGGCGGCACGCACCTCGCCGGCTTCCGCGGCGCGCTGACGCGCCAGGTCACCGGCTACGCGGAATCCGGCGGCGTCGCCAAGAAGGAAAAGGTCGCGCTCACCGGCGATGATTGCCGCGAGGGATTGACCGCCGTGCTGTCGGTCAAGGTGCCCGACCCGAAATTCTCATCGCAAACAAAAGACAAGCTCGTGTCCTCGGAAGTGCGGCCGGTGGTCGAGAGCGTACTCAACGAGGCGCTCGCCGCCTGGTTCGAAGAACATCCCGCGGAAGCCAGGGTCATCGTCGGCAAGGTCGTGCAGGCTGCAGCCGCCCGCGAGGCCGCCCGCAAGGCGCGCGAGATGACACGCAAGAGTGCGCTCGGCGTCGCTTCGCTACCGGGCAAGCTTGCCGATTGCCAGGAACGCGATCCCGCCAAATCCGAGCTGTTCATCGTCGAGGGCGACAGCGCCGGCGGCTCCGCCAAGCAAGGGCGCAACCGTGAATTTCAGGCTGTACTGCCGCTGCGCGGCAAGATCCTCAATGTCGAGCGCGTCCGCATGGACAAGATGCTATCGAGCCAGGAGATCGGCACCCTGATCACCGCGCTCGGCACCGGCATCAGCG
>Ga0209726_10003915_pt1 | contig 19624 bp, 13 predicted proteins | sample Subgrocontami54m_FD_187453 | JGI IMG/M metagenome (GOLD analysis project Ga0209726, IMG submission 187453) | Subsurface groundwater microbial communities from S. Glens Falls, New York, USA - GMW46 contaminated, 5.4 m (SPAdes) (version 3) | ecosystem: Environmental > Aquatic > Deep subsurface >... | reverse complement strand
GGCGGCGCGCGAGCGGCTGGTCGCGATCCTCCGGCAGGCCGCCCATCGGCCGCGCACGCGCCGCCCCACGAGGGCCACGAAGGCCTCGCGCGAGCGCCGGCTCGAAACGAAGAAGCTCAGAGGCGGGGTGAAGCGGAAGCGGGGCCGGAAGATCGACGGGGACTAGGTTCGCGTGATCCGCGGCGGCCGTTACGCCCGTCCGGCGAACTCGCGCGTCTCGGTGTGCACGCGCACCTTCTCGCCTTCCTTGATGAAGAGCGGCACGCGCACCTCGAGGCCGGTCTCGAGCACCGCCACCTTCGTGGCGCCGCCGCTCGCCGTGTCGCCGCGCACGGCCGGTTCGGTGGAGGCGACCGCCAGCTCCACGTGCGGCGGAAACACCAGGGCGATCGGGCCGCCGTTGTACTTCTGGATCTGCACCAGCAGGTTGTCCACGAGCAGCAGGCGATCGTCGCCCACCATGTCCGCGCCGAGCGTCAGCGTCTCGAAGCTGGCCTGGTCCATGAAGTGGAACCCGCCCGCGTCGGCGTAGAGAAAGGCCGCCTCGACGTTCTCGAGGTCGGGCTCGCCGAACTTCTCGCCGGCCTTGAAGGTCTTGTCGAAAACCGCGCGCGTCAGCAGGTTGCGCATCCGCAGCCGCACCAGCGTCTGGCCGCCGCGGGCCGTGGGCTTGGAGACTTCGACCTCGAGGCAGTGGTACGGCACCCCCTCGAACTCGAAGAACATCTTCCGCTTGATCTCGATCGCTTCGACCAGTGCTGCCATCCGTCCATTGTACCGTGACGGCGGGGCCGCTCCGGCCGATCGGCGGCGCGATGAAGGTGCCCGCGGGCGAGGGGCCGGCTATCTGGTGGGCGCGACGACGACGACGTGGCGCCATCTCTGGCGGCGCAGGCCCGAGCCGGTCGTGCCGGTGACCGCCTCGCGGCGGAACACCACCTCCACCGGATCGCCGAGCGCGACGAGCTGCTGGAAGTCGTCCTGCAGCATCACGACGTGTCGCCCGGGTCCGCCGGCCAGGAACAGACGCAGCGCACTCTGGCTCTCGAGGAGCTTCACCTGCCGCATCGAGTAGAACCGCAGGCTCGCCTGCCACCGCGCCTGTTTGAACAATCCGATTGGCTCGGCAGGATCGACGTGGTCGTGGATCCAGCGCGCGACGGCCGGGGTCGGGCGCGACCGCTCGAGCACCGGGAAGCCGAACACCCCGACGGATCCGAAGAGAATCAGCATCGCGGCGAGCACGGACGTAATCGCCGCCGGCGGCCGGAAGCCTTCGCGCCACACCTCGCGCGCGAGCGCGAGGCCCGCCAGACCGGTCGCGATCGGTGCCACCACGGCGAACGGGCTCAGCCGCAGATCCAGCGAGAACATCGTCAGCCCGAACACCACGCTGAACCCGATGAGGAGCGCCGGCATCGCGACCACGCCGACGCGCTGCCACGTGTTCGTGTTCGTGATCGCGTCCCGATCTCCCGCCGCCCGCCAGGCGCGGGCGGCGAGCAGGCACATCGCCGGCATCGCCGGGTAGATGTAGTAGTCCAGCTTGAAGCGGCTGACGCTGAACAGCCCGAACACCGCGACGATCCAGGCCCACGCGAGCGTCTCGGGCACGTCCATCGTCGCCGTCCGCCGCCGCAGCGCGACGAGCCAATCGATCGCGCGCCCCACGACGAGCAGGCTCCAGGGGAGGCACGCGGTCAGCAGCGCCCGCAGGTAGAACAGGTGCTCCGTCCGCCGGCGGCCCGGGTGGGTGAGATACCACACGTTGCCGTGGACGAAGTACTGATCGACGAACGCGTCGCCGAAGCGGACCCACATCCAGACGAACCACGGCGAGGCCGCGACGACGGCGAGGAGCGGTCCGGCGAGCCAGTGGAGGGTCTGGAGCCGCCGGCGCGCCTCGCGCGACACCGCGACGGCGAGGACGAACGCGAGCCCCGCGAGCCCGAGCGCCACCGGTCCCTTGATCGTGGTCGCCAGCGCCAGCAGGCCGAAGCCGGCCCACTGCAGCCGCGGCCGCGCACGCACGGCCGCCACCGCGAGGCACGCCAGCGCGCCGAAGAGCGCCAGCGTGAAGACCATGTCGAAGATCCCGAGGCTCGCCAGCGCGAAGGTGAGCGGCAGCGTCGCCAGCATCAGCTCGGCGTCGGCGCCCGTCTCGCCATCGTCGAAGAGCACGCGGCCGGTCCAGCGCGTCAGCGCGAACAGGCCGACCGCCGCGAGCGCGCTCGGCATGCGGGCGCCGATCTCGGCCGGGCCGAACACCGCGAAGGCCGCCGCCTGGAGCCAGTGGAAGACGACCGGCTTGTCGATGAAGGGCTCGCCGCCGAGGAGCGGCATGAGCCACTGGCGCGCGGCGATCATCTCGCGCGTGATCTCCGCGTAGTGCGCCTCGTCGGGGTCGAGCAGGCTCAGATCGCCGAGCCGCCAGAAGACGACCACCCACACGACCGTCGCCCACCAGAGGGCGCGGCGGACGGCGACCGCGTCGAGCGCGGTGACGAGCCCGGCACGCCACGAGCCGGGGCGCACGGACATCCTGAGTACGGCGGTCACTGGTGTGATGGGGAAGCCTCCGCGAATGGATGGACTCTAACGGATGAGATTGTTGTGTGCAACGGCCGATTTCGGCCCCCCTGGCGCATCCTCCCGACCGCGGCCCAGGAGGTACAATCGCGCGTCGCCGGTCGAACTGTGAGGAATTCAGGCCATGTCTCGCACCTTCGCGCGCATCGTGTTCGCCCTCGTCACCGCCGCCGCGCTCGCCGCGCCGGCCGCCGCCCAGACGGCGCCGCCGCTGGCTGGTTCCGGGTACCAGTTGCCCCCGAAGGTCGTCGTCGACATCCTCGACGCGCCGCCGCTGCCCACCGCGGCGATCAGCCCCACACGGCAGACGGTCGCGCTCCTCGAGCGCGCGAGCATGCCCACCATCGCGGAGCTGTCACAGCCGATGCTGCGGCTGGCGGGGCTGCGCATCAACCCGCGGACGAACGGCCCGCACCTGCAGACGCGGCTCAAGGGCATCACGCTCAAGACCGTCGCCGACGGCAGCGAGGCGAAAGTAGTGGTGCCGGCCGACCCGGCGCTCTCGTGGCTCGGCTTCTCGCCCGACGGCAAACGGCTCGCCTTCACGCACACCCGTGAAACAGGGGTCGAGCTGTGGGTTGCCGACGCCATCACGGGACAGGCAAAGGCGGTGAGCGCCGCGACGCTGAACGGGGTCTGGGACGACCCGTGTGCGTGGAACGCGGACGGCACGACGCTGCTCTGCCGCTTCATCGTCCCGAGCCGCGGCGCTGTACCCGTCGCGCCGGGTGTGCCCACCGGGCCGAACATCCAGGAGAACCGAGGAACGCCGGCGCCGGTGCACACGTATCCCGACCTGTTGACGAGCGCACACGACGAGGAACTGTTCGAGTACTACGGCACGAGCCTGCTGGCGCTCGTGGACGCGACGACCGGCGCCCGCACGCCGGTCGGCCGCCCCGGGCTGTACGAGGTCGCCGAACTCTCGCCGAACGGCGAACACGTGCTTGTCTCGCGGTTGAAGCGGCCGTTCTCGCGGCTGGTGCAGGCCTCCGACTTCGCCAAGGAGGTGGAGGTGTGGGACCGGCGTGGCACGGTGCTGAGGAAGATCGCCGACCTGCCGATCGCCGACACCGTGCCGAACGAAGGCGTGCTGCCCGGGCCGCGCGCCTGGCGCTGGCAGCCCACCGCGCCGGCCACGCTCGTCTGGGCCGAGGCGCTCGACGAGGGCAACCCGAAGAATCAGGTGCCCCACCGCGACAAGCTCGTCACGCTGGCCGCGCCGTTCACGGCGACGCCGGCCGATCTGCTGCGAACCGAGTATCGCTTCCGCGACATCGCGTGGACCGAGAAAGGCAGCGCGCTCCTCACCGAGTACGACCGCGCGAAGCGCTGGACGCGCACCTGGGTGCTCGACGCGCCGGGGACGATGCCGCGCAAGCTGTGGGATCGGAGCGCCGAGGACGAGTACGCCAACCCCGGCCGGCCGCTCGTCAAGCCCGGGCGCGGCCCGCAGACGATCGCACAGCACGGCGACGCGATCTTCGCCACCGGCACCGGCGCGTCATCAGACGGCGACCGGCCGTTCCTCGATCGCGTCAACCTCAAGACGCTCGCCACCGAGCGGCTCTTCCGCAGCGACACGAAGAGCTACGAGTCGGTCGTCGGCCTGCTCAGCGACGACGGGTCCATGGTGCTGACGCGGTACGAGACGGCGAAGGACTCGCCGAACTTCTACCGCCGGGCGATCCCCGGCAACGAGAAGAGCGCGCTCACCGCGTTCGCGGATCCGGCGCCGCAGCTCGCCGGCATCCAGAAACAGCTCCTCACCTACGCGCGCAAGGACGGCGTGCAGCTCTCGGCCACGCTGTACTTGCCGGCCGGCTACAAGCCGGGCACGCGGCTGCCGGTGCTCTTCTGGGCCTACCCGCGCGAGTTCACCGATCCGAAGGCCGCCTCGCAGGTCACCGGCTCGGCCAACCGCTTCACGACCGTCAACGGCCCCTCGCACCTGCTCTTCCTCACGCAGGGCTACGCCGTCGTCGACAACCCGACGATGCCGATCGTGGGGCCGGGCGAGACGGCGAACAACACGTACGTGGAGCAGCTCGTGGCGAGCGCGCAGGCGGCGGTGGATACGGTCGTGAAGATGGGCGTGGCCGATCCCGACCGGCTCGTGATCGCGGGTCACAGCTACGGCGCGTTCATGACGGCGAACCTGCTGGCCCACTCCGATCTCTTCCGCGCCGGCATCGCGCGGAGCGGCGCCTACAACCGGACGCTCACGCCGTTCGGGTTCCAGAACGAGCAGCGCACGTTCTGGGAGGCGCCCGACGTCTACGCGAAGATGTCGCCGTTCTGGTACGCCAACGCGATCAAGGAGCCGATCCTCCTGATTCACGGCGAGGCCGACAACAACACCGGCACGTTCCCCATCCAGTCGGAGCGCTTCTACATGGCGCTCAAGGGGCACGGCGCGACGGTGCGCTACGTGACGCTGCCGTTCGAGGCGCACGGCTACGCCGCGCGCGAGTCGGTGCTGCACACGGTGGCCGAGATGTTGAACTGGGCCGACACCTACGCGAAGAACGCGCCGCCCCGCGGCGGCGTCGGGGAGATTGGCAAGCGGTAGAGCCCGTCTCGGATCGCCCGCGAGCATGCCGGTGGGTAACTTGACACCGCACCGGGCCTCGCACAGGATTTGCGTGACATCGCACCGGCTTCGTCGATTCCCTGTCCCGAGCGTCCATTGCAGGAGGTCTGTATGGCCCGTTCAGTACGCTGGGAGAACCCGGCATTCTGGTGTGCTCTCGCGGTCATGTCCGCAGTCACCATTGCCGCTGCCAACGAGATCGCGGGACGCACGGCAGAGGCAAGTCCCCGAATCGAAAACATGGAAGTGGTCGTGCGCGATGGCACGGTCCAGATTACGTACGACCTCGTGGCCGAAGGCCCAAGCGGCCGGTTCTTGGTCAAGCTGCAGGTGTCCAAGGATGAAGGCCGGACGTGGACGGTCGAGGTGCCAGACGCGCAGGGCGACGTGGGTCCCGCAGTTGCGGTCGGCACAGGGCGACGCGTCACCTGGCGAATCACCGGCGACGAGACAGGCTCGATCGACCTGTACCGGTACCGCGTGATCGCCGAGGAGATCGCCGTCGGCGGGCCGGACGCTCGAGCTGTGCCCACGGCACGGGCGAGCATCGCGGTGCTCACTGATCCTCCGGGCGCTGTAGTGTTCATAGACGGCACGCCACGCGGGCCGGCGCCTGTAAAGATCGCCGATCTCCCTGCAGGCGAACATCGCGTTGTCGTGACGATGAACGGGTACCTCGAGAACAGCCAGACGATCTCCGTCACGGCCGGTGCGAGCGAGACGGTCCGCGTGGCGCTTACACCGGCGCCATCGCCGGGCGACGTCGTGACCGCGCCGCCAAAGAAGGGCGGCGGCGGTGGCGCTAAGTGGCTGATCCCGGTCGCGGCCGGCGGCGGGGTGGCCGCGCTGCTTGCAGCGAAGAGCAGCGGTGGTGGTGGTAGTGGTGTCGTTCCGATCACTACGTCGACGCCTCTGCCAACGCTTACTGTGAGTCTGTCATACACGCCGACGAATGCGACGGTCGGTGTTACCGGCGTGACCAACTATGCGTTCACCGGCACGATCGCCGGTGTATCAGGCACCGCCAGCTACAGCCTTGACTACGGCGACGGCAGCGCGCGCGCCACGGGTGCCGCTAGCGGCTCTTCGATCCAGGTGAACCGCATCTATTCGAACCAGGGCACTTTCACGCCGTCGATCTCGGTCACCGACACCGGCGGCCGCACGGTGTCGGCGACCGCGGCGACGCTGACCACGCGCAGTCTGAACGGCACGTGGTCCGGACGCTTTGGGAACACCGGCGCGAACACATACACGATTACGATTGCGCACACCGGAACCTCGATCACGTCCGCCACGTACGACGACGGCAGCTACCGCGCGAGCGGTACCGGAACGATTACGGAATCGGCCGGGTCCGCGCAACGGGCGATGACGGCGACGCTGCGCTTCACTTCTGGCCCGAACGTCACCAGCAGCACGCCGCCGATGGTGTTCAGCGCGAGCGCCGCCACCGGAATCAATGCGGGCTTGACGCAGATCAGCGGGACGGTCACGAACCTCATCGGCCCCACGACCTTCGTCTGGACGCGATAGGTCATGTGTCGCTTCAGAGGCGTCGTCGCCGCAATCGTCGTCGCGGGCTGCGGGACCACGGCGGCTGCGCAGCCGTCGGTGCTGACGCTCGGCGAGGCCGTCCGTATCGCCCTTGCGCGTAGCGATCGGGTGGCCGACGCGCGTCAGCAAGTCCATGAGGCCGACGTCGCGCTCCGGCGCGCACGCGCGGCCTTCCAGCCAAGACTTACGCCCAGCATCTTCTCGGCCTTCGCGCAGACAGCGCCGAGTAACCAGTCGTATGAAGTCAGCTTTTCGGAGCTGTTTTCGACGGGCACCAGCATCACCGGTCGCGCGTCCGCCCTGGGACAACGCAACCAGCTCGGGCGCTTCTTCTTGACGGACACGACGCTCGATGTGTCTCAGCCGCTCCTACGCGGATTAGGCGAGCAGGTAGTCCGCCGAGACGTCCTCGACGCGGAGGCCATCCGGTTGGATGCCGAGGACAGCGAGGCAGCGGTGAGGTCCGGGCTCGTCGTCGACATCGCGACCTCGTACTACCAGGCGGTCGTGATGCGGCGGCAGGTCGAGGTGGCGACCGCTGCCGTCGTGCGCGCGCGGGCGCTCGCCGACGCCGCTCAGGCGCGGCTCAACGTGGGGCGCGTGTCACAGCTCGATGTACTGCGCGCGCGCCAGCTGCTGGTGCACGCCGAGGGGCAGGCGGCGGATGCGGAAGCGACGGCGGAAGACGCGGAGGACGAGCTGCGCGCGTTGATGGGTGTCGGCGACGAGTACGTTTTTGCTGTCGCGGCAGACATCGGACCGACGCTCGACGTCCCGTCGGTCGAGGAGGCGACGGCCGCGGTACCCTCCCGTCCCGAGCTGCGCGTCGCTCAGCGCGCCGCTGATCGCGCCGTCAGGGCCGTGACTACCGCACGCAACCGGGCGTTACCCAACATCACCGCACACGTCGCGCTCACGCGCCAGGGGACAACGGACACGGTTGGCCGCGCGTTCGGGCTTGACGCGTTCCGCGCGGCGGCGTTTCTCGGCGCCTCCTTCCCGCTCGATCGGAGTGAAACGTCGCTCGCCATCGCCAGCGCTGAACTCACCGCCACCCGTCTGCAGCGCGTACTCGAAAGACGCCACCAGTCCCTGGTGCGCGAGGCGCGGCGTGCGGTTCGGCAGTATGCGTCCGCAGCCCGCCAACTGCAGGCCGCCGACACGATGGTCGACATCACCGAGCGCGAGCGTCAGGTGGCGACGCTGCGCTACGAACGCGGGCTGTCGGACAATCTCGAGATGATCTCCGCCGAGCAACTGCTGCTCGCCGCTCGCGCCCAGCATCTGGCGGCACGGGCGGAGGTCGCGGTCGCTGCCCTACGCGCAAGGCTCGCGAGTGGTCTGCTGTCGCCGGACCAGCTGCCATGAAGTTCCACGGCGCGCGCGCACTGGTGGTGCTCGCCGTCGAAGGTCTCGCTCGGCGGCGTCTGCACTCGGCGCTCTCCGCGCTCGGCATCGCCATCGGCGTTGCTGCGCTCGTCGCGATGAACGGGATAAACCGCGGCGCACGCGATGTCACCCTCGCACACATCCAGCTGCTGGGCACGCGCAACGTGGTCCTGCGACAGGCTGTCGACGCCGGCCAGGCCGAGCGTCTGACGTGGGCTGTAGCACAGCCCTACGGCGCGGGGGTGAGCGTGGTTCGCCGGTCGCTGCTCGTGCAGCAGCTCGTCCGCGTCGAGGGTCCCCGCGCCACACGCGACGTCGTGATGCTCGGCGTCGAGGCGGCCTATGGTCGCATCATGGACCTCCGGCTGCAGCGCGGGCGATTGCTAGACGAGGGGGATCGTCACGCGCGTGTCACGGCGCTCGGCGACACGCTGGCGCTGCAGTTGTTCGGATACGAGGACCCGATCGACCGCCGCATCCGCCTTGGCGACGACTGGTTCACAGTCGTCGGCGTGATCGGCGCGCGCGCGCTGCCGTTTCCCACCACCGTCACGCGCGATCTCAACGATGCCGTGCTCGTGCCCCTCACGACCGTCCTGGGACGCGCGCCGACGAGCGACGAGCCGATCGACGAGATGTGGATCGAGGCGGTCGACGACGCGGCAGCCGCGTCGATTGCGGAGTCAGCGCGTGAGGCACCCGCACGCACCCGGTATATTGTCGTCGCGCCGCGGGAATTACTGGCTCAGCAAGCGCAGGTACGGCGCACGTTTGCGATCCTGGCGATCGCAATCGCGGCGCTCTGCCTGCTGGTGGGCGGCATCGGTATGATGAACATCCTCCTCGCGTCGACGGTCGAGCGGACGGCTGAGATCGGCCTTCGGCGAACCGTCGGCGCAACGCGGCAGGATATCGGCGGGCAGTTCCTCGCTGAGGCCGCGATTCTCAGCGGCGCGAGCGGGCTGGTGGGCACGGGGATAGGCGTCACGGTCACGGCCGGGATCGCGAGGTACGCCGAGTGGCCTGTCTCGCTCTCGTTGACGGGGTTGGCCACGACGGTGGCCATCGCCGTTGCGCTGGGACTCGCCTTCGGCGTGTATCCGGCGTCGAGAGCGGCCCGCCTCGAGCCTATCGACGCGGTGCGGCACGAGTAAAGCGTCAGCGCGACGCGATCTTCAACCGGCGGGACGCGGCCTCGCCAACGGTCGGGCCGACGTCGGAGACCAACGCCGTCTGCTCGTTGACGAGGCCGCGGTACAACCGTTCCGCTTCCGCGCGGTCGCCAAGACTGTCGAGGACGACCGCTTGGAGGTAGCGCACCGTCCCCCCCGCGATGCCGGCTCCATCTTCGAGACGGATTCGCGCGAGTTCGTCGCGCGCGGCCGCCAGATCCCCCACGCGCAGCAAGGCCACCGCCACGTTCAGGCAGAGCGCCGCCTCCTCCACCGCGCCAACGGGCGCTCCCATCCGCGTTCGCCAGTTGATGAGGAGCTTGTTGAACGGCAGCGTACGGTCGTCGATCGACACGAGCCGCAGCTGCAGCGCAACAGTGGCGCTCACCTTCCGCGGGACCTTGCCGTTGACGATCTCGAGGTCGACGCCCATGGCCGGTCCGGCAGCACTCGCCTCGGCGACCAGCGCGGCGGACGACTCCAGGCGCCGGCCATTCACGGCGGAAATCTCGTCGCCCGCCTTCACGCCGACGGCCGCCGCGGCGCTCCCCGCCTCGACGCGGGCCACCACGACGCGGTCCTCGCGTACGTCAATCGTGGCGATGCCGAGTGTGCGGCGCACAAGCGCCGGGACGACGTCGAACAGCACGATGTCGGCCCCGTCGTCGAGCGCGATCACGTCGGGTACGCCGGCGCCGGAGGCGAAGAGCAGCGCGCGCGCGCCCGTGCCGCCATCGGCCGCGCCAAGAAGCGCGATAACTCCCTGGACGCCAAGCGCGTCGGCCAGGCCAGCGGTGACCTCGTGCCGTGCGGCGATCTCGGCCGGTTCAGCCTCGCGCGATTGTCGCGCACTCGTGCCCGGCCACTGCGCATCCGTACGCATCTTGTCGAGCGCCGGCTGCAGCTCCGCGTCGCCCGGAACCACGACGAGCAGATCGCGCAGCTTGCGCTGCACTCGCTGCACGAGCCCGAGGGCCGCGGTGCCCTGCACGCCGCCCGGCACGTCGATAGCGGCGACCACGGCCACGGCTGGGCGCAGCGTGACGTCGAGCGCGATGCGGTCGCCCGCGCGCACGTCCAGGGTACGAAGGAAGCGCCCTTTGGGCGAGCGCACCTCGACGGTCCGACCGCCTACGCAGATGTCGTCCAGCGTCGTCGGCGCCACGCCCCTCCGCACGCCGTCAACGATCACCACCGCCCCCGGCTCGGTCGTCTGCAGCGCGATCGTCGCGACGGCGGGCTTGAGCCGCACGGGGTCGATCGCGTAGTCCGCCGGCTTGTCGATTCGGATGCGACGGGTTTCGGACACGTAGCAGGGCCGCGAGAGCGTGATGGCGTGATCGCCCGACGAGACGTCGCCGATGACATATCGGTCGGAGACCTCTGCGGCACCGCCAGACGCCTGGGGGGTCCGCCCCACTTCCGTGCCGTCGAGGGCGACGGTGACCTCCGGCGGCGACACCACCAGCGCAATCGCGGCAGACAAGCGTTCGAGGACCAGCTCCACGTGCGCGGGCTCTCCTTCGACGGCGGTGAACGACTGCGTCGCGGCTCGATACCCTTCGCGGTGGGCTTCCAACTGGTGATCGCCGACAAGGACGTTGAACGCGGCGCGATCGCCCTGGAGCGTCTGCCCGTCAAGAACAAGCTGGGCGTCCGGCGGTGTCGTGACGACCGTCACGCGCGCGACGGTGGACCGCGCGACCTCCAGGAACACAGCCGCGATGCGGGGCGACACCGGTGGGGCCAGAGCGTGATTCGGGTCGACTTGCAGTAGGGAGCGAAGATCCGCAGTGGTGCCCGGCACGTCGCCGAGGCCGAACCGGGCTCGGGCGCGCATCTCGTACAGTTCGACCAGGAGAGAGCGCGCCGCGCCCACCGGGCGGTCGCCAATCGCCGTGATGGCCTCTGTCAGCGGCGGGACCGCCTTCTCGTACTCGAGCAGGCGGAACCATCGACGACCGTCGGCGGCGGCGGACTGACCCGCTGGGTCGGGCACCTGCGCGGCCGCCGCGGTGTACATCAGCGCGGGCAGCGTCAAACACGCAACGGCGGCACGAAGACGATGGATTGGATGGCGAAGAATCATTGGTACACGTGGACGCGCTCGGCGCGCCGGCTGTAGACGTACGCCCGGCCGGCACGATCGATCGCAAACGCTGACGTGTCGCGCAGCGACGCGAGGCTCTTGTCGGCTGCCGTGAACCGCGTGAGCAACGTCGCGGGCATCGTGCCGCTGAACACGTCGATCGTGCCCGTGCCCTCGTCGAGCACGTACAGGTGCCCCAGCGGATCGAAGGCGATGTCCACTGGGTTGTCGAACTCCCACCCCGTGCCGCGGGTCCCAATCTTCCCCGCGAGGCGGCCGTCCGGCGCCATGAATGCAATCTCTTTCTTCTGGCGGTCGAGCGCGGCAACGACGTCGCGATCGTTCAGCGCGAGGCGATCCGCACGCTGCGCCGTGAGTCCGGTGTTCGCCAAGGTCGGGCCGAATCGGTAGATGGCGTCGGTGCCGCGGTCCGCCACAACCCACCCGCCGGTCGAGAGCACCACGGCCGCCGTGATGTCGTTTAGCGGCTTCGGTTCGTTGCCGGCGCGCGGGACCAGGACCGCGCGCATCGGACCACGCTCGGGCAGCAGGCCAGACTTGAGGACGAGCACGATCGTCCCGCGGCGATCGGCAACCGCCCCGCGCACGTCCTGCCCCGGGATAACACGGCTCAGCGACCCGGCCGCGGTGACAACCGACACGCCGCCCTCACCGACATCGAGCAGCTCCCAGTAGGGCCCGAACGCCAGCGCCCGCGCGGCGATCAGCTTTCCTCCGGGGCCGGCAATCGGCCGCGCATACGCGAACGGCGCGCCCCGTGCCGCTCGGAAGTATAGCCGGTCGAGGATCGTGTTCCAGTCGCGCGCGATGGCCGCCTCGGCGGACGCGCCGTCCACGTCCACAACGCGCTGCAGTCCCAGCATGGCGTCGAACGCGCGGCCCGGCGCCTGCGCCATGCACGCGCTGCGGCCGAGCGACGCACGCGCCGCCCACACCGAGCGCGGGTACGCCGTCACCACGGCCGCATAGCGCGCGTCCGCTTCGGCGCAACGACCGGCGTAACGCAGGACCTCTCCCGCCTCGTAGACGGCTTCGGGCACCGCCGTCGAGCTATGAAAGAGGCGCTCGACACGTTCGAGATCGGCGAGGGCGCCATCGAGATCGCGCGGCTCGCGCCGCCGCGTCAGCGTCGCGCGCGCCGCGAGCACGTACGCGTGTGGCACCGAATTCGACGCCGGGTAGTTCTTCCGGAGGCGTGTGATCGCCTCCTCTGCGGCCGCGATGTCGAAGGCCTGCAGCCGGTACCGCGCGATCTCGAGGAGCGCATCGTCCGCCACGGAGGACGAGGGATACAGACGCTGAACCGCCTCGAAGTCCTTCAGCGCTTCCGAGGTCTGCTGATGTTGCAGGTACGCGACGCCGCTCGCGTACTGGCGGCGCGCGAGTTCCTCGGGAGACTGACCGCGCACCACGAACGTGCCGGCCACGACCGCGAGGACCGGCGCCAGCGCTCGCCAACGAGGCCGCAGACGATGTGCCGTCATCCCCGGATCACCACCACCTGCTCGGCCCCACCGGTCACCGTCGCGCCCTCGCGCTTCGTGGTGCCGTCTGGACACTTGAGTTCCACGACGTACGTACCAGCGACCACGGGCACCTTGGCGAGCGGCGGGAAGCCGAAGTCGCGGCCAGCGATCAGGACAGTGCAGGTCTCGAACGGCGTCCGCACCGTCAACTGGCCCAGCGCGGGCACCGAGATTGACAGCCGGCCATCGGCGCCCGTGCCCTGCAGGCGCACCGGCCGATTCAGCAACACGTCCGCGGCTCGCACCGTGACCGCGTCGGTGTTCTTCACCTGGACCTCGTGCGACAGCCGCCGCGGCGCAAGGCGCTGCCCACCGCGCCAGATCTCGAAGGGATAGCTGCCGCGAGCGGTCAGCACGATGGTGCGTGCGACCGGCGCGGGCGGCAACGACACGGTTACCATAGGGTTGCGGAGATCGTCAGCGCTGAGCGTACGCTCCTGTGTGACACGACCGTCGAGCACCACACGCAGTCGGCGGCCCGCGGCCTGCTCTCGCGGCAGGTCCATCGGCAGCACCTGCCCCACGACGCTTCCGTCGATGAATACGGTCGCACCGGGTGGATCCGAATCGATCGCGATCATCGACGGCTGCGCCGGCGGCTCTGGCGGCGTGGTTGGTTCGGTCGGGCCACGTTTGCCATCCGCTCGATCGGGCCACACGACCGCGCGCCAGTTCACCAGCCCCACCGCCACGATCACGGTCACGCACGCGGCGGCCACCCACTGAACCCGCCGCAGCGGCCGGCGAGCCCCGGGCGCGGACTCTGTCTGCTCGGACTCCACGATGAGCGGCGGGAGATCGCCCGGCCGCGGCAACGGTGGGCGCACCACCGTCTTCGTCAGATCGGTGGGCACCTCGAGTTCCAGGCGGATGAGCCGCAACTCTGCGCCGAAGTCCGCCGCGCTCGGAAAGCGCTCGGCGGGTTGTTTGGCGAGCGCCTGGCGGACAGCCGCGGCGAGCCGCGGCGGCACGTCTGACGCGACGGTCTCCAACGGCGCTGGAGGTTCCTGTAGGATCTTGACGAGCACCGCCGTCGGCGAATCCGCCTCGAACGGCTTGCGGCCCGACAGCATCTCGTACAGGACCACGCCGGCCGCGAACACGTCGGTGCGCCCGTCCACCTCCCCGCCCTCGATTTGCTCGGGCGACATGTACTGCGCGCTGCCGACCAGCGACTGATGCTGCGTCACCGTGCCGGTCGTCACCTTGGCGATCCCGAAGTCGAGCAGCTTCACGGTGTCGTCGGGCTGCAACCAGATGTTCCCGGGCTTGACGTCACGATGCACGACGCCGTGGCCGTGCGCGAAGTGCAACCCGTCGCAGAGTTGCCCGACGATGTCGAGCGCCTCGGAGATGCTCGGCCGCGGCCCCTGAGCCAGCCGCTTCGCCAGACTCTGGCCCCGGAGGAATTCCATCACCAGGTAGGGGCTGCCGTCCTCCTCCGCGAACTCGAACACGGTGACGATGTTGCGGTGCTGCAGCCGGGCGACCGCACGCGCCTCGCGGAAGAACCGGTTGCGCGCGACGTCGTCGTTCGCGAAGTCAGCGAGCAGCATCTTCACCGCGACCTCGCGGCCAAGCACAGGGTCGATTGCCCGGTACAACACGCCCATGCCGCCGCGGCCGACGCGTTCGGCGACCTCGTATCGCCCGATCGTCTTCCCCTCCTTCACGTCTACCTCGCGAACGGACCCGGGCCCGGTTTGGCCAGCGGGGATTCCTGGATCGTGAACGAGCGGGCGATCGCCTCCAGCGTCGCTTCATGGCCGGCGTACACGGCCTCCCCGGCACTGCAGACGATGCGGAACAGCGACCGACCCCTCGGGAGGGAGAGCTGGTGCACCCGCTCGAGACCACGCACCCCCTGCCGCGTGTAGTCGAGCGTCACGATCCGCTGGCCGTCATGGTCGAGCACTTGGCTGCGCATGCCGGTCACGCCCGGTTGCCGCTCGGTCACGAGGTCCGCCTCGATTTGCCCGAACACATCCGTGATGTCCTCGGGCGCGAGCGGCGTGTTCAACACGACGTACTCGATGACGACGGCTGCCTCCCGCTCTTGGTGGCTCAGCACCGCGGCGACCGGCTCGCCCGAACCGGCGGTCGCTACCCACTCGCGCCCGGGGTAGGAGATGCTGAAGCGACGTTGTGGATCCTGAAACACGCGCATCGCCGGCGCCGCAGGCGCGGCCGGCGTTCGCGCAGGGATCTGCGCGAACGCCCCCGCCGATCCCATCGCCAATCCTCCCGCCATCGCGAACGCCGCGAGCGCCGCCGTCCTAGACATTAGGTTCGCCCTTCGCCGCCGTCGTTTCAACCGTGTGCTCGAGCGCCTCCGCGACGGAGGTTTCGCCAGCCGCGACCTTCAGCAGGGCCGCCTCCCTCAGCGTGCGCATCCCTTCGCGCCGAGCCGTGGTCCGGATCTCCGCCGAACCGGCGCGTGCGACGATGAGCGCCTCGATCGCATCGGTCACGCGCAGCACCTCGAAGATGCCCGTGCGCCCGCGGTAACCGCTCCCGGCGCAACGCGGACAGCCCGCCGCGGCATGGAGCGTGCCCTTCGCCACGAGGGGCCGCAGCGCCGGTTCGACGAGCGCTAGCAACCGCGGTGTCTCGTCGCTATCCGGATCGACCGGCCGGCGGCAGTCCACGCACAAGCGTCGAATCAACCGCTGCGCGATCACGAGGCGGAGGGCCGATGCCACGAGGAACGGCTCGAGCTGCATGTTGAGCAGCCGGAGGATCGCACCTGGCGCGTCGTTGGTGTGCAGACTGGAGAGCACCAGGTGACCCGTGAGCGCCGCCTTCAGCGACACGTCAGCCGTTTCGGCGTCGCGGATCTCGCCGACCATCAGGACGTCCGGATCCTGCCGAAGGAAGCTCCGCAGCACGTCCGCGAAACGCAGCCCCTGGTCGTCACCGCACTGGACCTGCGTCACGCCGGGGATACGCGACTCGACGGGATCTTCCGCGGTGAGGATGCGGCGATCGTCTCTGTTCAGACGGTCCAGCAGGGCATAGAGGGTCGCGCTCTTGCCGCTGCCGGTCGGCCCCGTGACGAGCAGCAGCCCATTCGGCAGGCCTATGCCGGCCTCGATCTGCGCCCTCGCGCTGTCATCCATCCCCAGCGTCTCGATCCGCAGCCGGCCGCGGCTGCGATCGATGACGCGCAGCACTACTGACTCGCCGGTCATCGCCGGCACCAGCGAGAACCGCAGATCGATGCCGCGCCCCCAGACGAGTTCGTATCCGATGCGCGCGTCGAGCGGAGCGCGCGCACGGCCGATAGGCAGCCCCGCCATCGCCTTGAGGCGGCCGACGAGGGGTGCCGCCATGACCGGCGGCAACCGCTCGAGCGACTGCATCGCGCCATCGATGCGCGCGCGGATGCGCAGGCCGTCCAACCCCGGCTCGACGTGCACGTCGCTCGCGCCGGCCTCGATGCTGCGCGCGATCAGTTGATGCGCCAGCCGGATCATCGCCGGGTCGCGCACCATCGCCTCGAACTCGGGGCCCTCCCGATCCAGCTTGTCACGGTTGCGGTTGACGAGCGCCAGCGCCGCCGCGACCAGCGGCTCCAGCGGTTCAGCGAGCCGCTGGCGGTACGCGTCCTCCGCGACCCGCTCGGCCGCCTCGCGGCCGCGGCTCGGGCCGCCGCCGAGCGCCGGGTAGTGCGTGCGCAGCGCCTCCCGCAACGCCGCTTCGTGGCTGATGAGGGGTACCACGCGGCACCCCGACAGGGCCTCGAGCGCTCGGGTAGTCCACCCGTCGGTCGGGTTCAGCATGCAGACGTGGATCGCGTTGATCTCCATCTGCGCCGGGAAGACGGAGAGCGCGCGCACCACTTCTGGCGGCAAGAGCTGGCTGATCCGCTCGATGAAGTCCGGATATACGGTCATGAGCGACGGGTTGACCGCGCGCACGCCCGTCAGCTCCTGGAGCAGCGGCCGGAGCACGTCCTCGGTCAGCAAATGCAGGTCGTGCAGCGCCGCACCGAGCGTGCAGTGCCGCGTGGTCTGGAACGCGCGCGCGCGGTCCATCAACTGCGGCGTCAGCAGCCCGTAGCTCGCGACGAGTTCCGCCAGCCGGTCGTCGAGTTCCTCGGTGGTCATGGCTGTCCAGGCCGAAGCACGGCGAGCCGCTCGATCGCGGCTTGGCGCATCGGATCGCCAGCGGGGAGGTACTCGATCGCGCGCTGATACTGCGTGATCGCATCGTTGACGCGCCTGAGCGCGTCGTACTGGCGGGCGCGCTTGTAGGCGTCCTCCCCGAGCGCGCGCATCCGTTCGCGCGCGCGGCGGATGGTGCCGTCGGCGTCGACGTCCGGCGACAACTGCGCCGCACGCTCGTACTGCTTGATCGCGCCGGCGAGGTCGCCCGCCGTCTCCAGTTGCCGGCCCGAGTCCATCGCGGTGCGGGCGTCGCCGGCGCTGGCCTCCCGCAGCGCTTGCAGCAGTGTCGCGACGCGGGGGTTGTCGGCGGACATCGAGCGCAACAACTGCTGCGCCTCGTCGTACCGCCGCGCGGCCAGCGCTTCGTTCACCTGCGCGAGCGCCCGCTGGGTCTCCGGCTGCGAAGTCGTCGCCTGGGACGGGCCTCCGCCTGCCGCGGGCCTGTCGGCCGTCGTGGGCTCCGCCGGCTGCGGGATCTTCGTCGGTCGTGACACCGGTGACGTGGCTCTGACGGGCAGCGGACCCGTGACTGGCATCGGCCTGTCGTCCCCCGAAGTTGGCGGCGCCTTCGGGTCACTGGCAGGCCCGGTCGGCACGCCAGGATGCGTCGCCGTCTCGGTCGTCGGGACAGGTGGGGCGACGGGAGGCCCCGTGGTGCTGGCACGCAGTGTTTCGGCCTCCGCCTTGAGATCCAGCGCGTGTGGCTCGTCGGGGTTCCGGGCGAGCACCGGTAGGATGTGCTCGCGCAGCGCAACCTCGGGCTGGTTCTCGCGAATCAATGCCCGGGCGCGCGCGAGGTGCTCGTCCACGTAGTCGCGATTCGAATCCCCGCCCAGTGGCGGCGGCGTCTGCGACGTACCGGGCATCTCGCCCGATCGGAGCAGCGGGCCGAGCATCAGAACGCCAACGATGAGGACGCCGAACCCGCCGAACACCACTGGCTTGGGCTGGGAGGCGATCCACGCGAGCAGCCCCGTGCGAGGTTTCGTCGGGCCGGCGGGAACCCGCGCTCGCCGCGCCGCGAGCCTTCCCGGCGGCGGCACACCCGGTCGCGTTCCGGAGCCGCTCGGGCCAAGCCGCTCGATCGCCGCGCGCGAAGCCCCCGACGCATCGCGCAGCTGCGGGCTCGGTGCCGACGGCATGCGCGCGACCGTACTCGGCTGCGCGTCCGCCGCACCTGCCTCGATGAGCAGGCGGTACGCCCCGATGACCACCGGCATCCCCGGTGACAACCTCACCTTCTGGATCCGTTCACCGTCGACCCACGTGCCGTTCTGGCTGTTCAGGTCCAGGATCCAGAACTGTCCGTTCTCGAATCGAAGTTCGGCGTGAAACCGCGACACGCTCTTGCCGGGATCCTCGAGCACGACGTCGTTCTGCGTACCGCGCCCGATCCGGACGTCTCCGTCGGGCAGCGGCACCGTGCGATCGATCGTCTCCCCTTTGAAGATCAACAGTGTGGACACGGCTTCCCTTCCGGAGGTTCACCGCCGCGGCTCGCGTGTATGAGCGATTTCGCTGAGCGCCTCCGCGTGGCGCGGGTCGTCGTCGTTCGTCATCAGCAGTACCTGCTCCCAGGAGATCGCCGCATCGCGGTACCGCAGCTGCGCCATCGCCCGGTTCGCCTGGGCGACTTGGTCTGTGATCGCGACCTCCAGGGCCGCGAGCGCTTCGCGCAGCCGGGCTGACGCCACCGCGTGATCCGGCTTCCGCGCCAGCACCGCCGCCCACAGCACCGCCGCCAGCCGCACACGCCCGCCGCGGTATTGCTGAACGGCCTCGTCGAACAGGCTATCGACGACCCACACGCCCGTCTGCTGCGCTAGCTGCTCGATTCGGCCGACCTCCGCCGCCTCCGCCTCCGTCGGGTGCACGGCGGTCATGGCCGAGGCCCGCGGCGGCGACGCGACTGGCTCCGACTTCGCCGAGGCCGTGGGCTGTGCCTCCGGACCAGAGCCCACGAGCAGCAGCAACAGTCCGCCGCCCACGACCAGCGTGGCGAACGCCGTCGCTGCAAGTCGTACGGCCTTGCCCGGATCTGGGCGAGCGACGGGCACGTCCGCAACCTCGTCCGCTCGGTCGACGAACAGTAGCCGCTGATCGCCGATCTCGATCACGTCTCCTGGCACGACCGTCGCCGTCATCACCGGCACGCCGTTGACCCGCGTCCCGTTAGCGCTGCGCAGGTCCTCCAGGACGAAGTCGCCGCCGGTGTACTGCAGGGTCGCGTGGTGCTTGGAGACGAACGTCGATTCGAGCGCGACGGCGCTCGACGGATCTCGGCCGATCGACACCGCGCGCTCAAACCAGATCGTGAAGGTCACGTCGCTCCCACCGGCCTGTTGCCAGACGAGCGCAGGCTGCCGCACGCCGCTGTCCAGATCGTCGCGGCGGTTCATGACCGCTCCTCCGTGATCACGATGTCCACCGGGGCCTCGGCTCCGGTCCGCGATACGGCCATGCGCAGCCGTGTGCCGTCGGCGCGCGGCACGACACGCTGTTCCGTGCCGCCGGTGGAT
>Ga0209726_10003914_pt1 | contig 19626 bp, 21 predicted proteins | sample Subgrocontami54m_FD_187453 | JGI IMG/M metagenome (GOLD analysis project Ga0209726, IMG submission 187453) | Subsurface groundwater microbial communities from S. Glens Falls, New York, USA - GMW46 contaminated, 5.4 m (SPAdes) (version 3) | ecosystem: Environmental > Aquatic > Deep subsurface >... | reverse complement strand
TCCTTGATAAAGAGGCTTACACCAGGGGGACAAGCGTATACTTTCCTGACAGGTGCATCCCTATGCTTCCTGAGGCATTGAGCAACGGTATATGCAGCCTGAATCCGCATGTTGACAGGCTTACGCTGACGGCAGAGATGGATTTTGACCATGAAGGGAATATTATTCGGAGTAAATTTTACGAGAGCGTTATAAAAAGCTCTGCAAGGCTGACTTATACAAATGTGAAGGATATTCTTACCGGCAATGACGAAACGATTAAAGAAAAATACAGCCGCCTCGTGGACGACCTGAAGATAATGGAGGAACTCTGTTTGAAACTCAGAGAGCGGCGGGCGGAGCTGGGAAGCATTGATTTTGACCTGCCTGAGCCGCAGATAATCATTGATATAGAGGGGAAGGTTGAAGGCATTGTAAAATCAGAGAGAAACATCGCCCATAGGATAATAGAGGAATGTATGCTTGCGGCAAATCAGGCTGTGGCAACTTACATCACTCAATTGAAACTTCCATTTCTCTACAGGGTTCACGAAGAGCCTGATAAGGAAAGCATTTATGAGTTTAAAGAGTTTATCGGAAATTTCGGGTATCATCTAAAGGAAAATAATTTAAGTCCCAAAACCCTTCAGAAAGCGCTGCTGGAGGCAGAGGGAAAGCCCGAAGAGAAACTGATAAATCACATCCTGCTCCGCTCCATGAAACAGGCGAGATATTCGGAAAAAAATGCGGGACACTTCGGCCTTGCATTTGAGTATTACACGCATTTCACATCCCCAATACGCAGATACCCTGATTTGGTGGTTCACAGGATTTTAAAAAAATGGATAAGAGAAAAATATTCCGGAAAGGATAAGGAATATTGGGGAAAGGCCCTTCCTGAGATTGCAGGCCATACATCAAAGAGGGAGAGAAATGCAATGGAGTCAGAAAGGGAGATCGTTGATTTAAAAAAGGCGCAGTTTATGATGGATAAGGTGGGCGAGGTTTATAACGGCATCATATCCGGCGTTACCAGCTTCGGCTTCTTTGTGGAGATTGAGGAATATTTTGTGGAGGGGCTTGTGCATGTTACAAATCTGAAAGACGACTATTATACCTTTATGGAAAAGGAGCACTCGCTTATCGGAGACCATACAAGGAAAAGATACAGGATAGGGGACAGGGTAAGGGTAGTCGTGACAAATGTAGATATTGAGCGGCGGCAGATAGATTTGGCGCTGGAAGGGCAGGTGATCGGAGCAAAACGGGCAAGAGGCAAGAGAACATGACCTTCCTAAAAATCCACCTCGCATACAAGAATATCCAGCGGCTCCGGCAGATTATCACCATACTAATCAGGCACGGCTTTTACCCGATATTAGAGAGGATACATCTGACAAAACTCATATCCCTCCCGCAAAGAATCCTAGGGAAAAAGGCGACCGCAGGCCATGAAGCCATATCCCTTGCCGTCAAAACAAGACTTGCCTTTGAAGAACTCGGTCCTACATTTATCAAGTTTGGACAGATACTATCCACAAGGCCTGATATCCTGCCTGAAGAATTTATAAAAGAATTTTTAAAGCTGCAGGATGAAGTCCCGCCATTTCCTTTTCAGGATGTTATCAAGGTAATAGAAGACGAATTTAAAAGGCCGGCCAAGGAATTATTCAGGGAGATAGATGAAAGGCCTGCTGCCGCCGCATCCATTGCGCAGGTTCACAGGGCGGTTACAATGGATGGAGAAGATGTGGTGATAAAGGCGCAGAGGCCTGACATAGCGGCGGTAATAGACACAGATATATCCATCCTCCAGCACCTTGCAAAACTCATTGTAAAATACATACCGGAAGCTAGGGTTTATGACCCTGCGGGTATGGTAGATGAATTTGCCATGACCATAAAAAAGGAGATGGACTTCACATTGGAGGCAAGCTACACAGAAAGGTTTAAGCAAAATCATTCTGACGACCCGAGGGTTTTGATCCCGGCTATTTACTGGAACCTGACAGGCAAAAAGGTCATTACAATGGAAAGGATAACAGGGATAAAGATAGATAATGTGGAAAAACTTAAGGCGAATGGGATAGACACTGAAAAGATAGGTCATATAATGACTGAGGTTTTATTCAGACAGGTTTTTGAATTCGGGGTTTTTCACGGAGACCTTCATTCAGGAAATATATTTGTCGCAGGGCCTGAACAGATTGCATTTGTTGATTTCGGAATTGTCGGAAGGGTTGACAGAGAGATGCAGGAAAATCTAGCGGATATATTTGTCGGTCTCATGAGCGAAGACTATGAGCTTCTTACAAAGGTTTATCTGAGGATGGGTATACTGCCGGAGGATATAGACGAAGTGTCGTTTAAAAGGGAATATCAGGACATGCTCTTTTCTTACTTTGGGAAACCTTTTAAAAGGACAAGCGTCGGCGAACTGCTGATGAGCTACATAAGGCTTGCTTCAAGATACAGGATAAGGATGCCGAGGGGGCTCCTGCTTCTGGATAAATGTATACTTGAATTGGAAGGGCTGAGTAGGCTTTTGCACCCTGATGTGAATGTCCTTGTGGAAAGCCAGCAGTTCGCCGGCAGGCTTATAGCAAAACGTTTCGGGCCTGCTGCCATGGCAAAAGGCGCGGTTGATGCTATGAGGGAATATCAGACCTTTGCCAAAACCCTGCCTTCTCAGATAAACCAGATATTGAAAAAGATGACAAGTGACAAATTCACCATAGATTTTGTGCACAAGGGGCTTGAAGATCTGATGGGAGAGATGGACAGGTCATCCAACAGGCTTACATTCGGCGTAATCGTTGCAGCCCTGATTATAGGCTCTTCTCTGGTAATGGCCTTCGGCGGCGGGCCGAAGCTATTTGGCTATCCGTTCCTCGGGATATTCGGTTTTTTAATCGCAGGTTTTATGGGCATCTGGCTTGCGTTTTTGATACTACGGTCGGGGAAGTTTTGAAGAACCTTCCCGCAGCAAGTTGCGAAGTATCTAAACTGCCGGACTGCCGGCAAAGAGGCTTAAAACAAATATATAATTCCAACCTGTATAAGCCCAATTATAAAGCCGAGCGCCCCGCCCAGCCATTCTATGTGCCTTAGTTCCCTTGCGATAAAATTCGCAAGCAATGCCTCAAATCTTTTGATATCCAGATTGTCTATCTTTGCGACAACCATATCCTTCATATTGACCCTGTCCTGAAATTTCTCTGCAAGCAATCCCTTCTTCTCATCCAGATGCCTGAGGATTTCTTTTGTGATGGCATATTTTATGTGATAGGTAAGATGCTCTGATACGAGGCCTACGAGGGGTATCTTTTTGATTCTGTCTGCCCTGAACCTGTGCTCAATTATCTCGTCAACCGCTTTTTCAACCTCTTCCTTCCATTCCATCCCCTCCAGTATTGCCGCAAAATCCTTTGCGGAGACGAGTTCGTTTTCAATCGTCTTTGCGATACTCTGCGATATTTCTTTTCTTCTTTTGGGGATGAGTCCCTGAAGCTTATAACCGAAGATATTTACAGGCTGGTATGGCCTGAAGAGCATCTTTATCGCCACATAATTTGTGAACCAGCCTATGACTGCGCCTGTAATCGGTGGGATAAATATTCTGTAATCCATAAACTGTAAACTGTGAAAACTCCAAAATCGTATTAAAATCTTTTTTTCGCTATTTCTTCCTGATAATATTTCTTATAGAGTATCTCCCATTCCTTGCTGCCTTCCGGGATAGGTCTTGATATGGACCGTATCTTTCCCCTTACCATGTCGTCTACTCCATCTTCTATCATTAAATAACCTGCAATGCTCTTTTTCGTCTCGTGCAAAACCTTATCCTCATCTACAAAATCAACAAGGTCGTCTTTCCATATCCCATCGGTTATAAGATGCGCCAGATGCGATATCCTGTCTTCTGAAAGCCTCATATGACAATACCCCTTTCCTTAACTAATTTTCCCTTTATAAGGCTAAACATCTTGCGGTAATCCATCCGGCCTGCCTCAATCTCTTTTGCGTGCCCCTTTAATATCTCTTCCACCTCTCTGTCAAGGCCGTCTTCGGCCTTAAGGTCATCTGAAAAGATTTCGATAACCCTGTTCAACACCGCATCTTCCGGCGACTTAAAGATAATAAGCCCTTTTGCCTTTAAATTATCCAGTATAATCCTGGAAATCTTTTCCACCTGCTCCTTTGAAAGCCGCATAACAACCTCACTCCGGTAGTTTTTTTAGTAAAATAACATACCTCAGGACTTATTTGCAATGACTATTGACAAAGTTATAATCTTTAGTCTATATTGAAGGCATTTAAAGGGGAGGAAAATGGCGCGAAGGCAAAGGGATTACATCTGCTTTATCTTTGGGATAATACTTATCATAGTTGGAGTGATAGGACTTGTCTATCCCGAAATTACGCTTAAGAGGACAAAGACTGTAAAACTTGGTCCTGTAAGCGTTGAGGAGCCAAAAAAACAGATATTCAACATATCTCCCTATGTTGCCGGAGGTATTATTGCAGGAGGGGTGGTTTTGATTTATATTGGCATAAAAAAATAATTAACACGGAGGGAAAGGACATGAGAAAAATTAAAACAATATTTGTTTTCAAGACAATTGCATTGTATCTGGCATTTGCCTTTTTTCTAATCGGCAGCGTACCCCGAAATTCATGGGCATACTTTGTTGAATCACAACAGACTTTAAGCTTTTCAAGGGAGGCTGACATAAATAAGATCCAGAGGGTGCTGGAATCTAAAATGGTCAGCCAGAGGCTATCTGAACTCGGCTTGTCTGTGTATGAAATAAATTCAAGGCTTAATGATTTAAGCGACGCTGATATGCACCAATTCGCAGCGCGCTTGGACAGCCTTATGCCGGGCGGCGACGCTGGGGTTACTATAATACTGCTTCTGGTCATAGCTATACTTGTCCTTGTTATTATCCAGATGACAGGTCATAAAATAGTGATAAAATAACAAAGGAGATTAAGATGGCTCAAAAATCAAGGCGCGGGAATCAAGGTGCGGAAACCATGATGCACTTTTTAAGATGCAAAGTTTTACTTGCAGCTTACATCATGTTGCTTGTAACTGTTTTCACCGGCTGCGCCGCTTCTAACAAAAGCCGAAAAGAGGATGCGGATATACATTATAGGCTTGGCATTGTTCATCTTAACGGAGGAAATATCCCTGATGCGCTGAAGGAATTAACTGCTGCAGTAAAGACATACCATGATGATGCGGGATTTCACAATGCCCTCGGCCTTGCATATTTTGCAAAAGGCATGAATGATGACGCGATAAAACATTTGAAAGAGGCTGCAAAGATAAACGAGAAATTTTCTGACGCCCATACAAATCTGTCGGCTGTTTATCTTGAAAACAAGGAATGGGATTTGGCCATTGCAGAGGCAAGGATTGCCATTGCAGATATTTTTTATGCCACCCCGGAGTTTGCCTATTTCAATATGGGACGGGCATTTTATGAGAAGGCCGATTATCTCAAGGCAGAAGAGAACTATAAAAAAGCTATAGAGACTAATCCGAAATATACAACTGCCTACTATAACATGGGTCTCACTTATATGAAGATGAACAGAGATAAAGGGGCGGCGGATATGTTTGGGCTTGTAATAAAGAATGTGCCAAATTACGCTGATGCCCACTATAACCTTGGCCTTGTCTTGATAAAGCTAAAAGATAAGAAGGGCGCGCTAAACGCATTTCAAGAGGTTATAAAGCTTGCCCCAGACAGCGAGATGGCAAGGTCCGCAAGGGGATATATGGATCTGTTAAAGTAAATTGAAGATTGAAAATTGCAAATTGAAGATTGCAAATTGATTGCAAAATTAAAATAAGTTTTAAATTTACAATTTACACTTTTCAATTTTCATTTTACAATGGAGCGAAGCGACATGGAAAGCCCTGGGGAATATCTTAAAAGAGAAAGAGAGGTCAGGGGCGTTTCTTTAGAAGACATCTCCAATGCTACAAAGATACGGGTCGGGTTGCTTACCGCCATAGAGCGCAATGATTTTGACGCCCTGCCGGCAACTCCGTTTGTAAAAGGTTTTATACAGGCATATTGCAGATATCTGGGCCTGGATGCGCAGGATGAGATACTTCGCCACGAGGCATATATGCGAAGCCTCGCAGAACATGAAACATCGGCTTTAAAACAAACACCACCCCCTGCGCTTTACCAGCCGCTTTCCATTATAGTTGTTGCCGTTGTCGCAATCATGGTAATAGCAGGCGGCATCTATATCATCATATCAAAAAAACAAACATCTCCCGCTCCAGACTCTTTCTCCGATAAAGACCCTCGGGGACAGGCTTACTCACAAATCAATCGTTCTCCAGGAAAACATTCTGAAAACAAGGTTGAGGCGAAAAAGGAAGAACCTTCTTTACCAATAAAGCCAGAAGGCCAGGCGGATATAACTCTTAATTCTTCTGTTTCCAAAACAAGTGTAGGCCCGCTTACTTTGATTATAGAAGCCGCAAAACCTGTGTGGATTAAAGCTGAAATAGACGGTCAGAATCCATTTGAGGTGTCCCTTAAAGAAGGGGAAAAGGTAAAGTGGAATGCAAAAGAAAAGTTTTCTGTTCTTATAGGCAATGCAGGCGGTGTTAATGTAATATTTAATGGGGAGTCACTCGGCAGCCTTGGAGACGAAGGTAAAGTGGTTAAACTAATCCTTCCGCCCGACAAAGCTGGAGAAGGTCCGGCTATTAAAATTTTAAACCCTTGAACCTTTAATTCCAAATCCATTACAGAGGTGACTGATGGAAACTATTACCCGCTGCAGAAAGTGCGGCAAAAAGATGAAAAGTGAAAGGGTTGATGATTACAGGGTAAAACTTGCATGCTCATGCGGTTTTTGGGAATTCAAGACAATGCCCGCAGCCAGCAAGGCAATCAATCCCTATTATGCACAAGACACATTTTCACATATAAAGATTGATGAAAAAGGCGGCATAGTCTTTGAGATGGAAAGGGCAAACAGGGAAAAGATGGAGATTATGACCCTTGAAGAGATAAGCATGCTTGCCAGCTCTGATTATGACATGGACGATGTGCTTCAGTCTGTTGTTGAGAAAACTGCAAAAAGGCTGGGAGTGGATGTTTCTTCAATATATCTCTGGGACGGAAAAGAACTTGTTCTAAGGGCAACCACAAGCTTTATAAAAGAGGCCATTGGAAAGGTCAGGCTTAAATTGGGGGAGGGCATTACAGGCGCAGCCGCCGAACAAGGAAAACCAATATATGTTAAGGATGTGTCAAATGACCCGAGGTATAAAAAGTTTTCTGAATTAAGAGAAAAGAATTATACATCCATGCTATCCCATCCCATTATCAACAAAGGAGAACTTTTTGGCGTGCTGAATGTGCAAACCATTGCGCCAAAGGAGTTTCAGGAGGATGAGATATATTTTGTGTCTGTAATTGCAAATATGCTCCTCGGCGCAATACGGATTAGAAAGAAGGTGTGAGAAGATCTTCAAATCATCTGGTTTATGTCGCTGAAAAAGAGGAGGTTTGCGGGTTAGTTAATCCTTTAGCATATCATGCAAGGTGATAAGCCTTTTAACTTCATATTCTTTTTTCCCGGTTGGAAGCTGTATCTCAATCTCATCTCCAATCTCTTTATTCAGAAGCGCCCTGCCGATAGGGGAGGCTATAGATATCTTTCCGTTCCTTGGGTCAACCTCTTCAGGCGTAACAAGTTCATACACAACCTCCTCGCCTGTATTTAAGTCTTCTAAAAAAATCTTTGAACCAAATGCAACCATGTTTTTTGGCAGGCTGTCTAACTTGATTGACGCAAGGGCATTAATTCTTGTATGAAGGTGCGCAACCCTTGCCTGAAGAAATGTCTGCCGCTCCTTTGCAGCATGATATTCTGCATTTTCCCTGAAATCGCCGTGCGCTGCCGCCTTTCTGAGTTCTTTTGGCAGCTCTATGCGCAACTCCTTCTCCAACTTTTTAAGTTCTTCTTCTAATTGCTTCAAGACAGGGAGTTTATGCATGTTTTGCTCCGAAAATAAGTCAATCTATAGTGGGCGACAAAAATAAGTAGATGTAGCTTTTACAGCGGTTAATTTAACACAGGCAAGCAAAGAGAACAATGGAAAAGATGATTGCGATTATAAATTCAAATGACACAGAAAATACTTCCACTTGACATCCCCCCGATTCTGTGGCAATACTTACGCATAGCCTACAGAGGAGGTGATAAGGATGTGTCAAACATGCGGATGTTCACCATGTGCCAAATGCGGCAAACCAATCAAGAACGGAGTGTGTAGCGGCTGCAACAAAAAAACAGCAGAGTGCACATGCAAATAAAAAAGGACCCTCTTGTCAAAGTTTTGCCAACAAGGGGGTCCTTTTTTATACCTGTTTTAGTTCCACCGGATATTCGGCATCTGCCCATGGATTAAATCCACCTGTAAGAGGCCGTACATTTTTAAACCCTTTACTCATCAATATTTGTGCCGCACGGGCACTTGAGTGTTCATTTGTTCAGGTGCAGTAGGTGATGATCTCTTTTCCCTGGGGCGGATTTTTAATACCCTTTTCCAGCTCATCAAGGGTTATGCGCATAGCGCCCTTTATCTTTAGAGAGCTGGTATTATAGGAATCCTCTGCCCGGACATCTATAATTACCAAATCCTCTTTTTTATCCAACTTTGTCTTAAGCTCTTCCTTTGTTATCCGCAATATTGGCATACTGCTTCCCCCCTATTCTGTTTGATAAATTTTATATCTAACTTGCCGCCATCTGCATTATACTCTTTCCATTTTCTATCTGGTTGAGTCTTTTCTGGGTAATTGACCAGTCAATATTCTTCATAAATGCGTCAATATATGGCGGCCTTTTAACGCCGTAGTCTATCACATAGGCGTGTTCATAAACGTCCATTACAAGCACAGGCATAACGCACACAGGCACATTGAAATGATGGGTGTCAAGGCAGTAATTGTGGAGTTTTGAATCATAAAGGCAGAGGCCAAGAAGTACCCACCCTCTTGCAGCCATGCCGCATGCCTTAAAATCCTCTTGCCATTTTTCAAATGACCCGAAATCTCTGGCTATCATGTCCACAAGCTTGCCGCCCGGCTTCTTTTCGCTTTTGGCGTTTAGGTTTTCAAAATACAGTTCGTGCAGGATAACGCCGTTCAGCGCAAATGTCTCGTCTGCCTTCAGCGCCCGGAACTCGCTATAAATCTGATTTGCCTTGCTTCTGTCTGATGCCTTGAGTTTTTCCTCAATCTCGTTGAGTTTATTTACATACCCTGCGTAGAGTATGTCCCTGTGCTGTGATATCTGATTATCAGATATGCCGTCCAGCCCCTTGATTTCAAATCTTTTCACCTGATGTGCCATTGTCATGCACCTCCTTTTGAGAAATTGATTAAATCATAGCAGACGAAGATTAGTCTGTCAACAGGGATTAAAAGATCTCTGCGGCTCTATGATTACCTTTATGGAATCCTGCGCCTTTGCGGCGAGCTGAAAGCCTTTGCTTGTATCCTTGAGGCTTAATCGGTGGGTAATCATGTCTTTAAGATTGACGCGGCGGTTTGCTATGAATTCTATTGACTGCTCAATATCAAGCTGGCTTGCCGCATAGGATGTGGTGAGTGTTACTTCGTTCCGCCATACATCCCAGAGTGGAATGGGGATTTTAACATCCGGATTTGTGGGAGCAAAGAAAAGTACAGTGCCTCCCCTGTCAACGGATTTCAGACCCTGCTGGATTGCGGAGTCTGCTGCTGTGCATATGATAACAAGGTCTGCCAGCATGCCCTTATTTATCTCTTTCAGTTTTTTCGGCACATCATCTCTTGCGCTTATTACCTCATCTGCGCCAAATCTTTTAGCAGCATTCAGACGATATTCACTTACATCTGTTGCTGTAATCTTTCCTGCGCCAAGCGCCTTTGCAAGCTGGATATGAAGAAGTCCTGACATTCCGCTGCCGATGACAAGGATCTTTTGTCCGGGCTGAAAATGGGCAAGCTTCAATCCGCGAAGGCAGCATGAAAGTGGCTCTATGAATGCGCCTTCTTCATACGAAACGCTGTCCGGTAGGACAAATGTGCCTCTGTCAACATTTATCTTTGGCACACGGATATATTCAGCAAAACCGCCAGGGTCAAAGTTTGTGGTTCTGAGTGTGTCGCAGACAGATGTGTGGCCTGTGAGGCAATAGTGGCATGTGTTGCAGGGGACATGATGAGAGACAAAGACCCTGTCCCCCTTTTTATATTTATCTATACCTTTGCCGACCTCAACAATATCTCCAGCAATTTCGTGGCCTAAAACAAGAGGCGCCTTTTTTATGCGGTACCACTCCATGACATCACTGCCGCATATGCCGCTTGCAATTACCTTTATAAGGAGTTCTCCTTCCTGAATCTGCGGGACAGGCCTCTCTTCAAGCCTTACATCGTTATTATTATAATATACTGCAACGCGCATCAGATTTATCTCTTCTTTCTTTTCCCTTTCTCCTTGTTTTTAATTGCCGCCTTTATAAATTCCTCAAACAACGGGTGCGGCTGCATTGGCCTGCTCTTAAATTCAGGATGAAACTGGCAGCCCAGAAACCAGGGGTGATTTTTATATTCCATAATCTCTACAAGGCTGCCATCAGGGGAGAGGCCGCTGAATATAACCCCTGCCTTTTCCATCGCATCCCTATAATCATTATTCACCTCATATCTGTGTCTGTGCCTCTCGCTTATATCCAGTTTCCCGTATGCCTTGAAGGCAAGGGTGCTTTTCTTCAATACACACGGATATGCCCCAAGCCTCATTGTCCCGCCCTTTGATGTAACACACTTCTGCTCTAACATCATGTCAATTACACGATTAGACGTATCAGGATTGAATTCACTGGAATTGGCGTCTTTCAGGCCGCAGAGGTTTCTTGCTATCTCTATTGCGGCCACCTGCATACCGAGGCATATGCCGAAGAATGGGATCTTTTTTTCCCTCGCATACTGAATGGCAAGGATCTTTCCCTCTATGCCCCTGTTTCCAAAACCGCCGGGGACAAGAACAGCATCAATGTTTTTAAGCAGGGATTTTGGGCTGTTCTTTTCCACATCTTCCGAATCTATGTATATCAGACTAACACTGGAATTATTTGCAATCCCGCCGTGCACCAGCGCCTCATGGAGGCTTTTGTAAGAGTCCTGAAGATCTATATACTTCCCCACTATACCTATTGTTGCCTCATGTTTAGGGTTCTTCCTCTTCCTTGCTATTCTCTCCCATTGCTCAAGTTTCGGCGACCCTGTCCAGATATTTAACAACTTTACAATCTTTTCATCAAGCCCCTCGTTATGGAAGACAAGCGGTACCTCGTATATGCAGTCAACATCCATTGCAGTTATGACCGCATCCCTGTCAACATTGCAGAATAGGGCAACCTTTGCCTTTAGTTCCGTGGAAAGATCGCGGCTTGTGCGGCAGAGGAGGATGTCAGGCTGAATGCCTATCTCTCTTAATTTGTTTACGCTGTGCTGAGTCGGCTTTGTCTTTAATTCGCCTGCCGTATGGATAAAAGGTATCAGGGTAAGGTGGATATACAGGCAATTTTCCTTGCCAAGCTCAAACCTCAACTGCCTTATTGCCTCAAGAAACGGAAGGCTCTCAATATCGCCTACTGTCCCGCCTATCTCAACTACGACAACATCAACATTGTCAGCAACCTTCAGGATATTGCCTTTTATCTCATCGGTTATGTGCGGGATTACCTGAACAGTGTTGCCAAGATAATCGCCTCTTCTTTCCTTTGCTATGACAGAATCATAAACCTGTCCTGTTGTAAAATTATTCCTTTTTGACATCATGGCAGTTGTGAATCTTTCGTAATGCCCCAAATCTAAATCTGTCTCTGCTCCGTCATCCGTAACAAAGACCTCGCCGTGCTGGAACGGGCTCATTGTGCCAGGATCAACATTTATATACGGGTCAAGTTTTTGAAGGGTTATAGTTAAACCCCTGCTTTCAAGCAAGGCGCCAATTGACGCAGAGGCAATTCCCTTGCCGAGCGATGAAACAACGCCGCCTGTTACAAATATGAATTTGGTTTTAATATGTTTTTTGGATTCGGCCATGGTTTTTAAGAACTATCTTTCTTACTCTTTCCAGATCTTCCGCTGTATCCACACCTATTGAATCATGTTCTGTTTCAACAACCTTTATCTTATAACCATTTTCCAGAACTCTCAACTGCTCAAGTTTTTCCGCCTCTTCTAATGGAGTTGGTTTCATCTTGGCAAATTTTAAAAGAAAGTCTTTTCTATAAACATAAAGCCCGATGTGTTTGAAGTGACCTAATCCCCCCTTGCCCCCCTTTTCTAAAGGGGGGATGGGGGGATTTTCCTGTTCTCTCACATACGGTATAGGCAGCCTTGAAAAATAAAGGGCAAAATCGTTTTTATCAGTCACAACCTTTACAACATTCGGATTGTTCAATTCTGCTTCATCTCTTATCTTTGTCTTGAGAGTTGCCACAACTATTTCCGAATCATTCGTTAGCGGCCTTATCGCCTCATCAATCATTTCCGGCTCAATCAATGGCTCGTCGCCCTGGACATTTACAATTATATCAGCGTTCAGTCCGTCTGCCGCCTCTGCAATCCTGTCCGTGCCGGTCCTGCGTTCAGGGGATGTCATTACAGCCTTGCCGCCAAAATATCTGACTGCATCAAAAACCCGTTTATCATCAGTGGCTGCGATTACATCATTTGTGAGCTTTGCCTTCTTTGCCCTTTCATATACCCATTGGATCATGGGTTTTCCGGCTATATGTAGAAGCGGTTTCCCGTTAAGGCGGGTAGAACCATACCGTGCAGGGATAATGGCAACAACATACATTCACTCAAATATATCAAATCACACTTTTATGTCAAGAAAAGTTAGTTGACTTTACTTATCCGGCGGATTATGTTATTAAAAACATCTCCCCGATAGAAACACTCGGGGATAAACGGAGAAATCTTTATGGGAGATAAAGAGAATATAAATCAGAAGAGTTCGACTGAGCTCACGCCGAAGCGGGGGGTTGGCTTAAGGGTTTTTGGAAGTATCCTTATTCTTCTTGGAACAATAAATATTATATTTTATTTGAAGATGGGGATAGAGACTCAGGGATTCTATATCCTTATGGTAGCCGTCGGGGCGGTATTATTTATAATAGGTTTACGGAGAAATAAAGACAATTACTCCCTATGAATGAGACAGCGGCAACGCGTATTAAAAATATACTTCAGACCGTAATCATACAATATATCTATGCCGGAGAGCCTGTTGGCTCAGGGATGGTGAGCAAGAGGCATATTCCGCACCTAAGCCCCGCCACAATAAGGAATATCATGTCGGAGATGGAGGAGATGGGTTATCTAATGCAGCCACATGCCTCTGCGGGCAGGATACCTACTGATAAAGGCTTCAGGTTTTATGTTGACAGTATCCTGAAGATAAAGGAGCTGCCCCAGGCAGAGAGAGAAAAGATAAATGCACGGTGTCAGAGGTCCCATGAGATTGAAAATATAATGTATGATGCGTCAAGTATCCTGTCTTCCCTGTCAAATTGTATGGGTGTTGTTCTTGCCCCAAAGTTTGATAATGTTTTTATAAAGCACATTGAATTTATAAGGCTCGGCAGGACACAGGTTATGATGCTGCTTGTTTCCAACTCGGCCATTGTCCAGAATTATATTGTCAAGATAGAAGAAGACTTGAAGCAGCATGACCTTGAAAGGATGTCGGCTTATTTAAACAGCATTGCAAAGGGGTTGACACTGCGGAAGCTCAAGAAAAAGATAATAGAAGAGATGAGGAAGGAAAAAACCCTTTACGACTGGCTTATGGCAAAGGCGCTTAAATTAAGCAAGGCCGCCCTGGATGAGGGCAAAAACAGAAATACCGGCAATATATATGTGGAAGGCAAGGCCAATATATTTGACCAGCCTGAATTCATTGAAGATGCGGAAAAGATGAAACTCCTCTTCAAAACATTTGAGGAGAAATCGGTTTTGGTGAAGGTACTTGATAAGGCTATGGACGCCAATGGCGTTCAGATATTTATCGGCCCTGAGAGCGGATTTGATGAAATCAGGGAGTGCAGCGTTGTAACCGCGCCTTACAGCAACAACGGCAATATATTTGGAACCCTTGGGATAATAGGGCCTATGAGGATGAATTACTCCAGGGTCATACCTCTGGTAAATTATACCGCGGATCTTTTAAGCGATATAATGGCCAGAAGAGAAGCGGTGTAAAAGAGAGATGAAAGAGGCAAGTCACCAGGTCACAAGGTCACTAGACTGGTGACTATATTTGAGGGGGGAATACATGGGAGAGCAGGAAAAAGAGGGCATAGAAATAGAATCCCCTGATAAAGACCTTCAGGGGCAGGCGGAAATAAAAAGGCTCAATCTTTGCCTTGAGCAAAAGACAAAAGAGGCAGAGGTAACCTTTGATAAATTTTTAAGGGCATGCGCAGACCTTGAAAACTACAAGAAGCGGGCAGAAAAAGAAAAAGGCGAATTGATAAATTTTTCAAATGAAAGGCTTATAAAAGAGGTTCTTCCTGTAGTGGATAACCTTGAAAGGGCAATTGACCATATAGAGGATGAATCAGCTCTTGCCGCTGTGAAAGATGGAATAAAACTTGTCCTTGATAATCTTTTGGCTGTCCTAAAAAAGTTCGGCGTTGAGGCGGCCTCTGCAATGGGCGAGAAATTTGACCCAACAAGGCATGAGGCAATAAGCCAGGAAGAGATATTGAACTCTGATCCGGGAACTATTATTAAGGAGTTTCATAAAAGTTATTACCTTAACGGCAGGCTTTTAAGGCCTGCCATGGTTGTTATAGCAAAGGCGCCGGAAAAATTGGCTGAAGAGGAGACAGTATAATAATATGGGCAAGGTAATCGGCATAGATCTGGGCACAACCAATTCCTGTGTTGCTGTTATGGAAAACGGCAGCCCTGTTGTCATACCTAATCAGGAGGGGGGAAGGACAACCCCTTCTGTCGTGGCTTTTACCGATTCAGGAGAGAGGCTTATCGGACATGCCGCTAAGAGACAGGCTGTTGTAAATCCATCCAACACATTATATGCGATAAAAAGACTAATCGGCAGACGTTATGATACCCCTGAGGCAAAACGGACAAAGGAGCTAGTGCCGTTTAAAATAGTTGAAGCGCCAAACAGCGATGCATGGGTAGAAATCAAGGGTAAAACCCTGTCTCCGTCGGAGATATCTGCCATGGTTCTCCAGCGGATGAAGGAGATAGCCGAGGATTATCTCGGAGAAAAGGTGTCAGATGCTATCGTAACTGTGCCTGCATATTTTAATGACAGCCAGAGGCAGGCAACAAAAGACGCCGGGCAGATAGCAGGGCTGAATGTCCTGAGGATTATAAATGAGCCTACCGCCGCCGCCCTTGCCTATGGCCTTGATAAGAATAAAAGTGAAAAGGTTGCCGTGTTTGACCTTGGCGGAGGGACATTTGATATATCAATCCTTGAATTGAATGAAGGTATTTTTGAGGTCAAGGCAACAAACGGCGACACTTTTTTGGGCGGCGAGGATTTTGACCAGAGGATAATAGATTTTCTTGTGGAGGAATTTTTAAAGGAAAATGGCATAGACCTGACACAGGACAAGATGGCGCTTCAGAGGCTCAAGGAGGCGTCAGAAAAGGCGAAATGTGAGTTGTCATCGGTTTTGGAAACAGAGATACACCTTCCCTTCATATCTGCCGACAGCGCAGGGCCAAAGCACCTTAGAAAAAAGATAACCAGGAGCGAGCTTGAAAGAATGGCGGACGACCTTATTGAGAGGCTCGTCATGCCATGCCACATTGCGCTATCAGACGCCGGACTTGAACCGAAGGATATAGATGAAGCAATCCTCGTGGGCGGTATGACAAGGATGCCGCGGGTAGTTAAAAAGGTTGAGGAGATATTTTCCAGGCCTCCGAACAAAGGGGTGAATCCTGATGAAGTTGTTGCTATTGGCGCTGCTATCCAGGGCGGGGTGCTTAAGGGTGAAGTAAAGGATATAATCCTGCTTGATGTCATACCGCTTTCCATCGGCCTTGAAACCAGAGGAGGGGTATTTACAAAATTGATATCGAGAAATACAACGATACCCACAAGAAAGAGCCAGATATTTTCTACTGCTTCGGATAATCAGACAATGGTTGCTATACACATACTTCAGGGCGAAAGGGAATTGGCTGCGGACAACAAATCCCTCGGAAGGTTTGATTTGGTTGATATCCCGCCGCAGCCTATGGGGGTTCCGCAGATAGAGGTGACCTTTGATATAGACGCCAACGGCATCCTTCATGTCTTTGCCAGGGATATTGGAACAGGCAAGGAACAATCAATAAAGGTTACAGCCTCATCAGGCTTAAGCCGCGTAGAGATAGAAAAAATCATAAAAGACGCGGATGCTCATCAGGAAGAGGATAAAAAGAGGAAAGAGATTGTTGATGCGAGAAACACTGCGCACGGCCTTATATATACGACAGAGAAATTGCTTTCCGAGATTGGAGGCCGTATTAAAGAGGCTGACAGGCAGGTTGTGAGAGACACATTGAATGTATTGAAAAATGCGATAGAAGGTTCAAATCCAGAAATTATAAAGGCTGCTACAGACAGATTGTTTCAGGCGTCAACAAGATTGACAGAGGGGATGTAATATAGGGGCAGCCCTATGTGGCTGAATTTATTATGGCACACAGAGACTTTTACGAAATATTGGGCGTTGACAGAAACGCCTCTGATGAGGAGATAAAAAAGGTATACAGGCAGCTTGCCCACAAATATCATCCTGATAAACATTCTGGCGATAAAGCTGCTGAGGAGCATTTTAAGGAGATAAATGCCGCTTACGAGGTTTTGAAAGACCCTGATAAGAGGGCGCAGTATGATAGATTCGGATATGCGGAGACAGGGGCGGGCTTTGGACCAGGAGCCGGGTTTGGCGCTGATTTTCAGGATTTGTTCGGCGATGTGTTTGGAGATTTTTTTGGCGCAGGCAGAAGACGCGCAAGGGGGCAGCGCGGTGCGGATTTTAGATATGATCTGGGGGTTACCTTTGAAGAGGCGGCCTTTGGCGCAGAAAAAAAGATAAAGATTCCTAAGACAGCCAAATGTCAGAAATGCAATGGAAGCGGCGCAAAGCATGGAACATCTCCCGCACAATGTCCAACCTGCCATGGAAGGGGGCAGGTCAGCTACCAGCAGGGCTTCTTCAGTATATCTCGCCCATGTTCCCACTGCAGGGGTGAAGGGACTATCATAAAAGATCCCTGCGCTGAATGCAGCGGCATGGGCAGGATAAGGGAGATAAAAAGTCTCAACGTAAAGGTTCCACCCGGAGTTGAAACAGACACAAGGCTTAGGTTTTCTGCTGAGGGGGAGGGGGGTATCCACGGAGGGCCTCCTGGGGACCTCTATATAATCATAAGCGTCAAACCTCATCCCATATTCCAGAGACAGAATGATGATATAATATGCGAGGTTCCGGTAAGTTTTCCTCAGGCGTCGCTTGGCTGTGAGATAGATGTTCCAACACTTGAAGGAAGCGTCAAGCTCAAGATCCCTGCCGGAACCCAGTCAGGGAAGATATTCAGGCTTAAGAACAAGGGCATAGCCTCGCTTCATACAGGCCAAAGGGGAGACCAGAATGTAATTATAAAGGTAGAAACCCCGGCAAGGCTTACATCCCGGCAAAAAGAACTTATGGAAGAGTTTGCCAGAATAAGCGGGGAAGAGACAAATCCAATAAAAAAGAATTTTTTGGAAAAGGTAAGAAACCTGTTTGAATGAAAGATAAGTTAAAAACCAGAAGCCTGCCCCTGAATGCTTCTATCAGGGGTCAGAAGTCAGAAGTCAGAAATCAGAAATCAGGAGTCAGAAGTTTTTTATTCTGTATTCTGTATTCTGTATTCTGTATTCTGTTATTTTCTAATACAGCCTTTGCGTTGGAATCATCGCCTCCCACCACTGCTCAACCCGTGTCCATCTCAAGGATTGGCGTCATTCTGCCTTTGAGCGGAAAGTATGCCCCATTCGGGGAGCAGGCATTAAAAGGAATATTGCTTGCAGCAGGCATATTTGAAACAAAGGGACAAGAGGGCAATGGGGCAAGGGGGCAAGATAATATCCAAACCGCGAATGTGGAAATAATTATCAAAGATACCAGAGACGATCCGATTGCATCGGCAAAGGCTGTGGAATATCTTGCCTTAAATGAAAATGTTGTCGGCATAATAGGCCCTCTTTTAAGCATAACCTCAACTGATGCCGCCGGAAAGGCGCAGGAATTAAAAGTTCCAACAATTGTTCTATCGCAGAAGGAAGGCATTACCAATGCAGGCGATTATATATTTAGAAATTTTCTATTGCCGTCCGAACAGGCAAAGGCCATTGCTCTTTATGCCATAAACAAATTAGACTGTAAAAAATTTGCTGTGCTTTATCCTAACAGCCCCTACGGGACAGAACTTGCCAATCTCTTTAAAGAGGAGGTTAAGAAAGGCAAGGGTGCGATAGTGGCTGAGGAGCAATATAAAGAGGGTCAGACATATTTTGGCAAAGAGGTGGTGCGGCTGTTTAAAATAAAGGAGACTGAAAAAAAGGAGGGCAGAAGGAGCATAAGGACATTTGAAGCAACTGTGGCAGCGGACGCGCTTTATATACCGGACTATTTTGATACTATCGGCCTCATAGCCCCTCATCTCGCATATTATAACATCAAAGATATTAAACTCCTTGGATCTAACGGATGGAACTCTCCAAAACTTATAGAACTGGCAGGTAAATATGTGGAAGGCGCAGTCTTTACAGATGGTTTCTTTGCAGGCAGTAAAAGAGAGACCACCTTGCAGTTTGTGAATAATTTTAAAGATCTCTACGGCACAGAGCCGGGCATTATTGAGGCGCAGGCCTATGACGCGGCAAGAATGATGATAGAGGCCGCTATAAAAAGTCAGGAGTCAGAAGTCGGAGGTCAGAAGGAAGAGATACGGGCAATCCTTGCCGATTTAAAAAACCTTCCCGGCGCGACAGGCAATATTGCCTTTGATAAGGACAGAGAGGCGGTAAAGGATCTTTTTATACTCTCCGTTAAAAACGGCCAGATAGTGGAGGTGAAGGATTAAATTTTATTTATGCCAAAACTTACCCATATAGATAAAAAAGGCAAGGCAAAGATGGTTGATGTGACTGCTAAAGATATAACTGAGCGTGAGGCGGTTGCAAAGGGGAGTGTCTTTATGCAGCAAGGCACATTGGAAGTTGTTCTGGCAAACGAGATTAAAAAGGGGGATGTCCTTGGTGTTGCAATGATTGCCGGCATTATGGCAGCGAAAAGGACAGGTGAGATAATACCCCTGTGCCATCCCCTGAATATAACCTCTGTAGACATATCATTTGAACCGGTACGAGACAAAAATTGTATTGATATAACTGCAACTGTGAAGGTTTCCAGCCAAACAGGTGTGGAAATGGAGGCATTGACAGCAGTTTCAGTTGCTGCCTTGACTATATATGACATGTGCAAGGCTATTGATAAAGGTATGACTATCTCCA
>Ga0209726_10003906_pt1 | contig 19671 bp, 17 predicted proteins | sample Subgrocontami54m_FD_187453 | JGI IMG/M metagenome (GOLD analysis project Ga0209726, IMG submission 187453) | Subsurface groundwater microbial communities from S. Glens Falls, New York, USA - GMW46 contaminated, 5.4 m (SPAdes) (version 3) | ecosystem: Environmental > Aquatic > Deep subsurface >... | reverse complement strand
ATATATGCGGGTTGGCGGTTTAGGCGGACGATCCACCGGCAGCGACTCCAGCCAGTCAAAAAAGCGGTTCGAGAAGCCAGCCAGCGTTGGAACTTTTTTGTTCCACGGGAAATGACCGTCTTCCAGTAACCGCGCGAGCACCAGCGCTTCTACCTTTTTGGCTTCCGTCTGCCGGGAGGTCTTGCAACTCCCCCGGTAGCGTCTGCCATTCCAGCGAAACGCGAAGTGCCATGTGTTTCCTCGTTTAAAGAGCGACACGTTTTTCCTCCATTGTCGCTCTCGCTTTTGAGACACGCAGGTTGCGCAAGATGAACTTCTCTAGCGCAACAGCATCATATCTCACCAAGCGTCCGAGCTTCACGTAGTTCGGCCCATCGCCCGATGCGCGCCAGTACCGCAGAGTATTGACGCTCACGCTCAAGCGCCTCGACACCTCCCGCTCGTCCAAGAGTTGAATGTATGTCATCTGTCCTTCTGTCCTTCTGTCCTTCTGTCCTTCCGGCCTATCCGGCATGCCATTTGCCTGATCTTCTCGCGACTGCGCCTGAAGATGTCGGCAATGTCGCGTACGTCCAATGCGGCTCTGGAGTCGGAGTCCATCAGCCCCCTTTTGCTCTGGCATAGCTGAACCAGGAATATGGTCGGTGTGGTCGGGTGCGCTCCCTGATGAGAAAGGTCGATCCCCTCCAGACTGAGGCTATTCCCCGCTTAACAAAGGAGTCCAAGACCTCCTCGTCCGCAATTGATAGCCAGAGGCTCTGCTCCTTTCCGACAAAAGGGAGTGGAAGGATCATGCTGTAAGGAGAATTCTCTGCAAGCCAACGCAGAGCCTCAAGGGTGATGAAGCCGTCGCTCCCGATCATTACCAGCCTCTTTAGGCCATGGCGAGGTGTTAGGGAATTGTGGGATTGCGCGAGTTGAGGTACGGTTTTCGCAGCCGCCATTTGGATCACTCTCCGATGGTGGTCAGGGCTTGCCGTCTGCTTCGAAGAGGCGGCAGGCCCGCTCTGTCTCAGAACATCGAATTGCTAGTCTGCCTCACAAGAACTCCAGTCTGTGTGTCGGTCGTCAGCCTTAACCGAACAAATCCAATTCGAGAGGAATGCTCGCATTACAGTTTGGACAAGCATGGTCCCGAGAATGGCCGGTGTAGCCGCAAGAACACTCCACATAAAACTCGTACCGAATAATGTGATGAGCGCGCTTGGCCATTAGACGTTGTTCGGCGCAGATGTCACGAGATCGGCGCGGGCTTACCCAACCCAAACCTGCCACTGAATCAGCCAAGAAGTTGATACGTCCCCTCGGAGTCTTCGGGAAATCCGAGCCCTTGAGAACCCTAAGTATCAGAGAAGCCAGCGGCGTGAATTCGCTCTCGCCTGGCATGGCTGTCTGAATTGCTTCGACTACGTTGTGTTCGGTGTTTGCTCGCGAGAGCAGAGGCCACAAGTCGGTCCACACCCTGCGCAGGATACCCCGAAAATTCTCGGACCGACCCGCGATCCACGATGCGACTACCTTCGGAGGACGGCCCCGACCGCGTTTCTGCGAAGACGTGTCAAGAGGATTTTTTGCTTTGTCTTGGGCACTTTTCGGCTTTCGCATATCTGCGGAATACTCTGGAGAAAATCTGTAAGCGCAAACCCGTTCGGGCTATCAAGCTGGCGACGTGCCTAAAATCACTTGAGGAATACGAAGGAAGTCAATGAGTGTTATGGCGGATATTTCAACAGTTCGCCTTGGGGATCATCACAATTCCTCAATGATTCGACGAAACTCTGACAACTTGGACGCCTCAATCTCCCGCGTGATTTCCCGTCGCCGCTCCTGCCGGATTTGGTAGGACAGTTCTTCAATCAGCCATGCTCCGCTTCAAGGCTTTGACAATGGCACTGGATGCAGTTCCATCGTTACTGAATTGTTCCGCGCAATAGTGGAGAGGAATTCCCGATTCTGCACATAGGAACTCGTAGTGAGCAGCTTCGTCGGGATTTTGAAATCTACCCCAGCGACTCACGTCGTATACAAGAATCGCCTTGAACCCTGCCGTACCGTTGACCACATCTTTCATCAAAGCACTAAGCCCGTCTCGATGTTTAATCATTACACCGCTTTTTCCAGGGTCTTCGTATGTCTTCACGATGTCGAAGCCATGCTTGTCGGCGTACTCTTGGATGCGGAGGTTCTGGTTGGCCATCGAATACTGCTGATCTTCCGTGGACATTCGGAGGTATTGCGCCGCCGGGGTCGCCATGGTGTCCTCCCCTGCACTCAATTAGAACGGATCTGCACTGAACTTGGCGGTCTCCAACAACTTGCTCGTGGCTTCGGCAAAGTCGACGAGTCGATTGAGCCGGATTCCGCTTCCCAGTAGCGGGCTCTTCGCGCCAATCCAATACCTGCTATCGGGAACTGGCGGCAACAGAAATAAGTTTTCGACCTCTGTGTTGCTAGCATTCATGATGGCAGCCAGAACTAGTGAGACACCATCACATCCCCCTAGTGTCCACCGTCGCTCGCCGTTCTTTAGTGTCGACGAACGGCAGATGCGAATGACCACCTTGAGTGAGTTTCTGAACAAAAGATATTTGTCCCGCCCTTCCACCATCGCGAAGTCATTCGGGACACAAGTCACTAAGTCTTGCATGAGTTGTTTCCGTTGCGCATTGGTTCGTGCTCGCAGTTTGTACACGGGCGATGTTTCAAACCCGACGAGTTCATAGATGCGGCTCAGTGAACCGAAACGCTTAAAATATGTTGTCGCGCACGCTAGCCCGAGTGCTTCTCGCACGCGCGTTTGCCTCATCAGTGGCAGACTGAGTCTGCCTTTCTCGCGAAGAAGTCTCCTGATGTCATCGATCATCTGTTCATCCGACTTGTGCCTTGGGAAACTCGCGAGTCGACGCTGGGCCGCAGCGTGAAGCTGTGGATCGACGATACCTGCAAAGGCGTTCGGTATCACAATCCATTTGGCTCTTGTGGTGGGACGCGCCCGGCTATGGAGCTTTTTTTCACTTCTATTGAAAACCAGAGAGCCGATGTACTTCGGATGGCTCAGAATTCGCTTAACTACGGTCGGCGTCCACCTAAGACCATCAGTCCACGGGACCTGTTGTGCGTTGAGATCACTCACAATCTGCCTCATCGACTGCCGCTCCTCAACGAACTTCCGATAGATTTCCTGCACGATCGCCCTTTCTTCTTGTGGACCGGGAACGAACACCACCCGGTCACAACTGATGTTCTTTAGTTCGCCGGGAGCAAGCAATTGCTTGCAGCGCCCGTCGCGTCCGACGAGCATGCGTCGCAACCCATATCCTGGCACGGAGCCATACTTAAACCCACGTGCGACAACGTTATTGAGGCCCCCAGATGCACGAGCGGATAGATCGCGGCTGAACTCGCCTGCCATGAATCGTTTGAGAGTTTTCAGCAACGAATCTGAAATGCCTCCCACATTGGAGAACTGTTCCGCGCAGTAATGGATGGGAATTCCCGCTGACTTGCAAACATATTCGTAGTGGGCCGCTTCGTCGGTGTCCTGAAACCGCCCCCATCGGCTCACATCAAAAACGAGAATCACGCGAAAATGAGCCCGCCCCTCAATCACCTCTGCGAGAAGCTGGCGAAGGGCTGGCCGATACTTTAGGTCCAGGCCGCTTCGCGCTTCATCGGAAAACGTGCGAACAATCTCGAATCCGTGCTGGGAAGCATATTCCGAGATGATCTTGGACTGGTATTCATTCGAATATTGCTGCCTCTCCGTCGAAGCTCGGACGTACTGAGCTGCCGGAACAAACGTGATCTCCGTATTCACAGGAGTTCCTCGCAGGACACTGAAGGTCGGGCTAACACGATTGAAAACATTGTGGTACAAAAATCGGGGCTTGAAGATGGCGTCTAGGGCACCGCAAGTTATCGGCAGCAGAATTGTCTAGCGTGTGAGCGAGCGGGGGCCCCAGGCGGGGTGTAGCAAAATCCCCTCAGCGCGTATAACCCCCCAAAAGGAATGCCCCCTGCTCGATCACACGCCTAGAATGGTCGTCTGCTGCGAAACTGGCTGTGCCTTTGCTTCTCTCGGGCCACAAACTCTGGTACCGGGAGATGTAACCTTTAGGTTTCAGTAACTTAAGTGAGGTCAGACTGCAGAGATTCCGGTTGGCGGGAAATACGCGGCGCCGTTTTCCCTACATCCGAATAGAGGCCTGACAGAATCCCATCGTAAACCAGCACTCGTGCCGACGGATCCCGTAGATTCCGCACATCACCTTTATCACAGACCTCACACCACCAGAGACTGGCGTACCCTCGCGTCAGTTCGCCGTTGGCACTCCGATCCACCACAATGTACGAATCGAACAGTCTGGTCATGGACATCACCGCTTCGCTGGCAGGAACCTGAGGAGCAAATTGCCTATTGCCACTGGCTGGTGCTCTCCGGTACTTCCCACCAACGTGTACGAGCGCTCGAATCCGTTGGGCCCCTCGACCTTCATTTCCCAATTGTCGTTTGTGCGAGAGCCCATGATCGAGACCCGCCATTCTCCGGGTCTGTCGCTCAAAACGTGTTCAACCACCGCCTTTACTTCGGTCCCGAGCGCGGGATCGCCGGTGTTATGCAGTTCGACGAACACAGCCATGTCTGTCTATTCTACAAAATACACTGCGGTGATTTCTTAAGCGCTCGATTGATCGGCCCTCAGTCGAGGACTCGGATCGAGCCCTTGTCTGAATTGCACCACCAATGAGTTGCTTGAATGTTGTCCGGGTGGTCATCTCTCCAAGCCCCACCCATGCCCTTGGGGTCCTTGTGGTCCGGCACGACGTCGTTGTAGTCGGTGAATTCCTCGTGGCAGATGGCACATTTCCCATCTTGCTCGACAACTTTTACGATTCAGCAGTCCCCGCATTTTTGCCGGTGACCTGAGTTCTCGATATCCTCTCGGGTGGGGCGGGGCCTCGATTCGCTGGACACCCAGTCGCATCTTCCTTCCGGGTTTGCTCCCTGCCACAACAAAACACAGATCTATGGATCGGACCAGTATTCATTACGCCGGAGTTTCATGGATTCCTCCTTGCACGGCCGCTTCTTCTTCGGTTGATCGTGAATTTGTTGAAAAAAGAGGACGATAGAGGCTGGCTTGACGCACTACTGCTGAGCGGATACTATCTGGCCCGAAACCGCGGTGGAACAACTGTGAGGTTCAGCGATGCCTTCGCATTGCGAGCGCACGCCTGTCCGCCGCGCCTAGATTTCTCACCGCGGCAGTACCATGGAGCGAGCTGAGCGACTCCGCCGTGAATCCTCTCGCAGCCAGATGTCAAAGTCTGGTTGGCGGATTAGTGCGACCCTTTTTTGCCTCGCTCTCGTCATCCTGGTCGTAACGCTCCTTGCGACAAGACTCCACACCATTGATCTCTCGTCAATGTTGTTGGGGATTGCCCTGGCCACGTTCTGCGTCGTGCTCTTCTTCTTCTCCAGATTTTTGTTGATGGCGCGCGAGCAGCACCGGCAAGCCGCTAGCGCTCTCGATACGACCGAAACGTCCCTTTTGGAAAGCGAAGAGCGGTTCCGGCAGATGGCCGACAACATTCAGGAAATCTTCTGGATGATCGATGCAGAAACCAAGAAGGCCCTCTATGTAAATCCGGCCTACGAGAGCATCACGGGACGTCCTCGCGAAACACTCCAGGCGAACGCGCTTTCCTACGAGGAGCAAATCCATCCCGAGGATCGTGCCCAGGTGCTCCTCAAGCTTGATGAAGCGACTCGAACCGGAGATTTTGACGAACGGTTCAGGATCGTGTTGCCAAGCGGAGACTCGCGCTGGGTCTGGGTGCGCGGATTTCCCGTACGGGATGGCAAAGGCAGAATCCGTCGGCTTGTTGGAACCGCGCTGGACATTACGACACAGAAACACGCGGAAGAGGAAGTCACCAGAAACTTATCGCTGGCCGAATCCGCTTGGGCCGAAGCAGACGCGATGCGCAAGGCCACATTGGCGCTGACTCAAGACCTCCGAATGGATAACGTTCTGGACACTTTGCTTCAGTCTCTACTAGAACTGGTCCCGTACGAGTCGGCACAGATCTTGCTCCTTGAATCTGATTCCCGGTTGTTCTTGGCTCGGGAAGCGCCTCGCCCTGACGCCACGAAACAGGCCGTGAAATATCCACTGACCCTCGATGCTGCCGACTTCCCGGTTATGCAGCGAGTGTTGGTGAGTCAAACCAGTATCTTGCTCTCAGACACCAAGCAGGAACAGGAATGGCGCGCTCTCAAGGGCTCCGGCCAATTGCGCTCCTGGCTCTGCGTTCCGCTAGTTGCATCGCATCAGACGCTGGGGCTGCTTTCCTTGGGCCACTCCGCTCCCGACAGCTTTACTCAGGAGCATCTACGGCTCGCCAAGTCGCTCGCCATTCCAGCCGCCGCGGCTATTCAGAACGCCCGTCTTTATGAGTGCGCCAAGATCTATGGCGCCGAGCTCGAGAAACGCACCTCTGATCTCCAAGAGGCGCAGACTGCACTGCAGCGTTTCCAAAGCCGTCGTCCTTCCTAGACGTGTTCTCAGCCGGACAGCTTTCGTAGCGCCATAGTCGCGCAGCTACCTCCCAATCGGCCCGGCGTAAAGCCACTGAAAAGTAAGAACTTACTCGTCCTGATCAGTCGCACACGCGAAAACCGGTGCATGATTCCACAACCCGTGCTACAGTGACTCTTATGAAGCGCCTGCTTCAATTTCGATCGTCATTACGACTCAGTCCATCCCGACTGAGCTATTAACCCCTGCGCAATTTCCAGCTTTAGGCCCGTGACGGAACTGGCATACGTAGCTGCCTCAAGAGCAGCCTTTTGTGGGTTCGACTCCCACCGGGCCTACCAGAGTTCTTTCGTTCTTTGACAATTCTACGGAGAGTGGGCCGGACGGTAAGGCACTAGTCTGCTAAACAAGGGCTCTCGCAAGAGGCTAACGGGTTCAACTCCCGTACTCTCCGCCATGCGGAAGGTACTGCTGAATGGCCGGCAACTGGTCCTGAAAACCAGGGCATCGTGAAGAGCGATGGGCGTTCGATTCGTCTACCTTCCGCCAAGTTTGCACAGGTGCGTGAGCCCGGCTGAAACGGACCGGCTGTAACCCGGTTTCCCCGAGTGGGACGCGGAGGTTCAAATCCTTCCCTGTGCACCAGAGTGCCAGCGTGTGCGAATTGGGATAGCAGCCTGTCTTAGAAACAGGTGTTTGAGAGTTCGAATCTCTCCGCTGGCACCACATTTTTCTTGATAGATAGTGTTGGTTGCACGGTCTGCAATCATCCGAATTTGCGGTGTGTCCGAGCGAGTTTCCAGAAGCCGACTGTACCGTCAGGTGGCCGCCGGGCCAGCTTCCGAGTGACCGACCATCCGCCCAGAACCTCGTTCTTTGCTTCCTACAACCCCGTTTGTGGATAGCTTTCCGTGTGGCGCGACAATACGTCCAGAACCGATCTGGGCCTCCCAGAAGCCGGTTTCTGGACCGCGAGCTTACTAGCTGTGCTCCGTGTTATCAAACAACCCCATGTCGTCTGCGACCAGCAAATCCACGGGTGTTGGCCGAGCACCCAGTTGCCGCAGGAGCATGGTTACCTGGCCGCGATGGTAGGTTTGGTGATTGACGAGATGCAGAAGCACCAGCCAAAGAGGATATCGCCATGCTTCACCGATAAAGTTCGTGTAGCAGACATCCCAAGACAGGTCTTCCTCATGCAGACCGGCTATGTACTCTCGGACGCCCTGCTCGACGGCTCGCCAGCGTTCTGCGATCGCCTTTAGATTAGGAAACTCCTCGATGGCCGGCAGCGCTTCGGGCGAGCGCCCACGCAGCCGCTCCAGCCAAACCCATTCCGCGCCCACGAGGTGCGCGAGAGTGTCCCGCATGGAAGAGAAGCTGTTGCCCAGGGGGCGCTCAAACTGTTCCGGGCTGAGGGCCGCACATGCTTCGAGCTGGCGGTCGCGCGCCCAATAGTTGTAAGCGAACAACTCACGCAGGGTCACCAAGAGAATCATGGTCTTATTGCAGCCTACTTTCTTCCGAACGCTCTAAAGATTGCGATGATTTTCCGCCCAGTACCGCTCTGCTGAGCCCGGTAAGAGTTACCGTCAAATCCTTTGTTTCACTTCCGTTGTGCACGACTGCGATCACTTTCCCAAATCGTACGCTGAGCACAGTTGCTGCGCCATGCCTCCATCGTTTCAGCATAGGTGCGCTGACGGCTTGAGATCCACCTAAGCAGTCCCAGAAGCAACGGGTTCGTGGGTTCATTCATTCATTCAGTTTCAAAGGCCGGCAACGCGGTGATGGCGGGCGCTCGAAAAGGCGCCCACCATCGTGTGCCGCGTTTTGTTCCCTACCTGATGGCGATCCCGTGGGGCCGGGCTGGGCCTGTGGAAAACGCAGTGTTGAAGTCGAGCGTAAACGCCGGATCCAGCATCAGGTCTTCCTTCGTGACCTTCGCTACGCGGATCTTGTGGTCTCCCTCGGCGTGCACCTTTCCGAAGTTGTCTTCGTTCAGGAAGTAGTCGCTGACCACCAGGCGCTTTTCGTCCTGCGTCAAGGCTATGTAGTGTGGGCCCGAGCCCTGACCCAGGTCGAGCGCTTTGATCAGCCGCGGCTTCGCTGGGTTCGTGATGTCGAACATCGCCACCTTTCCCGCCTGGTTCATGGAAACGAACAGCCGCTTGCCGTCCTTGGTGATTCGCATGAGTTGGGGCCATCCTCCTGCCGCGATCGACGAGAAGTCGAACACCGCAGTTGCGGTCCCGCCGTGCGTGTCGATCAAGTAGAGGTGGTCATCGAGCATCCCTGCGGTGAAAGCTCTCGCTTTTGGGTCGTTGGGAATCAGCTTTACGTCGATGGTCCCCACCGTGCCCGGAATCTGCACGGTGCGCAGAATTTCCCGGCGTCGTAAATCCCACACCCGTATGCTGCCGCGGAAGTCGATGTTTCCGTGCATCGCGTTCAGAGTCGTCGAGGGACAGACGAAATCGCTGGTGACCATGAGGTTGATCTCCGGACGGGCGGAGATTCCGTGGGGATCAAAGCCATCAGCAGGCGGGTTGTCGGGATACTCTTTGAGAATGTGCATATCTTTATCGAATTCAGCCACACGCCCAGGAGCATGACCTGCCGGTCCACCCATCAGCGTGACCAGGAAGCCGCCCTCGGGCAGGGCGTGGAACTCGTCAGTGATCGAGGAAAGCGGCGGATCAGCCGCGGACATGAACTTCGGAGCCCTCGGCTCCGAGACATCGAAAAAGAAGACCTCTTTCTGTCCCTTGAGGACACTCAGCAGCCCGCCGCAAGCAACCACTTTCCCGTCTTTTGACAGACCGATGTGATGGGGCTCGTTGCCGCTCGCGTCGGGGGCTGCGAAGGGTACCGACGTGATCACTTTCCCGTACTCTTTCGACTCCTGATCGAAGTTCACGACGGCGAGGAAATCGGGAGCCGTACGGGCCTGATCCCCGGCACAGATAAACAGATACTTGGGATCCGCATCGTCCTCAGCGGCCGAACGTCCTGCGCACAGGCAGAGCAATCCCATAAGTGCGAACAACCATGCTATCACCGGTCGGCGATTTGCCTTCTTCCAATACATTGCTAGACTCTCCTGGTGGGAATGCCTGTCTGATTTGGTTGGCCGGAGAAGACCTCCGACGTTGCACCCCCACGAGTCGAAAGTAGACGTCTTACTTACGGAAGTCCTTCGCGGAAGCTGATATTTTTCCTACGAATTTCCTACGGCATGAGTTCTATGGCGAATCGGCGCTTCTATGAATTCGGGCGGTTTCGGCTGGATGCGACCGGGCGAATCCTCTTCCGCGAGGGGCAGATGGTTCCCCTCCCCCCGAAGATCGCAGATACTCTCCTTGTGCTCGTCGAAAACGCCGGCGAAGTAGTAGGGAAGGAAGAACTGCTCAAGAAGGTCTGGCCGGACACCTTCGTTGGTGAAAGCAACCTCACGAGGACAATCTCGATCTTGAGAAATGCACTGGCTGACCGAACCGACCGTCGCCGAGAATACGTCGTCACTATTCCCAAGCGAGGTTATCGCTTCGTCGCGCCTGTGAAATACACTTCGGCACAACAAATACCTTCTCCAACCGGGAACGTCATGCTGGCTGTGCTGCCCTTCCAGAATCTGAGCGGCGACAGCAGACAGGAGTACTTCAGCGACGGACTCACCGAAGAAATGATTACGCAACTCGGCCGGTTGAACCCGAAGCGGCTCGGCGTCATAGCTCGTACCTCAGCGATGCAATACAAGTCTGCCGGAAAAAGCATCCTTGAGATCGGCAAAGAGTTGGGAGTTTCTTTCATTCTCGAAGGTAGCGTGCGCCGAGCGGGACACCGGGTGCGCATCGCGGCGCAGCTTATCCAAGTGAGGGACCAGACGCATCTCTGGGCCGAGAGCTACGAGCGGGACCTGAGTGACATCCTCGTGCTGCAGAACAGCGTGGCAAGCGCTATCGCGAAGGAGATTGAAATCAAGGTGGCGCCTCATGAGCGGGCGCACCTAGCGGGCGCCCAAGCGGTCAAACCTGAAGCCTACGATGCCTATCTCAGGGGGCGCTTCTTCTGGAACAAAAGGACGAAGGTGGCATTGGGAAAAAGCATCTCATACTTTGAGCAGGCGATCGAGCAAGATCCCAACTATGCACCGGCATATGCCGGACTGGCAGATTCCTACTATTTGCTCATGCACACGGGATATGGTGCGTTGCCTCCAAAGAGAGCATTTCCAAAAGCAAAGACGGCTGCGCTGGAAGCATTGCGGATAGATGAAACGAATGCCGAGGCTCATACTTCGCTGGGGAATCTGAGTTGCTACGAATTCGACTGGTTTGCTGCCGGGGAGGAATTCCGGCGATCGATTGAACTAGACCCAAGCTACGCGACAGGTCACCATTGGTATGCTCTCTATCTATGCGCGACGGGACGCTTCGCAGATGCTCTTGTCGAGGCGAAATGCGCCTGCGGGCTTGATCCCCTTTCCGTCATCACCAACAGGGATCTCGGGCTGATTTTTTACTATGCTCATCAGCCTGACCTTGCCATAGAGCAATGCCGAAAGACCCTGGAGCTGGATCCAGATTTTGCCCTCACGCACCAAGTCCTCGGCCGCGCTTATCTGGAGAAGGGCATGTATGACGAAGCGGTTGCCGCAATTCAGCGTGCTGTGAGACTCTCTGGGAGCGCCGTGGCAATGTGGGCAGCGCTCGGACATGCTTATGCGCTGGCAGGCAAGACTGTGAAGGCAAGGACCATCCTGAGAGATCTGGCAGAACGTTCCAAGCGATCATACGTGGCCCCGACGAGCATTGCGACAGTGTACTCGGGGCTCGGTGAGACAAATCGTGCACTCCAGTGGTTGGAAAAAGCATACAAGGTACGAGATCCGGGGCTGCTCACACTAAAAGTGCATCCCATATTTGAGAGCTTGCGACCCGACCCTCGCTTTCAGAGCCTCCTTCAGCGCCTTGGGCTTGGGGCGTGAACCTTGCGTTGGCAATCGTAACCCGCGACGCAAGATGGAAAACCACATGGCCCTAGAACGTTACTCGTAGATGTGGATCATGCGACGCGGGCCAGAAGTCCCGTTGGGGGAAATTGCTTTTGATTCGACTCTGTATCGTGCGACCCAATTCTGGGCGTATCACGGGCTACTCGGAAGCAATCCAGAAGGGTTAGTTGCGCGGGCAGGATTTGCACCTGCGTTTAGAGGTTATGAGCCTCTCGTATTGTCCTACGCTACTACCGCGCGTCCCAAAAACATGGATAGGAATTGGTCGGCCCTAGCAGACGATTTTAGAACTTTCATGGCTGAAGCGACATGGCCTTTGCCCTTGTCGGATTCCCTGGTGCAGGTTTTCGAACCGCGTCCAGGCCCCTGAGTTGCGGCAATTTGTGTAGGCAAGGGCCGCAATGTGTCGAAAAGAAATCGTTTCGGCACTGTCGTTCCTGGTGAAAATCGGGATTCGTCGGACGAGGATCATCTGGACTCCTTAGCACGCCTAGAAAAATGAGCTTTCGACGAATTGCCCAGCGGAGGACCTCATCCGGTGAAAAGGAAAGGCCACCGCTTAGCAGCAGCGGCCCGAATTGTCGCAACTTTAATCTGGCTCTCTGCGAATCTTTTTTCGGACGCGCTTTCGCGCCAAAGCTTACGTCAGCCGACGCTTCTCGCCCGGCTTCAGGTAGTAGGAGTGACGCTTCACTTCCTTAATGATTTCTTCCGTCTGAACTTTGCGCTTGAACCGACGCAGGGCGTTCTCCAACGATTCGCCCTCTTGCAGTCGAACTTCTGCCAAACTCATCACCCCCAAACCAGCCCTAATCGGACACGCCATGACTTATGTCATTTGTACTACACTCGAAAGTGTCGGTCTCCTCAAATTCCGCTTTTCACTCCGCCCGAAACAGCCAAGAACAGCCTAGTTTTGGTGGCGAATTGGTGACGAGTTTTTCTTGGCGTGCCGAAAGGAAACAATTTCAGTCCATGCCAGCCGTTTGGAAGAGCCTGGGTAGTGTCGTATTAGGACAGCTTAGGGCAGCACCAGGCCTGGGTGCAGTTGACAGTCTTTACCGCTTTGGTCTAATTTTCTCCACCGCAAAGGGATTCTGCTCCCTCGCACGATACTTCAACAGCACTCAGGAGGAGACATTATGGGAACGAAGCTGGCGCTGCCCTGGGGATTAAATACCATTCAGGGGTATTAGAGGACTCTTGAAATGCCATGCTTACTTTGCCGGTCTGCCGTGATGGAGGCATAGTGCGACCAGATCCGAGACATTCGCTTCGCCCACGCACATGACCGTGTCTGCGCCCCCCCAATAGATTTTCACGGTTCCATCGGACTCCAGAACGGCACCACAGGTGAAGACCACGTTGTGGACATATCCAGTTATTTCCCAAGGATCCTCCGGTTGCAAAATCCACGAGTCGCCCACACCGATGACCTTTGCCGGGTTCTGCAGGTCATGAAGAGCAGCCCCCAAACGATAGACCGATCCATCCATAGTTTGGAAAACTCCGTGATAGATGGAAAGCCATCCCTGGTCCGTTTTGATCGGCGGCGCGCCGGGACCGATCTTCATTTCATCCCAGTGATATGGTTCAGGCTTCATGATGAGCTGAGATTGGCCCCAATAGCATAGATCCGGAGAATAGGAAATCCAGATTGACCAGGGGGCGATTTCCGAATGAGGACGGTCAAGCCGGGCATAAAGCCCATCAAACTTCTCGGGAAAGATCACCACATTCCGATAATCCGCCTGCGTGATTAGGGAAACTCTTTCCACCTGACTGAAGTCTTTCGTCTTGGCCAGGGCGATCCGCACTCCATTTCGCGAGTAGGCGCTGTAGGTGATGATGTACTCCCCTTCCAGCCGGGTCACGCGTGGGTCCTCCACGCCGAACTCTTCATAGGCGGCAAAAGGGCTGTCCCGGTCAGGAATCAGAAAGGGCTGTGGATCGGCGGTGAAGCGGAATCCGTCGGGACTGCGTGCCAAACCAATGATGGACCGTCCGGTGCGGAGATGGGAGCGGAAAAGCATGATGTATTCGTTCTCATGCTTCACAACCGCCGCGTTGTGAACGGTTTCCACTGGATAGGGGATCTCGGCCTTGGTGAGGATGGGGTTGTGGAGGTATCGTCTGACAATGTCCGGCTTCATGGTCGTCTCTTCGCTTCCAGATCAAAAATCGTTGAGTAAACCCGTTCGTATCCCTCCACCATGGTATCGATCGAAAAGTATTGCTGGACACGGCTGCGGCAGGCACGACGATCGATTTCAGAAATTCGTCCAAGGGCCTGAACTGCTGCAGTGACGTTGTCAACCAGGAAACCGGTCTGCCCGTCCTTGATCACCTCGCGGCAAGAGCCGAGGTCCATCGCGATGACGGGCACGCCGGCTGCATTGGCTTCGACCAGGACAAGTCCGAATCGCTCCGGGATGGTGTTCAGGTGCAGTAGAGCTCGGGCCCGGGCGAACAATTCGTTTTTGCCCGGCACCCCCACCGGTCCGATATAAAGGATGTTTTGATCATCGAGATGGGGTTTGACCTGCTCCCGGAAATAGGCCTCATCTTGGATAATACCAGCGATGATCAAACGCAATCCGCTCAGACGAGCAACCTCGATAGCCAGATGAACACCTTTATCCGGATGGATCCGACCAAGGAAAATGAGGTCATCACCGCTGGGTTCCTGAAGCGCATACAACGAGAGGTCGATGCCGTTGTAGACCGTCGCTAGGTAATTCAGCCCTGCGGCTCGATCGGAGTCGCTGATGGAGACAAAATATCCGTCACGATACTTCTGATAGACAGGCATGATTTTGGCTGACGAGAATCCGTGGATGGTAGTGAGGACGGGTGTCTTGACCAGCCGGGTGTAGGTCAAAGCCATGAAGTCGTAGTGGCTGTGGATGAGGTCAAACTCAGCAGCGCGCTCGAACGCTTCGGAGATGTGAAGGTATTCGGCTACTTTGGGATCGACGGCGGAATCCTCTTCATACCCCTTGTCCACCACGGCATGCAGGTGAGCGCGGGTCACAGAATCCCTGCTGGCGAACAACGTCACATCCCAGCCTCGGGCGACGAGCCCTTCGGTGATGTTGCTAGCCACCGTTTCCCAGGCGCCGTATTGCCGAGGAGGCGTTCGCCAGGCTATCGGCGACAGGACAGCCACTCTTTTGTCGGGCTTTGTCATGCTGTTCGACGATATTTCCTAGTGCATGGCAGCCAGCACTTCATCGAGGGGAACGGTAGCGAAACCGGTGGCGTGGTCGGCCATGCCATAGGGAATGATCAGTTCGCCGTTGTGGAGGAGAGAGCCACAGGTATAAACAACGTTCGGCACGTAGCCTTTACGCTCCTTTTGGTTCGGTTTGAGCAAGGGTTCGCGGAGGCGTCCGATCACTTTGCCGGGATTATCGTGATCGAGGAGGAACGCGCCGATGCAGTACGTTCGCAGGGGGCCGACTCCGTGGCTGAGGACCAGCCAGCCTGCTTCGGTCTCAATGGGGGACCCGCAGTTCCCAAGCTGGACCAGTTCCCACGGGAACATCGGTTTAAGGAGCACCTTGCGTTCATACCAGAAGTGGACGTTGTCGGAAAACATGAGGTAGATGTTCTCGTTGTCCTGGCGGGAAAGCATGGCATAGAGGCCGTTGATTTTCCGGGGGAAGATGGCCATGCCTTTGTTTTCCGCGGCCGGACCGTTCAAGGTGATGAACCGAAAGAGGAGGAAGTCAGAAGTCTCCACTAGCTCTGGCAAGACCACCTTGCCATCGAAGGCCGTGAAGGTGGCGTAGTAGACGTGAGTGCCGTCATCGTTCTGGAAACAGACGAACCGGGCGTCTTCGATGCCGTTGCGTTGCGACGGCGTGGCCGGGAAAATGACGCGTTCAGACAGCCGCTGTTGGGGCTGGAACTGAACCTCGTAATTGGACCGGGCCAGCATCAAAATTCCCCGGATGGCGTTCCGATCCGACAGGCGGGACTGCTTGCCTTCGGCTTCGAGATTGGCGCGCAGTTCTTCCAATGCAAACGACTCCCCAAACTTGTCCATAACCCGGCGTGTGAATTCGTTGGTCAATCCCAGCTCAAAGAGTTTCCGCTCGAAGAGCGCCTTCTCGTAAAGCGGGTTCGGGATTTGACGCGGCTCGGTGAGGAAGCCGGTTGGGGGTAGGACCTCGATCCGATGGTCGACGTGGATGATACCCGTCCGAAAAGTGATGGAGGAGATGTGTCCCTCCCCGGTGGCGCGCAAGCTGAGGATAAAACGCAGAGCGCCGGGAGGCAGGTCAGACTGGTCAGGGTGCGGGACGATGGACGGATTGAACAGGGCTGCGGATTCTAAGGAGAATTCGCAAACGAAATAGGAGCCGATCAACAGCTGTCTTTGTTCGGAAATTTCCTCATCGGTCAACAGCAGGTCGCGGACCTGTTCGAATCGTTCCAGAAAGGACTTGTGGATCTGCTGGTGTCGCTGGGAGAATTCGGCGGATACTTCGTCCAGGAGAGGGCCGACTCGGTTTTCCGGGAGCGCCATGATCCTGGCGATAATCCTGCCGGCCCGCTGGGGATCCTCCGGACTGAATGGCCGCAGCAGAACGCGTGACTGGTCAGGCCTGAGGACCGTGGCCGTGCGTTTGACGTGAATGGACTTGGCGTTCATGGACCGGTTATTCCAGGGAAACGAGACTGGAAGCGGCGATCGGTTCCTTAAAACTCGTCAGCATATTTTGCGCCAAGCGCATCTCCGCCAACGAAAGCAAGAAGGCCAGGGTTGATTCCGCTCCCTGGTTCCGGTTGACCCGATCCACGTGCAACCCATCGCGGCAGCCGCCTGTTTTTGGAGAGTAGAGTTCCAACCCGAGATCGTTCCAGCCGATGAACCAGTCGAAGGCGCGTTGCGCCTGCTCGTACCACCAGAGGTCCGATGTGGCGCGATAGGCTTCAAGACAGGCTGAGACCATTGCTTGCGCCTCGATGGGCTGCTGGTCAAAGTTGGCGCGCATGCCGCCGCGGCGATGGAATCCGTTGGTGCCAATGGATCGAAAGTGACCCTTCTCGGAGATTTGCAATTCCGTCAGCCAGCGCAGGGCCTGCAGGCCTCGCTCAAGCACCGCTGGTTGTCCGGTTGCACGTCCGCTCAGAATCAAGGCGTGTGGGAGCTTCGCGTTGTCGTAAGTCAGATCCTCTTGAAACCAGCGCCAGTCCGGCTGGGCGGTCCTTTCGAAAAGTTCCATGAGCCGGGAAGTGAGTGTCTCACGGGTTTGGTTGACCAGGCTGTCACCGCTCAACCGGCGCAGGTATTCATGAATGCCGATAAGACCGAACGCCCACGCCCGCGGCGAAGTGAACTCCGTCAGAGATGGCAACGCCAGCGCGAAGAGTTGTGCAGCCATGATCTGGAAGCTCCGATAGGGCGAACGCCCCACGCCTACGCCCAGCGCCCAGAGCGCTCGCCCTTGACAATCCTCTGACCCTTGTTCGTCGAGCCAGCGGCGGTCGAAACTCAGGTGGTTGTGAAAGCGTTTCACTCTGAGATCGAACGCGTGGTGCAAGAACGCCGCGTAGGTTGTGGCCAGCGTCCGCACGCGTTCTGGCTCTTCTCCCAATTCGCTGAGCAGTACCGCGAGGATGAATGCGCGAGCGTTGTCATCCGTACAGTAGCCTTCCGAAAAATTCGGGACGCTAAAAATGGCATGCTGGAAGATTCCGGTCGAATCGGTCATCCGCGAGAGATGATTCAACTTCGACTCCGGCAGTTCCCGCGGCTTTTGGTCGAGCGTCTTCGTGGCGAGAGATTTTCGAGATCGCGCCGCCCCCTCGATCCGTGACAACTCGAACGAGCGCATATAGAGCCGCGCCACGTTGCTCCAGACCATCTCACGGCCCAGCTTGTAAGCATTCTTGCGAATGGCATGCCGGCGGGTGTCGTCACGCAGCAAGCCAATCACCTCGCGGGCTATGGCCGGCGCGTCGCCGAACGGCACCAGCACGCCGTGGTCTTCCGCCAACAATTCTGCAGCGTGCCAGTACGGTGTCGAAATTACCACTTTGCCCGCACCAAACGAATAGGCTAGCGTGCCCGACGTGATCTGCGCTTCGTTGAGGTAAGGCGTGATGTAAAAGTCTGCGGCGCCGATGAACTCCTTCAGATTTTCAAGTTCTACGAACCGGTTGTAGAAGATGACGTTCTTCTCGAGTTTGTTTTTTTTGGCAAGGATTTCGAGGCTGAGCCGGTAGGCTTCGCCATGCTCGCGTAGTTCGTTGGGATGGGTGGTGCCCAGGACAATATAAACAACGTCGGGAAACTCCGCTAGAATGTGCGGCAGGGCGTTGAGCACATATTCGATCCCCTTGTTCGGCGAAAGCAGCCCGAACGTGAGCAGCACCACCTTGCCTTCCACACCGAACTGGTCCTTGAAATCGGTCGGATCGACAAAACCTACGTCGGGAATGCCATGCGGGATGAGATCGATCTTGGCCGGTGGTGCCTGGTAAATCTCCTGCAACATCTGTCGCCCCCGGTCAGCCATGACCACGAGCCGGGTCGAGAGCGCGACTAACTCGTGCATTACGCGCCGTTGGTCGGCTTTCGGCTCACGCAAAATGGTATGAAGCGTAATGACAACGGGCATTCTCAATTCGCGCAGGAGTGCCAGGATATGGCCGCCGGCGGGCCCGCCGAAAATGCCGAACTCGTGCTGCAAGCAGACGATGTCCACGTTGTTGATATTGAGGAAGTCCGCAGCACGAAGATAAGACGACAAATCCTGCTCCTCAATCTCGAAGCGAACTACTTCCGGGTACTCGTAGCCACCTTGAATGTCATTCACCGACACTGAGAAACACTGGCTTTGGGGATGCGCAGCTGCCACCGCGGCAAGCAGGTCAGACGTGAACGTCGCAATGCCGCACTTGCGCGGCAAGTGGTCGCCGACAAACGCGATCTTGCGAATTTTAGAACCTTCTTCCATGAGGCAGTCTTTACATTCCGCGCGCGCCCAGCCCTGCTATGCACAAGAGTCTGCGCGCCAACTGCAAATGTGCCGCCTCAGCGTGAACTGGGGAAGGACTCCGGTAGTGTAGATTCCGTCCTTCGGGCGGTGGCTTTCAAGGCATGCGGCTCTACCGATCCGATGCGGGTTGGCAGGAGCGCGAGAAGGATATTCGCGCAGATGCAGTAAAGTGCCGCTTGATACGCGCCGTAGAGATATGTCCCCGCTAGTCGCCCTGTGTTGACCGATGATAATGCATAGGTCCCTGGACGTATAGTGGGCACCTCGTACATGTGGCAACCCGGACTTCGCCGTTGATTCTGGGCGAGTGGTCGCCTACTCGGAAACTGCGCCGAAAAGATTACGTTTCAGCACAGGGGACGCCGTCGGCGGAAACTTAACGCACACGGCTCAATGTGAGGTGGGTCGAAAGAGTCCAAGCGCAAGAAAGCGCGTTAGCACTCCTGCGAAGGAGACCCCAACTGCGAACAGCACCCAACGATAATTTCGCCATTCATCGCGCAACGCAGACGCTTGGGCGAAAGTGTCAGCGAGGTAAGCGGCGCAGTAAGCAACATTTGCCAGCACCCCCAGCAAAAAGATCGTCAGTATCGTGTCTATTGAAAGTGCTGCTTTAGACGCAGGCAGCCCAACCAAAAAACAAGCCCAACGACTGCTGCAAGCACGGCATTGTATGCCAAGCGCCTGCGCTCCCAATAACGGATCGCGTCCGTTGCCGATTCCCGTAAGCTAAACGCGTTCATAATTCAGACACGCAGTTATTTTACCCCAGCACTGGGCATCTGCGGTGCGAAACGGTTACCTTTCGGTACGGTGGGCCGAAACCACAGACTTCTTGCACGACCGCCCAACGGTCGAGACTCATCCGGAAAACGCACAAATCATAATCCAGGTCTTTGAACTGTACGCTTCTGGAAAATAGTCGCTTTCCGAGATGCGGAAGGCAGTTCGCACTACGACCGGGAAAATCATTTCCCGAGCCTATCTGCATACGATCCTCACAAATCGCTTTTACATTGGCCAGTTTAGCTGGGGCGAAAAGCTGTACCGTGGAACCCACGACACCTTTATCACGCCGGATCTTTATGAAAACGTCCAG
>Ga0209726_10003905_pt1 | contig 19686 bp, 20 predicted proteins | sample Subgrocontami54m_FD_187453 | JGI IMG/M metagenome (GOLD analysis project Ga0209726, IMG submission 187453) | Subsurface groundwater microbial communities from S. Glens Falls, New York, USA - GMW46 contaminated, 5.4 m (SPAdes) (version 3) | ecosystem: Environmental > Aquatic > Deep subsurface >... | reverse complement strand
ACCTGCCTCGGTAAACTGACGTGAGATAATGGGGTTACGTCGCATTGGCCCCGTAGCTCAGATGGATAGAGCAGCGGTTTCCTAAACCGTCGGTCGGCAGTTCGACTCTGCCCGGGGCCCCCAGTATTCAAACGTGGACCATCCTCGCTGCCATACCCCAGCGATTTGGCAGATTTATCTCATGCTTGGCGCAGATGGCCCATATTAGTGCGACAACTACACATTGATCCGGGTTTTAGATGAGAAGAGCGATCCTATTAAAGTCGATGTGGATGACCAGATGTCCGCTTGCCTTGATGGCGTGAAATTAGGATCTGGCCCAACTGAAAGAAGCACCCGAAGGCGGTCGTTGACAATACTCCATCCTGTCGGTTAAACTGTACGTACGTTAGACGTACACGCTTTACGGTTCGGGAGGAGATCGGGAACATGAGCGCATCACCCGCCAAGAAGTTGGACCGGCTGAATCTCCGCGCAAGCTTGCAGCAGCGGACTCTGATTGAACGCGGCGCGCGCGCTCAGGGAAAGAACCTTACGGACTTTGTGGTCTCCAGTGCCTACGAGAAAGCCGAACACGTTTTGGCGGATCAGCGAAATTTTGCTCTCTCTCCGAAACGCTGGAATGAATTTCTTGCGGCTCTGGACAGGCCCGTTACGAGCCATACGCGTTTAACAAAGTTGATGACCGAGCCTTCCGTCCTTGAACGCTGAGCCGCCCCTTTCGCAGGTTGAACTCCTCCAGAAGCATCACCACCTGGAGGAGTTTGAATGTAAGAAGCACCAATCTCTCAATGATTGGCTCAATCGTTTTGCGCTGACCAGCCAGCAATCGGAATCGTCCCGCACCTATGTGGTCCACTGGGATAACAGGGTCATCGGATACTACTCTTTGTGCGCCGGTGCGGTCAGTAAAGCGGAAGCGACCGGTCGCGTTGCGAAAGGCCAACCCAATTACCCCATCAGCGTCATCCTGCTGGCCCGTCTCGCAATAGACCACACCGAGCAAGGACGCAAACTGGGCGCTGCGTTGTTGAAGGACGCGCTACTCCGCTGTTCGCAAGCAGCGGACATCATCGGTGTGAGAGCTGTTCTCGTACACGCAATCGACGATGATGCCAGGAACTTTTACAAACACTTTGGCTTCGGAGAATGCCCTCTCGACGATCTCCACCTCATGTTGCTCATGAAAGACTTGCGTAATTCTCTGAGTGTGTGATCTTCGAAAACTGCGCCTGACATTCCGTTTTCTGCGCGCGAAGCTGATCCGCCGCCGACAAACTGCACAATCTCCAGCCGGTCCCCATCTTTCAATGAAGTTTGCGCCCACTGCTCGCGGGGCACGATCTCCCGGTTCAACTCAATCGCCACCCGGTCCGACTTCATGCCCAGCTGCTCGATCAGCGCCCCCAGGTTCTCCGCCGAAGCCAGGATTCGATTCTCTCCATTAATAGTGAGGTTCATTCACAAAGATTTTCGCAGCACTGCGAGCCAAGGGGCAAGCCGGGGGCTGATGCAGTGTCCGCGACGCGGGCAGCGGCGCCCGCGGGACAGCCGCCGAGGGCGGCGGCGCTACGTAGAGCGCAGGCGGAACTTGCGGGTCGCGGTGCGTCCGCTATAGCTGGCCTGCACCAGGACAGAGGAGGCGGCCAGCGACGCCTCATCCACTTGAAAGCTCATTTCCGCGTTGCCCCCGGCGTCGGTGAGAACCTGCGCATAGTAGGGCGCGGCATCGGGGCGGGCGAAACGGAAAGTGAGCCGGGCGCCCTCCGCGGCGGCGCCTCCATCCGTGACCCGCAGGTGCATCAGCAGGTTGCCGGCGGCGTGTACCGAGTTGGAATTGATCCACTCCATTTCCAGTTCCTTGATCGCCGCCAGCGTTTCCGGGGTCTCGCGTTTATCGAGAAGCGAGTCGAGCTTCCCTTCCCGGATCGCATCCAGCACCTGCCGATGCTGCTCGCGCAGCATCTTCTCTTTGTGCGGATCGCCGGCTTCGCCTTCGGAAGCGATCGAGGAATAGGACACCGCCCGCTTTCCAATGCATCGGCCGCGGACGAACACCTGCGTTTGCAGGAGCTGCTCGCTTTCGCGCGCCTCGCTCTGCACGTGGTAGACCGTGTCCTGCTGCTTGATGTCGGTATTAAAGCCAAAGATCATGCGGGACTAGACTTTCGTGCTTCCCGAAACGGGCTCCGCCGAGTTAAACCTCTGTTAAAACGCGCAGTTTGCTTGACACTTCCGCCAGCCAAAAACTAATCTAGAGAGTTTACTGTAGTGCTTGGCGCGCATTATATCTAGCTCATCCTATGCCGGACAATTATTTCGCCAGTTACCTGCCCCTTTTGCTGCATTTCATGATCGCTTTTGCGGTCGCGGGCGCGATTGTCACTTTGTCCTGGCTGATCGGGCAGCGGAAACCGACCCGCGCCAAAATGTCCCCGTATGAGTGCGGAGTCCAGCCCATCGGGGACGCCCGCGAGCGCTTCTCCGTCAAGTTCTACCTGGTCGCTATGCTCTTCATTCTGTTCGACGTGGAGGCCGTTTTCCTTTATCCCTGGGCGGTCATCCTGCGCGAACTGAAGATGTTCGGCTTCTGGGAAATGCTGGTGTACATCGGGATCGTCCTGGTCGGCCTGTTCTATGTCTGGAAAAAAGGCGTGCTAGACTGGGGCGCGACCGGCGCCAAGCGAGGGCATGTCTGATGGCGCTGGCACCCGCGATCACCGATATCGAACAGTTGAAGTCGCATCCGGCACTGGCCCGCCTGCTGGAATGGAATGGCGGCGCGGTGCAGGCCGCCAAGTTCGACCGCGAAGAACTCACGCTGTGGATCGAAAAAGGATTGATCCGCGAAGCCTGCGCCATCTTGCGCGACGCCCCCGCTTGCCCGTTCAACTATCTTTGTGACGTCACCGCGGTCGACTGGTATCCGTCCCAACCACGCTTCGAAGTTGTCTATCATCTCTTGTCGATCCCGAAGAAAGAGCGCGTGCGGCTGAAGGCGCGGCTGGACGGCTCCAGTCCAGTGATCGAGTCGGTGACGTCGGTATGGCCCGCGGCCAACCACTTCGAGCGCGAGGTCTTTGACCTGTTCGGAGTGCGCTTCACCGGACACCCCCACCTCGAACGCATCATGATGCCCGACAACTGGGAAGGCCACCCTTTGCGGAAGGACTACCCGGTGGAGGGCTACCGGTAGGCTGATGACGCAATTTCCCGCATCGACAGTGGTGGAACCCAGTCAGGACCGCACACTCGTCTTGAACATGGGACCGCAACACCCGTCGACGCACGGGGTTCTGCGGCTGGTTCTGGAAATTGATGGCGAGACCGTCGTCCGGATCATGCCGGAGATCGGTTTCCTGCACACCGGGATCGAGAAGACCTGCGAAGCCAAGTTCTACCAGCAGGTGGTACCGCTCACCGACCGCATCGACTATCTCTGTCCCATGACCAACAACCTGGCCTACTGCCTGGCGGTAGAGAAGTTGCTGGGGCTGGAGATTCCGCCCAAGGCGCAGTGGATGCGCGTCCTGATGAATGAGCTGACCCGCATCAACTCGCACCTGGTGTGGCTGGGAACGCATGCCATGGATCTGGGCGCGATGACCGTTTTCCTCTATTGCTTCCGCGAGCGCGAGGACATTTTGCGGCTGTTCGAGATGGTCAGCGGCCAGCGGATGATGACTTCCTATTTCCGGATCGGCGGGCTCGCACTCGAGCCGCCGCTCGGATTCTTCGAAAAAGTGAAGTCTTTCGCGGACCGATTCCCCGGCAACGTGGATGAATACGAAGGCCTGCTGACCGGGAATCCGATCTTCCTGATGCGTACCAAAGGCGTGGCCCATCTGAGCACGGAAGATGCGATTGCCATGGGCGCGAGCGGCCCCACGCTGCGCGGCAGCGGCATTGATATCGACCTGCGCCGCGATGCCCCCTACACCGGCTACGAGAATTTCGAGTTCAAAGTGCCGGTTTCGACCGAAGGCGACGTGTTCGCGCGGTACGTCTGCCGGGTGCAGGAATTGCGGGAATCGATCGGCATCGTGCAGCAGGCGCTCGCCGGCATGCCGGAAGGTCCGACTAAAGCCGACGCACCAAAGGTCGTACTTCCGGACCGCGAGAAGATGAAGACCCAGATGGAAGCCCTCATCTATCACTTCAAGATCATCACCGAGGGCTTTACGGTTCCGGCGGGCGAGGTTTACCAGGCCGTGGAATCGCCGCGCGGCGAAATGGGCTACTACGTCGTGAGTGACGGCACTGCCAAGCCGTATCGCGTGCACATGCGCGGACCGTCGTTTGCGAATCTGCAAGTTCTCGCCAAAATGTGCGAAGGCCGGCTGATCGCCGATGTCGTGGCGGCGATCGGATCGATTGACGTGGTGCTGGGAGACATTGATCGGTGAAGAATTGGTAATTTGTGATTTGGTAATTGGTAATTGAAAAGCGTATGACGCCGGACGAGTTGCGCGCACGGACGAAATCGTTTGCGCTCCGGGTGGTTAAGCTCTATCGCTCTTTGCCACGAACTGCGGATTCGCAGGTCATGGGAAAACAGTTGTTGCGGTGTGGGACGTCGGTTGCCGCAAACTACCGTGCTTCGTGCCGGGCGCGATCACGGGCGGAATTCGCCGCTAGGATCGGCGTGGTTGTTGAGGAGGCTGACGAGAGCGGGTTTTGGCTGGAGATGCTGGCCGATACCGAAATTGTCCGAATGGCATTGTTGAAAGATTTGTTACAGGAATCGAAAGAGCTGACCGCCATTTTCACCGCGACGCAACAATCGACACGCAAGCGAAGTTGAAGGGATAAGATTACAAATCACAAATTGCCAATTACAAAGTTATGAGGTTTTCTGACCAGTTCGAGTCTCGTTTCGCGGAAATGCTGGGGCACTATCCGACCAAGCGTTCGGTGCTCGTGCCGACTCTGCTCTACGCGCAGGACGAAGTCGGCTCCCTCACCAACGAGGTCATCGCGGAACTCGCGCAGCGTCTCGACTTGACCCAACTCGAGGTGCGCAACGTGATCAGCTACTACTCGATGCTGACCACCAAGCCGCGCGGAAAATACAACGTTCAGGTCTGCACCAATATTGCCTGCATGCTGGTCGGCGGCGAGGAACTCCTGGGCCACTGCAAGAAAAAACTCGGCATTGGCCGCAAGGGCACGACCCCAGACGGCCTGTTCACGCTGGAAGAAGTCGAGTGCATCGGGGCCTGTAGCTGGGCTCCGGCGATCCAGGTCAACTACGATTTCCACGAGAACCTGACGATCGAAAAGATGGACCGAGTGTTGGACGAGTACAAAAAGAAGGGAACGGTGTGAATTGGTAATTGGCAATTTGTAATTGAAATGCTAGTCAAGATTCTCAATTACAAATTACCAATTACAAATTTCTCATGGCTTCTCTCGTTTCCCATCCCGACGAAGTACGCGTGGTTTCGAAGCGCTTCGGTCAGAGAGCGACGAATATCGATCGCTACCTGGAACTGGACGGCTACCAAGCCGTGCAGAAGGCGCTCACGATGCAGCCGGACGCGATCATCAATGAGGTCAAGAACTCCGGTCTCCGTGGACGCGGCGGCGCGGGCTTCTCGACCGGGATGAAGTGGTCGTTCGTTCCGAAGCAGTCGGCCAAGCCGAAGTATGTCCTGTGCAACGGCGACGAGAGCGAGCCCGGCACCTGCAAGGACCGCCTGATCTTCGAACACGATCCGCACGCGGTAATCGAAGGCGTGATGATTGCCGCCATCGCCGTGGGATCCCACACGGGATACATCTACATCCGCGGCGAGTATCGCTATCTGTCGATCATCATGCAGAAAGCGATCAAGGACGCCTACGCGAAAGGCTTCCTCGGCAAGAACATTTTCGGCAGCGGATACGATCTCGACATTTACTGGCACGGCGGCGCCGGCGCCTACGAAGTGGGCGAAGAGTCGGCCCTGATGGAGTCGCTCGAAGGCAAGCGCGGCATTCCGCGCATCCGGCCTCCCTTCCCTGCCGTCGTCGGACTCTGGGGTGGGCCGACCGTGATTAACAACGCAGAGACCCTGGCCTCCGTGCCTCATATCATTCTGAGTGGCGCGGAATGGTTTGCCGGCCTGGGCACGCCGAAGAACGGCGGCACGCGTCTGTTCTGCCTCGCCGGAAACCTGAACAAGCCCGGCGTTTACGAACTGCCAATGGGCTACAACCTCAAGAAGATGATTTACGACGTCGGTGGCGGCATTCCCAACGGGCGCACGCTCAAAGCAGTCGTCCCGGGCGGATCGAGTACCCCGGTTTTGACCGCCAATGAAATCGACGTGGCGATGGACTTTGACAGCGTGGCCAAAGCTGGTTCCATGCTCGGCTCGGGAGGTGTGGTGGTGCTCGATGATTCCAACTGCATCGTCAAGTTTGCCCTGCGCACCATGAAGTTCTATCGGCATGAGAGCTGCGGCTGGTGCATCCCTTGCCGCGAAGGTACCGACTGGCTGGAGAAAACTTTGAAGCGCTTTCATTCTGGCGGCGGCGTGAAGAAAGACATTGACAATATCTACTACCTCGCGGAGAACATGCTGGGCAAGACCTTCTGCCCGCTCGGAGACGCCGCCGCGATGCCGACGATGGCATTCGTCAAAAAGTTTAGGAAAGAGTTTGAAGATCACCTGGAGGGCCGACCGTGCCCGTTTGAGAAGGCGGGAGCGGTGGAGCGGTTACCGGTGTTCGCGTAGAGCATTTTGTAATTTCGTAATCGGGTAATTTTGTAATTTGTGGACCTGATGCCGTCGCAGCAAGAAGAGCTTCGAGATCGGACGAAGGCATTCGCAGTTAGGATTGTGCGGGTTTATCGCGCGCTACCGTACAAGACGGATGCGCAGGTCTTAGGCAAACAACTGATGCGGTGCGGGACAGCAGTCGCAGCGAACTACCGAGCGGCTTGCCGTGCACGATCAAAAGCAGAATGGGTTGCAAAGATAGGTATCCTTGTAGAGGAAGCAGACGAGACAGTGTTTTGGCTGGAGATGCTGTCGGACTGTGACATCGTCCCGCAGAAGAAGTTGAATCGCTGCTGGCGGAAGCGCACGCACTGAGCGCGATTTTCACTGCGTCGCAATTTACGGCGCGCGGGAATCGATAGAAGTTAAATTACAAAATTACCCGATTACAAAATTATAAAATGCCTGATGTTTCGCTAACCGTCGACGGAAAGAAGCTCACGGCTCCCGCTGGGTCGCTGCTCATCGAAGCCTGCAAGAGTGCAGGCATCGAAGTACCCTCGTTTTGCTATTACCCCAATCTGTCGCTGCAAGGCGCCTGCCGCATGTGCGTCGTTAAGGTGGAGAAGATGCCCAAGTTGCAGACGGCCTGCACGACGATCGTCACCGAGGGCATGATCGTCTCGACCGACAGCGACGAAGTTCGCCAGGCGCGCAAGGCGATGGTCGAACTATTACTCGGCAACCACCCGCTGGACTGTCCAGTGTGCGATGCCGGCGGCGAGTGCGAACTTCAGGACATGACATTTTCCTATGGCGCCGCCGAGTCGAAGTTCATGGAGGCCAAGAATCACAAGGAAGAGCAACAGTGGTCTCCGGTGGTGTACTTCGACCGCCCGCGCTGCATTCTGTGTTATCGCTGTGTCCGCGTTTGCGGGGAGGCCATGGACGTCTGGGCGCTGGGCGTGCAGAACCGCGGCGTCAATTCCATCATCGCGCCCAACCAGGGCGATCACCTGGAGTGCGAAGAGTGCGGCATGTGTATCGACATCTGTCCGGTCGGCGCACTTACGTCCGGCGCCTACCGCTACAAAACGCGTCCGTGGGAGATGAACCACGTAGGCACGGTCTGTACGCACTGCGGCGACGGCTGCAAGACCACTCTGGGCGTGCGCCGCTGCGATACCGGCATGGAGATCGTGCGCGGCGACAACCGCGACAAGAGCGGCATCAACAACGACTTTCTCTGCATCAAGGGCCGCTATGCTTTCGATTTTGCGCACAGCAAAGAACGCTTGACTCAGCCCCTGATCCGCAAGGGCGGCAAACTCACCCCATCGACCTGGGAAGATGCCTTCGAGTTGATCGGCCAACGCCTTGCCGAAGTGCGCGACAAAGACGGCGGCTCGGCCATCGGCGTGATGGGATCGAACCGCACCACCAACGAAGAGAATTATCTGCTCTCGAAGTTCGCGCGCGTGGTGCTCAAGACCAACAACGTGGATCATCACCGCACTGCGGACTATGCGGCCTTCGCTGGGGTTCTGCACGGCAAGCCGGGGATGACCGCGTCCATGCGGGAAGTGTTCAACGCACCGGCGGTGCTGTTGATCGGCAACGATCCCACCAACCAGCATCCTCTCCTAGCCTGGCAGATTCGCAACAACGTCCGGCTGCACCGCTCACGCCTCTACGTCATCAACTCGGCGCCGATCAAGCTGCGCCGTCAAGCGGCGGGATTCGGCCTGCTTCCGGCGGGAACGGAAGCTAAAGCGGTCGGGTTCCTGTCCGGCGACGATTCCCTGCTCGATTCGCTGCTGACCGACATTACGAAGCGCGAAGCTTGGACGGCGCTGCGAGAAAAGGTTCGCGGCGAGCAGAACCTTGTCATTGCTTTCGGGTCTGAACTGCGCGGCGCGGATATCCAGAAACTGGTGGCCTTCGCCTCATCGCTATCCGGAGCAAAGCTGATTTGCCTGAGCGACTACGCGAATTCGCGTGGCGCTGCCGATATGGGACTCTATCCAGATCTGCTACCCGGCTATCAACCGGTTACCGATCCCGCGAAGTTCCAGCAGGAATGGGGCAATATCCCGCAGGAAAGAGGTCTGAGCCTACCGGAAATGATGGAGGCGGCCAAAGCCGGCAAGTTGAAAGCGCTCTATGTGGTCGGATCGAATCCTGTTGGGCGTCTCGGCATCGATCCGTTCGCGTTCTCGAAAAGTTTCGTGGTTGTGCAGGACATGTTCCTCACGGAGACCGCGGCTGTCGCCGACGTTGTTTTGCCCGCTGCAAACGCATACGAGAAGGAGGGCACCGTCACAAATACTTGCGGCGACGTCCAACTCGCCAAGAAGGCAGGCGACGTCAGCGGGACCAAGCCCGATTTCGAGATGATCGTCCGCATCGCTGACGCCATGGGGTTCGAGGTGCGTAACCTTGTGCCTTTCGGTCGTGGCACACGTGCCGACATGGGTCAGACGCGCGGCGCGCAATCGGGCGAGGCCGACCGTCATGCTGTTTGGCTCGAAGCAAACAACCTCGAGCCCAAGATGACGCCTTTTGACCCGATTGCCATCCTCGATGAAATTCAGCGCGTGGTGGCGGGATACGATGTCTCCCGAATCAATCTGCTGGCGGGCAACGATCAGCACACCGGGATTGCCGACAGCGGCCCGAGCGTCCTGCACGAGGGGGACCTCATCGTTCCGGCGAACGACGATCTGTTCAGTTCCGGAACGCTGGGACGGTACTCGCATACGCTGAATTCGGTGATGGAAAACAAGCCTGCGGAGACGGAAGTTGCGGCGGACTGAAAGCTACAAATGTTTCGGGCGACCGGTCTTGGGAGGGCACGACCTCACAGCTTGCGGAAACAATCCGGCGACGGACAGATTTTGGGAGGGCACGACTTCAGTCGTGCCGTTAGAGTGCCAGGATGACGGGCTTTAGCCCCTGAGGATTGCACTAGCAAGGGCATCGGGGGCGCCCGCGCCACACAGGAACCACACAGGAATCGCGGACACTTCGTTGAGCATAACGACCTTCGCCATCATTTCGATTATCAAGTCAATCGCCGTGATCTTTGTCCTGCTCACAGCGGTGGCGTACAGCGTCTGGCTGGAGCGCAAGGTGTCGGCGCGTATCCAGAACCGCTGGGGACCCACGCGGGTCGGCCCGTTCGGCTTGTTGCAACCGCTCGCGGACGGCATCAAGTTCATCTTCAAGGAAGATCTCACGCAGCCGTACGTGTACAAAACGCTCTACATCGCTTCCCCGATCATCGCGGTGGTGTTCGCCATCACCGCCATTTCCGTCATTCCTTTTGGAAACTCGATCACCATTGGATCGATCACCACGCCGCTCCAGATCACCGACCTGAACATCGGGCTGCTGGTCGTGCTCGGCATTACTTCGATGGGCGTGTATGGCGTGGCCCTGGCTGGATGGTCTTCGAACAGCAAATACTCTTTGCTCGGCGGACTGCGCGCCAGCGCGCAGATGATCAGCTATGAGATTTCGCTGGGGCTTTCGCTGATCCCGGTGCTGATTCTGGCTGGAAGCTTCAGCCTGCGGGACATCGTGAACTCACAACGGCACCTGCACTGGAACTTCTTTTACATTCCATTTGGCACAATCGCTTTCTTCATCTACCTGATTTCGGCGTACGCGGAGACCAACCGCACACCGTTTGATCTGCCGGAAGCGGAGTCGGAACTGGTCGCCGGCTATCACACGGAATACAGCGCGATGAAGTTCGCCATGTTTTTTATGGCGGAATACGCCAACATGGTGACGGTCGCTTGCCTCTCGACGCTGTTGTTTTTCGGCGGCTGGCTGGGACCGGTTTTCGGGCCCCCCATCGTGCAGTCGCTGCTGCCAGTGTTGTGGTTCTGCCTGAAAGTTTTCTTTTTTATGTTTCTGTACGTCTGGGTGCGCTGGACGCTTCCCCGCTTCCGCTATGACCAGCTCATGGCGTTTGGCTGGAAGGTGTTGCTGCCCATGGCGATTGCAAATCTGGTGGCAACGGCGTTAGTAGTGGCGTGGAGAGCGTAAAAAGAGTTCCCAGTTCTCGGTTCTCAGTTCCCAGTTTCGATCTTGGGTTTGACTGAGAACTGGGAACCGAGAACTGCGCAGAAGATGCTTCACCTAACTCTATTTCTCTTTTTCGGCGCGATCTGCGTGGCGGGTGCGGTCAACCTGCTGGTGCAGCGCCATCCCATCAACAGCGCGTTGTCGCTGGTGGCGGTGATGGCCTCGCTGGCGGCCGAGTATCTTCTGCTGGGCGCGGAGTTCGTCGCCGCGGTGCAGGTCATCGTGTACGCCGGCGCCATTATGGTGCTGTTTGTTTTCACCATCATGTTGCTCAATGCCGGCGAGGAGGAGCGCAGCAAAGGCAGCCGCGTCGCGATCCTGCTCGGCATTCCGGGAGTCGCGATCGGCGGCGTGCTGGTGGCGTGGACCCTGCTGCGGCATTCCAACACGGCGGCCGTGCCGATGTTCGCTCTGCCCGGCGATCCGCGCGCCATCGCCCGTCTTCTTTTTCACGATTTTCTGCTGCCGTTTGAAGTCACCTCTATCTTGATTCTGATCGCCATCATGGGCGCGGTGGTGTTGGCCAGCAAGCCGGAAGCGGTCGCGCGCGGCCCCAAGAGGGAGGACTGATGGTTCCTCTTTCCTACTACCTGCTGCTGAGCGGAATCCTGTTTGGGTGCGGCGTGCTGGGATTCCTGATCAAGCGCAACATCATCACGATCTTCATGTCGATTGAGCTGATGCTGAATGGAGTGAACCTGTCGTTCGTGGCCTTCGCCGCGCACTGGCACGCGCTCAGCGGTCAGATCTTCGTATTCTTCGTGATGGTAGTCGCCGCCGCCGAAGCAGCCGTTGGCCTTGCGATTATTATTGCCGTCTATCGCACGCGCGAAACCTTGAACGTGGACCAGGTGAACCTGCTCAAACTATGACGCCGAACCCCTATCTCTGGCTCATTCCGGTCCTGCCGCTGGCCGGGGCGACGATCAATGGCGCCTTCGGACGCCGGTCGTCGAAGAAGGCGATCTCGGCGATTGCGCTCGTCTTTTGCGGGGCTTCCTTTGCGATGGCGTTATGGATCGCCTCTGGTTTTTCTGCCGCAGCTGCTCCCTACTACTTCGATCTTGCGCACTGGATTCGCGCCGGTAATTTCCAGGTGGATTTCAGCTTCTATCTCGACCAGCTCTCGCTCGTCATGCTGCTGGTCGTGACCGGCGTCGGATTTCTCATCCACGTCTATTCCGTCGGCTACATGTGGGACGCCGACGGCTACTACCGCTTCATGGCCTACCTGAACCTGTTCATGTTCTTCATGCTCACGCTGGTGCTGGCGAAGAACTACCTCCTCATGTTCATCGGGTGGGAAGGAGTCGGCCTGGCGTCGTACCTGCTGATCGGATTCTGGTTTACAAAAGATTCGGCGGCAGCCGCCGGTAAGAAAGCATTCATCGTTAATCGTATCGGCGACTTCGGATTTCTGATTGCGCTGTTCCTGATCATCCAGCATTTTGGATCGCTCGACTTCACGCGCGTCTTTGCAGCGGTGCACTCCCTGCCGCCTGAGACCGAGGGAACGGGACTGCTGACCTCGATCGGCTTGCTGCTGATGGTGGGCGCGGCCGGAAAGTCCGCGCAGATTCCTCTCTATGTCTGGCTGCCGGATGCAATGGAAGGCCCGACCCCGGTGTCTGCCCTGATTCACGCGGCCACCATGGTGACGGCAGGTGTCTACATGGTGGCGCGTTCGCACATGATCTTTGAACGCGCGCCCGGAGCGCTGACAGTAGTTGCGGTCATTGGCACGCTGACCGCGCTTTTCGCCGCCACTATCGGCATCGCTCAGACCGACATCAAGAAGGTTCTCGCCTATTCCACCATCTCGCAGCTCGGATACATGTTCATGGCCTGCGGCGTGGCCGCGTTCTCGGCAGGCATCTTCCACCTGATGACACACGCGTTCTTCAAGGGCCTGCTCTTCCTCGCGGCCGGCTCGGTCATTCATGGCGTTGGCGGCGAGCAGGACATGCGCAAGATGGGCGGGTTGCGGAAGTACATGCCTTGGACCTTCGGGACGATGACGATCGCGACCTTTGCGATTGCAGGCATCCCGCCGCTGGCAGGATTCTTTTCGAAAGACGAAATCCTCTGGATGGCCTACGCCAGCCCGCATGGAAGCTGGGTGTTCTGGCTGATCGGGGTCATCACCGCTTTCATCACGTCCTTCTACATGTTCCGGCTGTGGTTCATGACTTTCTTTGGGGACTATCGCGGTGCGGCAGCTGGTGACGCGCATGTTCACGGCGGTCACGGAAGTGGACACGGCCATGGCGAGCCGCACGAAAGCCCCTGGGTGATGCTCGGCCCGCTTGTGATTCTTGCGGTGCTTTCGTTCGTTGGAGGATGGGTTGGAATCCATCACAAGTTCGACTTCTTCTTGTCGCCTGTGTTTCACCAGCACGGCGTACTAGAGATCAAAGTGGCGACTGCCGCGGAAGAAGCCACGATCGCGGCCATGGAGAAGCTGGAGCTGACATTGACTGCTGTCTCCGTTGCGGCCGGTTTCCTTGGTCTCTACCTGGCCTGGCTCCTCTATCACCGACGCCGCGATCTCCCGGAAAAGATCGCCGCCAGCCTCGGCGGCCTTTACCGCGCCGTCGCTAACAAGTATTACGTGGACGAACTCTACGCCTTGCTGTTCGTTCAACCGCTGGTTGAAGGTTCTACCGCAATTCTCTGGAAAGGCGTGGATCAAAGCGTGATCGATGCCACCGTCAATAACGCCGCCGACTCGGCGCGCCATGTCTCCGACAACGTGCGCCACATGCAATCCGGCAATCTGCGCTCCTACGCCGGATGGGTGGCCGCAGGCGGCGCGGTGGTGATCGCTTACATGGTCTGGATGGGGGTCCGATGAATACTGCCAGCCTCAGCCCCATCATTCTTTCGCTGGTCACTTTTATCCCGCTGGCTGGAAGCTTGTTGCTGTTGGTGATCCCCCGCCGCGACCGCGACATTAAAGTATTCGCCCTCGTAGTCTCCCTGCTGGCGTTTGTCGCCTCATTGCATTTGCCGGTCCATCTGCACCGCAACCTGTCCGGTTTCCAGTTCGAGATCGACAGGCAGTGGATCGCCACCCCCAACATTCACTACCACATGGGCGTCGACGGAATCTCCGTCTGGCTGATCGTGCTGACCACGTTCCTCACGCCCCTGTGCGTGCTGATCTCGTGGACCTCGATTCACGAGCGCGTGAAAGAGTTTTTCATCCTGCTGTTGATTCTTGAAACCGCGCTGATTGGCGTCTTTACGTCGCTCGATCTATTCCTGTTCTACTTCTTCTGGGAAGCGACGCTGATTCCGATGGCGCTGTTGATCGGCATGTACGGTCACGAACGGCGTGTTTACGCCGCGGTCAAGTTCTTCCTGTACACCATGGGCGCTTCCGTCTTCATGCTGGCCGCGATCATCTGGCTCTATAGCAAGACCGGCAGTTTTGATTTCGTCGATATACAGAATGCGATCCGTGGCGGCCACGTGGAAAACTTCGCCGCTGCCGCGCAGTGGCTCTTCCTCGGCTTCTTCGTCGCCTTCGCCGTAAAAGTCCCGCTCTTCCCTCTTCACACCTGGCTGCCGGACGCGCACGTGGAAGCGCCCACCGCCGGCTCCGTCCTGCTGGCCGGCGTGCTTCTGAAGATGGGCACTTACGGCATGCTGCGCTTCAACCTTGGACTTTTCCCGGAGCAGTCGCGCCACAACGCGTCCTGGATCATGGCGCTCGCGCTGATCGGCATCATCTACGGCGCGCTCGTCTCACTGGTGCAGCCGAACATGAAGAAGCTGATCGCCTATTCTTCGGTCAGCCACCTGGGATTTGTCGTGCTGGGAATCTTCAGCTTCACCCCGGCCGGCCTCGACGGCGCCGTGTTCGTGATGCTGGCACACGGTGTCGCTACTGGCGCGCTCTTCATGCTGGCTGGCATCTTGTATGAACGCCGCCATACCTACGAGATTTCCGACTTCGGCGGCCTCGCTACGCCCATGCCGAAATACGCCGCGTTCTTTCTGTTTATCGTGCTGGCCTCGGTGGGACTGCCACTGCTCAACGGCTTCATCGGAGAATTCCTGGTGCTGGCCGGCGCTTTCCAGGCCCGCCCGATCTATGGAATTCTGGGCGCGACCGGGGTGATCTGGAGCGCCTGCTACCTGCTTTGGATGTACCAGCGCGTTTTCTTGGGCGTGGTGAGGCACGACGTGAACAAGACCTTGCCCGACCTCAACCTACGCGAGAAGTCGGCACTGTTGCCAGCCGCAGCCATGGCGCTGCTGATGGGCGTGGCTCCAATCTTGTGGCTGAGCTCGATTGATCCGGCGGTACACGCGGCTCTGGCTCGCTTTCCGCAACAGATCGCCAAGGTGGTGGGCCAATGACAGTCGTAGCGCTCACGCACTCGTTGCCGGCTCTCCTTGCGCAGGCGCAGGCCTTCACGCCGCCCGGCGGTTCGGAGTACATGCGCATCCTGCCGGAATTGGTGCTCTCAGTCTTCGGCATGATCGTGATGCTGGTGGACCCGCTGCTGGATGAAAATCGAAGCCACAAATCCCTCGGTGCCATTGGGCTTCTCGGTGCGCTGGCCGCGCTCGCCTCCACGTTCTACATGGCGCAGAATCCGGGCAACGCTTTCTGGAACATGGTCCGCGTGGACGGATTCAGCATCTTCTTCCACGTCCTGGTCATCGCGATCGCGGCCGTAGTGATTCTCAGTTCGTACGAGTACATGGCGGTGCAGCGCATTCGCGCCGGGGAATACTACGGACTCATCCTGTTCGGCACGGTCGGCATGTGCCTGATGTCGTCGGCGGTCGAACTGGTACTGATTTTCATCGCACTCGAAATTTCCTCCATTTCTACCTACGTACTGGCCGGCTTCCGGCGCCACGAGGCCTCCAGCAGTGAGTCTTCGCTCAAGTACTTCTTGCTGGGATCGTTTGCCACCGCCTTCTTCCTCTACGGCGTGGCCCTGATGTTCGGCGCGACCGGCTCCACCAACATTGACGCCATCAGCCGCGCGCTTGCTTCCGGCACCGTACCCGTTCTCGCCTACGTCGCCGTGGCGCTGATGTTCGTCGGATTGGGGTTCAAGGTTGCCTCCGCGCCCTTCCACGTCTGGACACCCGACGTGTATGAAGGAGCACCCGCGCCCATTGTCGGATTGATGTCCACCGGTCCCAAGGCCGCTGCGTTTGCGGTCCTGCTGCGCGTCATGTTCGAAATCAACGCGCCGGGACGCTTCTGGCTGATCTGGGTTTCGGCGGCGCTTTCGATGACCCTTGGTAACGTCGGAGCGCTGGTGCAGAACAACATCAAACGCCTGCTCGCGTATTCCTCGATCGCGCACGCCGGATACCTGCTGATCGCCTTTGCGGCTCAGCCCGAATTAGGAGTGTCCTCCGCGATGTTCTATACCGCCGCCTATGCGGCGATGAACGTTGGCGCATTCGCGGTGATCAGCCACTTTGCCAATGCGGGCGAGAAGTATGTGACGCTCGAAGACTACGCGGGTCTGGGTCGGAGCTCGCCGATGCTGGCCGCCACGCTCACGTTCTTCCTCATGTCGCTGATTGGAATTCCGATCACCGGTGGGTTCTTTGCCAAGTTCTATGTCTTAAGCGCGGCCCTGAAGTCCAATCTGGTAGGCCTGACAATCATCGGAGTGATCAACAGTGCGGTGGCCGCCTACTATTACCTGCGCGTGATCGTCATGATGTACATGCGCGAGCCGCGCGGAGAAGTACCGGTCACACCGACGCCCCCCGCCACCGGGCTCGCCATCGCGATATGCGTGCTGGCTACGCTCTATCTGGGAGTGCTGCCGGGACGGGTGCTGGACTATGCTTCCCAATCCGCACGGGATCTCTTGCCCCGCGTGAGTGACTCCACCAGCACGTTCGCGGGCCGGCTCGGCCATTAGAGAGCTGCGGCGTCCCTCCAGGACTTGGGTCGTCCTCTTCTGCCTAGCGGTAGAGACGCGGCTTGCCGCGTCTCCCTTGCCGGGGCTGAGACGCGGCAAGCCGCGTCTCTACGAATTGATCCCCGGGGCTTGATTCACAAGCCGCATTCTTACTCCACTGCCACCGACAGATCCCGCCGCGAGAAAATCCACGCGGCCACCAGCCAGAACACCGCCGTCTCGCTCCAAGCCAAAAAGATGATCCCAGGACTTGCGTGCCACCGCTGGCTGAAGTCCGCTCTGATCAGCGGCTCCAGTAATCCATGGACCGGAATCACGTATCTCGAGAATGCGTCTCCGCGCAGCGAGAGGAGCGCCGGGATTCCGGCCAATGTGCCGGCGCCGATCGCTGCAAACAGGGGAGGCATGAACGTCGATAGCGACAGCGTCAACGACGCCGTCAGCAGGCAGGCGGTCCACAGCGCCAGCATTCCAAACCACAATGCGCCCTCGCTGAAGCCGAAGCGTCCCAGCAGCCAGCTGGCGGTGAATCCCATGCACAGACAGAACACGCCCAGGACCAGCGCAATTCCCGCCAGCAACCCAAAAATATACTGGCGGCGCGAAATCCCTTTTGACAGCACGGCCAGTATGCGTCGGGAGCGCTGGTCCGCCTGAATCGCCGAACTGCCAAAGAAGACTCCGAAGGTCACGGAATACACCGCCAGCTGCCGGAAAATCATCAGTGCATCTTCGGGTCCCGAGTGCGGGTCGTCGAACACTCCGAACGTGGCCCATCCCAAAACCCAGAGCAGCAGGAAAAACAGCGGCCAGCGCTGCTCGCGCGCAAAGTTCTTCGCGATCAGAAAGACTGGCCTCATATCAATTTCCCGTTCCTGGCCCTGCCAACTCAACAGCGCTCGACTCCGGACTGGTCAGCTCCAGAAACAACTCCTCCAGCGAGCGCCGCACCGGATTCACGCTGACCACTTCCCCGCCCGCGGCCCAGACGCGTTCCATGGCATCGCGCTGCCGCTTCTTCGAAACTGCAAACCGTATTCGTTCGCCCTCGACTGTCGAATTGGCAAAGAGCGCCGGCGAAATTGACTGGGCCACAATCTCGACTTGATCTGAAGTTTCGAGCATCGCGCTGAGCGTTCCAGTGCGCACTACGCTTCCGCGGCTGAGAATTGCGACCCGGTCGCACACCAATTCAACTTCCGAAAGCAGGTGCGAGCTGAGAAATATCGTCTTTCCTTGACTGCGAGACCTAAGCAGCAACTCGCGAATCGATACTCGAGCCGCCGGATCGAGCGCCGAGGTCGGCTCGTCGAGAATCAGTAACTCCGGGTCATTAACCAGCGCCTGGGCCAGGCCCATGCGCTGCAACATGCCGCGCGAAAACTGACCGAGGTTCCTTCCCGACTCCGACTGTAGATCGACCGCCTCGAGCGCCGCACGGGTAGCGCGGTCCAGCGCCGTCCCATGCAGTCCATTCAGGCCGCCGTAGAAGCGAATGGCAGCCTCGGCCTTGCGGTGGTAGAGCGCGACGTTCTCCGCCAGAAACCCTACGCGGCGACGGGTCGCGGCATCTCCAAACGGCTTCCCGAGCATTCGCCCGCTGCCCGACGAGGGCCGCATGAACCCCATGGCCAGATGAATGGCGGTGCTCTTCCCTGCGCCGTTGGGGCCCAGGAAACCGAAAATTTCTCCGTTCTGCACAGAAAGAGAAAACTGTTGCAGAGCGCGCACCCGCCTCCGGCCGGACCACGAGCGGTATTCCTTCGTGATCCCTTCATATTGCAACGCGAGCGGCATAAGCTTCTGATTCTAATCGTGAGGGGGAATCCTGCGAAAATCCGCTCTGCGCTTGGATTGACAATCCTCGGCGGAGTCGGCATTATTACTCACTGGTTTGTTTCGGAACCCCCCGCAAAACGAGGGCTTGGAGGATGGAATGCTTCAGTTTTGCCGAAATCTGTGGTCGGACGAGCAGGGACAGGACATTGCCGAGTACGCGGTCATGCTGGCGGTGATCCTGGTGTTGGTGATTGGCACGGTGCGTCTGATCGGAGGCAATGCCAACAACGCGTTCTCCAGCGTTGCCAGTTCCCTGAGCCAATAAAACTCTGTTCAGCGTTTTTCTTTATGGGATCGTTATGATGCGATTTAGCACCTCCAGCCGATTTTGCCGCTATTGGTTTACGTTCGCGGCGGAGGTGGAAGACTGGAGCACGTCAGCTTAGTAGAGACAGCTCAAAGTTCCGTACCCAACGCCGCGATCGCAGATCGCGGCGTTTGTTTTGGACCCGAGACTCGAAAGGATTCCTCTCATGATTGTGAACATGTCGGACAGCGCCACCCCCGAACAAATCGAGCACGTCATTCAACGGATCCGGGAAGCCGGATTCCAGCCTCATGTCACCCGCGGCACGGAGCGCACCATCGTGGCTGCGGTCGGCAGTGGCGGACGCCGCCATGAGATTGAAGCGCTTTCCGTCGCCCCCGGCGTCGACAATGTTGTCGCCATCGCGCAACCCTTCAAGCTCGTAAGCCGGCAGACTCGACCGGTGCCCTCCATCGTGGACGTGGGCGGTGTGAAGATCGGTGGTGAGGAAATCGTCGTCATCGCCGGACCTTGCTCGGTCGAGTCCCGCGAACAACTGCTCGAAACTGCTCATGGCGTGAAGCGGGCGGGCGCCACTATGCTCCGGGGCGGCGCCTATAAGCCTCGCACTTCGCCCTACGAGTTCCAAGGGCTGGGCATCGAAGCCCTGAAGATTCTGCGCGAGGCGCGCGAGCAAACCGGCTTGCCGGTCGTCACCGAAGTGATGAGCACGGAGGACGTGGACGTGATCTGCGAGTACGCCGACATGCTCCAGGTGGGCGCGCGCAACATGCAGAACTTCGCGTTGCTGCGCCGGCTCGCCACTACCAACAAGCCCGTGCTGCTCAAGCGCGGTCCTTCCGCGATCGTGAAGGAATGAGATCGGAAG
>Ga0209726_10003901_pt1 | contig 19699 bp, 19 predicted proteins | sample Subgrocontami54m_FD_187453 | JGI IMG/M metagenome (GOLD analysis project Ga0209726, IMG submission 187453) | Subsurface groundwater microbial communities from S. Glens Falls, New York, USA - GMW46 contaminated, 5.4 m (SPAdes) (version 3) | ecosystem: Environmental > Aquatic > Deep subsurface >... | reverse complement strand
GCCCGAATGGAGCACTCCCTCATCTTCGTATAAGCTTCCACCCGGGATTGTGTTGACTGGCTTTCCGGTCTTCCCATCGATCCAGCAGCCGCAGTCGTTCTGGGCGGCCGCAGTTTGGGCTTGAGCATATGACGATGGGCTGAAGCCGCCCGTAGCGAGGATCAGCAACAAGCTCGCTAGCGCAATCGTTGTGACTCTGAAAACGGCGAGCCACGCCGCAAAAAACGCGACCGGAATGGCAGTCAAAAAACTTCGCATAGCGCCCTCCCCAGTGTATAAGCTCAAACTTCAGATAAATGCCGTCCGCGCAGTATTGCATCCGCTCAGATAGATGTCCATCTTGTCGCCTCGTAGCGGTCGGGAATGTGCTTGCACAGCAGCGCCAGCCACTCCGCACCCGGCATCACTTGGAACTTCCGCTTCAACCCGAGATGCATCTTCGAGCGGTAGATCACCGTGCCCGTGGCGTCGTCGTAGGTCATCTTCTCAAGGGACATCGGGGCACGGGGCATGTAGCCGGCGAGTTTCTTTCTCCCTTCGGCATCCTCGGCCGGCACCCTCACCTCGTTGTGCGCTGAGAAGCCGGAATTGGGCCAGCCAAGCATGCGGCTGCGAAGCCCCTCCCAGAGTGACGGATTTGGCTTTTCTAGCTTCTGATGAGCACGTAAACGTTCACGGATGGCGAGAACTTGCACTCATCGAGGTCCGATCATCGCACGTCATGGGCGCGCTTAGAACTTTGCACCGGTCTTTCTCCCTGATGAAGCGGGAATCAAAACTACATTAAATCCTTGGTCGTGAGCGTTCGATTATGACTGCGAAATCTATGTCTGCGTGGAGTGTCCCGAAGGCGGGTCCTGGTTCAGTTTAGAGTTCAAGCTTTAGCTTGCGCGGGTAATCAGCAACCTAAAGGTTGAACTCTGAACGCGAACTGACCCACTGCCCGAAGACGAGACCGGCGTCGCCCGCCAGACGCGCAGCGCAGAAGACAGTTTCGAGTTCCGAGTTTCGGGTTCCGACTTACGATTAAGATTTGATTTCGTAGGAATGCGGCGAGAGTTGCCAGGCGCGAGCCCAGTGTCTCTCACGGAATGTACAACCTCGCAGCACCCAGACAGTTGTCGAGATCGAGGACAATGCCGATTAGTGCGTGGATGCAGCGGTCACGGTACTCCGCCTCGACGATACGTTGCGGTGCGCTGACTGTGATGATCGGCAGAGATTCGCTAGTGTTATCTTCGCGCAGTATTTGCTCAAGAGAACTCTCATCGTCGAGATTACGATTTGCGGTTAAGAGGAGCAACCCACGCTGCTGACAGAACCGCCAGACCTCACTATCTGGTGCATCGCTGACAATTCCGGCTTCATCCATCGTGATGAATTCGACGAGTTGATATTCATCCCAGCCGGTGTTGTGTAAGGTTCCGTCGAAAAGATCGCGGTGCCCGGCAATGTCATTGTCGAGCATGACGGAAATCATGTGGCTTTGCCTTGTTGTTTGAGCGCACTGAGCCGGGCCCAAGCCGCAGCCTGCTCGGGCGTGAAGTTGCGCCGCGTCACCTTCAGACGCTTTCGCCGCCGCTGCTCGCGGTCGCGCCAATACTTCTCGCGCTCGGTGGCTTGGCGCGCGACTCGCTCATACTCACGGTCAAAGTCCGAGCGATTGGCAATAAGATAGTCGAGCACTTGTCTCATCTCCTGGTGGCTCAGATGGAGTGAGTGTTGTAGGAGATGCGGCGGCCAGCCTGCTCGCAGGTAATCCTCAATCAAGTACAGAGTGATTCTGTGGCCAGCCACACATAAGCCCCGATCCGAACGTCTAACCACTCCTGGCGCGGCGATAGTTTCTGACATTTGCGATGTACTCATTTCATCACCAAGCCAACGAAATCATTACGATAGAAACGCTGCCTGCCCATTATGCCGCGGCCGCCATTTTCCGTTGACACGCATAGATGCGGCTCCGCTTTTCGCGAAAGATGTAGCGCACGTATGGCATTTCGTCGGGGTGCTTCTCTTGGGCTAAGCGTCTAACTTCTTCGGGAGTGTCGGCAACAAATAGCTCCCCGCCAGCAGCCGCCACATAACGACCACGATGAAGCTTGAAGACTCCGAGCCGCTCGGCATTCTCGCTGAACCAGAACAGATTGCGCCGTCCTTGTTCAAACAGTCGCGCCATTTCCGGCGTCATCTCGCCTTCCTCGATGATTACTTGCTGGCTCATGGCTCGATGATAGGTTTCATGAGTGATTCGGTCAACCATGAGAGTAAATTAGATATCACAACTCCACCATAATGCGCCGATATCGAGTATGCGCAGCAAATGCCCGAACGAAAACTCCTCGACCAAGGCAGTGATGTTCTACGCCTGAGGCACTTGAGTCTAAGGACTGAAGAAACATAACGCAGTTGGATTAGAACTTTGCACCGGTCTTTCTCCCTGATGAATAGGAATCAAAACTACATTAGATCCTCGGGCGTGAGCGTTCGATTATGACATCGAAATCTGTGTCTGCGGGGAGCGTCCCGAAGACGAGACCGGCGTCGCCCCCGAAGACGCGAAGCGCAGACCGGCGTCGGCCACTTCAGGCGGGGCGTGTCGAACCAGAAGTGAGCCTTGCAAGGCCAAAACTAAAAGTTCGACAAGGCGGCGGGCGCGCTTCGGAGTCGGCTCGAGCAGCGCGTTCGGGTTAAGCAGCAAACTCATAAACAGGCGTTTCAACTACTTTTTTTGGTTTCTCTCGTCCCCAAATTGTTTGTTGTAATCGCTCAACCGTTTCCGGCGAGAAAAATTGCTCACCTGTTTCAACACACACTCGCGCCGGAACATTCTCGATGATGACAAATTTGCCGTCCATCTCCAGCGTGTAGGTTACTTTAGCTTCCTTCATTGTTTCGTTCCACGTTGAATCAAGTAATTGCTTAACTTCTCTAACAGCCTTCGATGTCGTGTTGAGGAAACTGAACCGATTACACCTACTATTTGGCTTTGCGGAACAACTGTCAGAAATCCCAACCGTATGAGAGATTTTCCTACCAAACTGCTCGCCGCAAAATCACTATCCGTCGGCGCAATAATTTCGTCAAAGTTTTTCACTTCTTGATGCAGTTGAGTACTCACGCCACAGACCAGCATATCTTGAAACGGCGGCATTTCACGAAGAACGATTGTCGGACGGTTCTTTATCGTTCCGTTAGCTTGCGGCATTGCCACGATTACAACCTCACCTTCCTTCATACTTCGGGTTTGCCTCTTTGATCAAGTCTAATGAGTATTCCGGCTCATCGTTTCCATAAGCACGTTCCAAGTTTGCCAAAGAAAAGCGCGTCCAATCTTCTCGTTCTTCGCTTTGCATTTGAATCACACTAACAACCAATTTTGTGTTTGGTGTAAGTTCGTAAGGCTCGTCCAGTAAGATTTGTTTGCCGTCAAAATGAGCCTGCAAAGTAACAATTTCCATAGCTTTCATCTCCACAGTTATCTTACAATTGCTTCCGTTCAAATCAAAACTCGTGGGAGAAAAGAGAGAAGCCGAAACTTCTGGGTTAGATATCAGAGCTACTCGCCTGTCTCTGATGTCTCGCCGCCGAGCGCGGCGCGCAACGCCTGGGGAATCTCTACCGGCTTTCCGTTCTGCAACATGACGACGGTCATCGTCCCTTCGATCGCCAACTCCTCGCCGGCGTCGAAAACTTGATAATCGTACCGGATGGAACTGCGTCCCAGCTTCCCCACGGTAAGTCTGAGTCGGAACGGCGCGTCGAGCGCCAGCATGCGGAGGAAACGGCATTCAACGTGTACGCGCGGGAAATCGTAATGCTTGCGCCGGACATCCATGGGCCATTCGATGCCACGCAGCAGTTCGCTCTCGGCTTCTTCGATGATCTCGAAGATGCGCGGGAAGTGCAGACGCCCGGCGGCATCTGCATCAGCCCAACGCAGCCGGCGGTTGAATTCTATGAAAGCAGGAGCCATGTGTTCGTTATTTTTTGCTTGACGAGGAAGCGGGTCGTCTCGCGCCGGAAAACTTTAATTGGTCGTGATTGCCGTTCGTTAAAGAGTAAGGAGAGCCTCATTGAACAGAGGCTCTCCTTGAAAGCTTCAGACCTCAGGCCGGTCGCTTAGAAGTTGAGGCGCACACCCAACTGCATTTGCCGTTTGGGAAACGCCGAAGTAAAGCCCAGCGGTTGGCTCGGAGAGAGAGCGCTGCTGCCCCGCAGGTTAAAAGGTGGGGCGATGAGACCCACGACGTTGTTGACGCTCCCAAAGTTCGTTCGGTTGAAGAGGTTGAATCCTTCCGCTATGACTTGCAAAGTGGCCTTCTCGGTCAGTTTGAAGCGGCGAGTCAAGCGCATATCGAAGGCGAAGTAATTCGGACCAATCCCGGTGTTTCGCCCCGCCCCCGGCGGACGGTCGGTGGTTGAGTGCCGGTCATTATTGACGTTAGTCCCAGCCAGCAAATTGAAAGGATGTGGACTGTTGTAGCGAATAATCGGGGACAGTTGGAAGCCTGATAATGCGCCCTTCCAGGGGCTCTCCAGCACGCCTGCAATCACTATCTTGTGCCGCTGATCAAAGGTAGAAAGCCCGCGTTCGCAACTCAAGCATGTCTGATCGTTCGGTCCGTAGTCACTGTTGAAATCGGTTACCTGGTCAATGGCTTTACTGTAGGTGTAATTCCCGAAGATGGCGGAGCCCTTACTGAAACGCTTCCTGATTTCGAAAATACCCCCGTGGTAAACAGCTGCTCCCGCGGACGAATACTGGTCCGTCTGCAGCAGCGACGGATTCACAAAGCAGTTGAAGATGCCTAAGCCTGCACAGTTCGGATTGCTGGCACCCCACTGCCGAATCGGGACGCTGGTGGTGCCGTTCGAGAGCGTGACGGTCGCAAATTGCTGCGCGAGGGGCAGGCTCAGAATCTTGGAATTGTTTGTATCAATAGCAACCGGGAGGTGGAGTGTGTGGACGTAGATATAGCTGGCAGAGATAGACAGGCCGTTGGAAATCTCACGTTCAATTCCAAACTCAGCCTGCTGTGAGTAAGGGTTCTGGTAGCCAGGCTGGCCGCTGAAAATTACACTCAGCGCCGGAATCGCGCCGGTATGCGTAACGCTGATGCCGAACTGGGTCAGATCAGCCGGCGTGATGCAAGCATTATTCCCGGGTGCCGGGGTTGTGCATGCAATCCTTCCTTGTCCAAACAGCGTCTGGAAAATGTTATTTGCGCTGGTAATAAAAGTGGGGCTAGCGGGGTTAGCGTTAAAAGTCGTAAAAATCTGAGCAATCTGCCGGAAACCATTGACAACGCCCAGACTCTGCACCACGTTGGGAATCTGGGCATAAACTGGCGAGTAGAAAATCCCATAACCTCCGCGAACCGCCGTCTTGTGGTCCTTGAACGGGTCCCAGGCAAACGAAACACGGGGCGCAAAATTGTTCTTATCCGTATTTAAGTTTCCGTATTGCTGGTCCAGCTCGTACCGGAGGCCGAAGTTAAAAGTCAGGTTTGGCCGGATGGCCCATGAGTCCTGGCCGTAAAAGGCGACAAACGGCCGGTTGGAGTTGTAGACGGGATTGTCAAAGCCCTGCTGATAGAACTGGGGAGCTCCCAAAGAAACCGCCTGTAGCGAGTCGAGAGTCGCGGGACTTAGTCCGGTAAGTCCGCAATTGGTAGCCGGCGAGGACAGACACGGGCTAAGCAAGGCCCCGGTGAGACTACCAAAAACAAATCGTCCGGGGAAGAACGTGTGCGACTCAGTGTGGTTGCCGCGCATTAGCCCGTAACCGCCAAATTTCATGCTGTGGTGGCCACGAGTCATGGTCAAGTTGTCGGCGAGTTCGTAGCGGCGCGCGATCGTCAAGCTGGGTAGAAAGATTTGCGTTCCCAAATTCGCGAAGCCAGGGATATCGAGTCCTACCTGCCCGGGCTGATTAGGAATCACGTTAAAGTCGTTGTAACTCCACTGCGCGCGGGCTTCGTTCGCGGTGTTCGGGCTGAACAGGTGGAACCAGGAACCCTGGATCGTGCTGTCATATGTGCGGACCGAACTGCCCCGCGAAAAGCCCGTCAGAGATTGCACATCGGGATTGTCCTCCAGGTCGTGTGCATAGCTGTAACGGAGATAAGCCTGGTTTTTGTCACTAAAGCGATGATCGAAGCGACCCGACACCTGGTATTGCCGCGTGTCGAACGGAAATAGTCCGCCGTTGGTTTCAAACTGGCTAACAAGGAACGCATTCCGCGCGATCTGACCCGCACTCAGACCCGTCGTCGGAGAGATCGTCAAAGCGCTTGTCAACAACCCTGCACATGTGGGGCCAGGTATGGCGGGTTGTCCGTTAAGACAGGGCACCAGGGCCCCGCCGTTGTTCGTCAGTGCGTTGAGAATCGCCACCTGATTATTCAGCGGATTACTCTGGGGGCGAAAAATATTCGTGTTCGTCAGCAGGGGAACTGCGCTCTGTGCGTTCTGTCGCAAGCCTTCGATAGCGAGAAACAGAAAGGTCTTGTCTTTCTTGACCGGAAAACCTACTGTTCCCCCAAACTGTTGGCGATTCAAAGAATCCTTAATAGGCACGCCTCGAAGGTCGGCTGCGGCCGGATTGAAGGTCTGGCCGGGCGCCAGCGCTTGGGTGAACGAAAATGGGTTACGAGCATCCAGTCCCGTAAACCGAAAGAACCCATAAGCGCTGCCGTGCACCTGGTTGCTGCCGGTTTTTGATACGATGTTTATCGACGCACCGTTCGCTCCACCCAACTCGGCCGTGTAGTTGCTCCGGTTGACCTGGAATTCTTGCACAGCATCCTGGCTCAGGTTGAGTCGGACACCACCCGCGTCGTCGTTGAACTCGCCGCCGTCCACAGTCACACTGTTACCTCTGCCATTGCTGCCATAGAATGAAAGTCCGCTTTGCGGCGTCTGTTTGACTCGGAAATCCTGGTCACTAGCCACCCTGGTGGAATCAGTGACTCCGGGCATCAGCAACGTGTAGGTGAGATAGTCACGGCGGTTGATGGGCAGGTCGCGAATGTATTTCTGTTCAATCGTATTTGCCTGGGCAGCTCTTTCCGTGTCAACTACGGCCGCTTCACTGGTCACGTCGACTACAGCGCTCGCTATCCCCGCCACCTTCAACTGAAAATCCGCTAAGACCGTCTCGCCGATAGTGACGACCACCGCCTTTCGCACCGCGGTATCAAAACCATGGAGTTCGGCGCTTACGTCGTAAGTGGCAGGCGGCAGGTTCGTTACTCGATACTGACCGGCGTCATCGGTCACCGCCGCGCGCCGCAAACCCGTCTCCGTCCCCACTACAGCGATGGCTGCGTTTGGCAGGACGGCGCCATTGGGATCCGTTACCGTTCCCTTGATGTCTCCTGAAGAGCCTACGCCCTGACCGTGGGCGCCGCCGAATAGCAGCAGGCACAACAAACCAGACCCGAGTAAGCAGATGAACTTTTTCATAGATCCTCCTTCGAGCGTTCTGTGAGCAAACGGAGATAGCGATTAAAACGCCTGATGCTTCGGCCGCTTTTGAGCCAGAAGTTAAGGTCGATCATATCGACTTCTGGGGAAAAGGAAATTGACAAAGCCCACTAGCGAAGTATGAAGCTACCAAACGGCTGGTAAAGTAGCACCGGGATGGAAAATCGTCAAGATTTAAATCGGGTCAGATTTAAATCGGTCAATTCATTCTGTTCCTCGGTTTCAATCCTTCAGAAACACCTTCAGCGAGGGGCCTTCTCATGGGCGCTTGAATTCTATGGCAGCAGGCATAAGTGGCTCTCTATTCGGCGAGAAACGAAATTGTCTCGCGAAGAAATAAATTCAATTGATCGTGATGGAGCCAGTGCCCGGCATCGGGCACGTTGATGAGACGGTAATTCTTGAGCGCTTTGGCCCGCCCGTCCTTTTCAGGATCGGTTGCCCAACTCTCCATCCCGCGAAAGAGCAGGACGGGACATTTGATGCGCTGGTGTAGTTCGCCGGCTTGAGCGACGTCGAATCCGTAGGGGGCCCAGCCGCGCACGAACGGATCGAACTTCCACACGTACGATCCATCCGGGTTGCGGTTCGATCCGTGCAGCGTCAGATGGCGGGCCATTTCTTCCGACAGGTGCGGGTTCGCCTCGCGCATACGGCTTGCGGCCGCATCGAGGTCTTTGTACGTGCGCGGCGAGCGGGCCTCTATCTCTCGCATGTGCTCAAGCCAGCGGCGTAGCCGGTCAGGATAGGGATCTTTTTGCGAGTGGTGCGTGGCGGGTGGTCCCATGCCTTCGATGGCGACGACTTTGCGTACAGCGTCCGGAAAAGCGCCGGCGTAAGCCAGCGCGATCACACCGCCCAGCGAGTGGCCGACCAGGGTAAGTGGCCGCGCGCCGATCACGTCACAGAGCGCGGCCAGATCGAGAACGTGCTCGGCCACCGAATAGATCGCGCCTGGTGCCCACTGGCTGTCGCCATGACCGCGGAGGTCGAGCGCAAAAACGTGATAGTCGTTGCGTAGCGCGCCCGCCACCCAGTCCCAACTGCGCGCGTGATCCAACCCGCCGTGAACGAGGACCATTGGCGGTTTGTCGTCGCACCCGTAATCCCAGTAGTGCAGCTTCAGGCGGTGCGAATGAAAAAAGAGCGAACGAGGTTCGGGTTGCTGCGTGTTTGTCATTGCAGATCGAAAGCGCCGCTGTGCGAAGGGCTTCCACAGGATCTAATTAGCCACAGATTTACACGGATTCATACCGATAAAAAGGCAGCGCCGAGCCCTCAATCGCTTATCCGTGCTTATCTGTGTTCATCTGTGGCCGCCTTTCCGTTGTCTTAACAGGCGCACGAAATCAGCCACAGATTTACACGGATACACACTGATGGATAAGACGGCGCGCAGCCCTCAATCACTTATCGGTTCTTAACTGTGTTCATCTGTGGCGGCTTTTCCGGTTGGGGCCTGCGCGCCCAGGAATTCCAGAATTGCCTCATGCGCCGCCTCGGTCTGGTCAGTCGAATAGATATGGCCGGCGTGCGGTAGCAGCACGAGCTTTGCGCCGGGAATACGCTCCGCTATCAATTTGCCGTTGCCGGCGGGTACGAGGCGGTCCGACTCACCATGGATTACGAGCGTGGGCGCGCTGATTTGATCCAAACGGCTGTACGCCTCCCACGAGAGAATACCCTGCAACTGGGCCATGTATGCTTCCGGGCGGGGAAACCAGTCTTTGCGCATCGCCGAATCCTCGTCGATCAGTTCGCGGGAAGTGGCCGAATCATAGATAAACGGTACGGCGGCCTCAACGGCTTCTTCGGGACTCAGGTTGCCGCGTGACATTAATAATTGGTTGACCTCGGGTTCGGCCTTAACGACATGCGGTCCGCCCGACGCAGTGCAGCCCAGAATTAGCGAACGTACTCGCTTTGGATATTGCAGCGCGAACTCCTGGGCAATCATGCCACCCATCGATATGCCGTATACATGTGCGCTCTCAAGTCCGCTGGCGTCCAACACCCCGGCGGCATCGGACGCCATTAACGCAATCGGATACGGCCCCGGCGGTATGTCGCTGCGCCCTACGCCGCGGTTATCCAGCGCGATCGTTCGGTACCGGGCCGCCAGGAGAGGTCGCGTGCGGTACCACATGATCGAAGGGTAGCCGAGGCCCATGATCAGCAGAACAGGCTCGCCTGCTCCCTGCTCGTCCCAATAGATCTTCGCTCCTTGATTATTTATGAACGCCATTGAACTCCTATCGCCTTAAAATGCGACCCGGCTTTGCACTTCTTTTTGTTAGTTCTTTGGCATTGCTAAGTTCGCTTTGCTAAATATTGCCTGGCCGAGCCTCACGAACGGCCCGCCATCTTCTGACAATTCCTCGGTGACAGTGAAGGAATAAGCGGAAATGATCGAGATGGTTCTTCTGATCTGGAGAGTCTGCCGCTTGACCTTGATCGGATCGACGGTAAACCGAATGGAAATCGGGCTGGTCCAGTCGCCCTTGCTCGCGACCTGTAAGTCGCGCCGCCGCTCAGCGAAGCTCAGCATCTTCGTTGTCTCATCAAAACCGATCACTGCGCTCTCCTGATAACTCCCCTCTTCGGATTTCCCGTCGGTGTGGCTTTCCAATGTCTTGCCACCGGGCGCCAGTTTGAACGTAGTCATCCCCTCCCTGCGACCGCCGGGGCCGAGGGCACTTTCACGCCCGACCCATTTGAAAGCCCACTGGCCAACAAAGTAATCGAGCGACTGTTTTTGCTGCGGTTGTGGGACCAGAGGTCTGGTCGATCGCCGTTCCTCCTGCTCCGTCAGCGCCGGGGAGGTGCTTACGCGCTTCAGATCAAGAGTGAAGTTGTAGGTTTGGCCGCCGACCTCAACGGCGCCCTCTCCCGTGAGGGTCTCACCATGCAGAACAAACTTGTAATTGATTGTTACCCTCCCCGCCTGGGGAGAATCGACCTCTGCGTTCGCGGTCACATTATCGCCGTCGACCTTGATTTTCTTGAAGGGTACTTGACCCTGCATGGTGGTAATCGTGCCGGTGTAGGCGTCTGCTTCTTTCTTGAAGATTACGGTCGTCGGCCGCTCTCCCTGAAAAGATTTGGCAGTCCCTTCCCAGCGCCCTTGCAATCGATCCGGTTGGGCCCGGCCACTAACGCCAGCAACGGCGAACAAGTGAACTGCCAGGATTGTCGCGAGCACAATGAATGATCGTCGCATTGATTCTCCTTCTCAGCTTCCTGTCAGACCCACCTGCGGTAGCGGGTGGGTCTTCTGCCGAGTCGCCTCGATCTTAACAACAACCCACCCGCTACCGCAGGTGGTTCTGACGGCTGCCGTGGCCTTCGACTAACTCAATCCGGATGTAATCAGGCCCCTCGATGAATGCATGCTTGAGCTTGCCGCCTTCAGTCGTCCTGATAGGATCGGTGATCTTCACACCTTCACCAGTCAATCTCTCGATCGTCTCGGCGAGATTGTCGACGCTGAAGGCGATGTGGTCCACCACGCGTCCTTTAGTCGGCGACATCCGGGTCTGTCCCGGCTGCCAGTGATTCGGGTAGGCTTTTCTCGAGTACTGGATGGGATAGATGATGATGTTCACGTTATCCATTATCAGCGACGCGCTGGGCCCGATCTGAAAGTCGCGATAGAAGCGCGGCTCGCGCGACGCGGGACCAGCACCTCGGCGCGGGATGCCGAAATGCTTGCTGTACCATTCACCTGCCGCAACCGGGTCCTCGCTGAACAAATGCAGGTGGCCGAACTGATGATTGCTGGACGTGTTGAGTTCGATCAAACCGTGGTCTGGCGTTTCCACATAGGCATAGAAGAATCTGCCGCTGCCAGTGCCTCCGAGAATGTTGCTGATGTCGGTGAGCGGGGTGAAGAACTTTGTGCCCATCTCAAGCTGTTTTTGATAGGCGGCTTTCATATCCTCCGCGCCCCAGCCGAAGTGCCAGATGGCTGAGGTCAGTTCCCAGGACGGCGCGCTTTTGACTTTATTGAAGAGCAGCCACGACTGCTGTGCCCACACCGCGTCCTGGCCGAGAAACTGCGCTGACTCACAATCGAACTTACTGGTGTAGAACTTGATGGCGCCTGTGGGGTCAGGGGTGTTCAGATGCAGGTGATGAAAGTGTGCCGATTGCGGCGCGGGTTGTTGCCCGCGTGCGACCGAACAGAAGGCACACAGACCCAGGATAAAAGCCAGAGATAGTTTCACGTTTGCGTACGAGACCATTACTTGCCTTGTACTCTCTCACTCACACCGCGAAAGACCGGCGGGGGTAAACCACCCTTCCTGACCCCGAGATTTTCAGTCGTGAATGACTTCCTCCAGCTTGAACGGCTCTCAATCGGGAAAGAACCATGCAACTCCAGGAACCTCACAGGTCAGGAAGGGTGGCTTGCCCCCGCTCGCCTCTCATCAGCGTCAAGTTTCCACAGTCCAGTTTCAAAAGCCCGGCTGTGAATGAGAAGAAGGAAACAGAAGCGAATCTAGTCGTCGGCGCGCACCCAGCCATACACAGCGTTGCTGCGCATGCCGCCGCGATCCAGGTACGCCGTCTTGATTCTTTCCAGCGCATCCGCCGGCAAGGCTTTGCGTTTGGCCTTTACATCTACCTTGTAAAGCCGCGCGGCGTTCAGCCCGAAGATCTTCGCCTTATCCTGTTTGGTGAGCTTCTTGTAACCAAACTTTTCACACATCTCGTCGGGCATCTGGAAGCGTTTGAAGGCGTCGATCCCCCATTGCGGCGAGCCCCACCACAAACAATCAGTCCCCCAGACTACGTGATCCGCGCCATAGTACTTGATGTTCTTGCCCAAGCCGTGCGCCGCCATCACCGGATCGATCACCGAGAGCGTGTTGAAGAAACTGCCGAGCTCACAGTAGACGTTGTTCATCTGTGGGTTGCGCTTTTTGATATCCATCAGGACGCTGTGCCAGAGAAAATCGCCAGTCGCCGGATCGTACTGGTTGCTCTCTTTCCAGTTGGGTTCGCTCGAGCCGTGCTTGATGGCGGAGTGGTAGACGACGAAGTTGAAATCAGGATTGCGCAGCGCCGCCTTCTCGATGTCCTTGGGGTTAGCCAGGTGGCCGAGCGTGCGTGACTGATAAGAGTATCCTTTGTGGACGCTGATGAGTTTCATCCCGCGCTTGCGTGACTCCTCGATGAACCACTGTGCGTTGTCGTCGTCAACCTGGAAACCATTGCCCGTTTGGGCTGGATCTGTGTGGCAGTACCACTTCCACGAACTGATGCCGTAGACATTGAGCTCGCGCTCCATCTGCTCGATCAAGCTGGCTTTCTCAATCGTGTTTGTCGTCCTGTTCCAGTAATGATTCGGGGCGAGATTGCCGTGGTTCAAAGCGCGCTGCGAACCGGACAGATCGTTAATCTCCTTGCGGGCTTTGGACATGAGCCAGCTCGGCAGGATTTTGCCCGATGTGCCCGGCGTACGTTCCATATCGACAAGCACCTTGCCGTCCTTGTCGCGCAGGATTTCCCGGCCTGGCACGCCAGAGATGACGACCATCATAGTTTCGCTGTCAAAAAACATTTCCTTGACGAAGTTCTTGAAGCTATAAGCTTCGGCGTCGTTCTTGAGTTGAAAGCCCATGTTCTTCACGAACTCGGCATTGCGAAAGCCCCCAATCGCCAGGCCATTAGTAAAGTGCGATTGGCAATCGATGATGAAGTATTCGCTCTTCGGGAATTTCTCTTCTGTTGGCGCGGTCTCCCAGCTTTCGATTTCGTCCACGTCCCAGATCTTGCTGGCGAAAATCTTGTTCTGGGCCAGGAAGCAGGTCGCCAAGCCCATCGTGCTGGCCATAAATGCACGCCGGTCAAGGCCCAGCTTCTTCGCTCGAGCTTCCGACATTTCGCCGATCAATTGCTCGACTTGTTTCTGCGGCTCTGACTGGGGTCGGGGAATGAATTCCTCATTCGAGACGGCCTGGGTAGGCATGGGAGTATCGACTCCCTTTCTGTGATCTCGTAGGGCTTTGCGAATCCACATAGTGCTGACTCCTATTCTGGGTTACTAAATTACATTTGAAAGAAAACCAATTAGTGACTGAGTCAAGTTCTTTGCAGCGACCTCCCTTTGCGTCTTTGCGCCTTTGCGTGAAACTGCTTTTCACTGAGCCACAATTGCGTGTTGGGAATGAAAAAATCTCACGCAAAGGCGCAAAGGCGCAAAGCCGATCTCATCGGCTGAAGCAAAGCCTCGCTAGTAGACCCGCACCACCGGCAGCAGTGCGCGAGACGGATGAACCCGGTCGTGATGAATCGTATTGGTCGCGACCTGAGTCTGTTTGTCGGCCCGCAGGGGCTTGCCGGTGTTCGGGTTTGGATCAAAGCGAGGATCGTTCGAACTGCTGACGTGAATCGCGATGCGATGACCCTTGTTGAAGATTAAGCTCGTCGACCAGAGATCGATCTTGAACTTATAGACCTGGCCCTGCTTCATGAAGACCTCGTGGTCAAAGCCCTCACGGAAGCGCGCGCGAAGGGCTGAATCCAGCACTAACCGTTCAGTGCCATCCGGATAGACGTCGACGAGTTTGGCCATAAAGTCCGTATCGGGCGCGTCACTCTCAGCCCACAGCTCTACTGTTACGCGACCCGTCACCTCGACCGGCGATTGCAGCACCGGCGAGGCAAATTTCAACACGTCCTTTCGCTCGCCTATCGCGCGCTGGTCCATCGGTCCCTTTTTCTGAAAAAGATTAGCGCCGCCGATGGTCGGCACCGGATTGCTTGGATCATATTTGTAGCTGTCGGCGCTCTCTTGCTCCTGAGGCAGCTTCTCGCTGAGTGTGCCGCCGGGGTTCAGAAAGTAAGAGGTGATCTTGGCGGGCACGGGCCAGGCGAGCGCCGTATGCCACTCGTTGCCCGGAGCCTTAGGATCGGTCACGTCACCCATCACGTAGTAACGCACGGGCGGCTCGTTCATGATTCCGTTGTCAACGCCCTTCAGCCAATAGTCGAACCACCGCATCGCCAGCTCGGTGGACATAGTCCCGCCGAACGCGCCGACGCCGGAGTTGGCGGGATACTTAACCTCTTCAAGTTGGCCGTGACCCCACGGGCCCATGATCAGCTTTTGATTGCCCGCGCCCAGCGCGCCCGCCTTCATTTGCAACCCAACGAAGTTATCGATGTTGCCCTGATTGAAAATGTCGTACCAGCCGCCGTAGTTGTAGATCGGTACCTGCACCTGCTCCCAGTGCCGGGGCATTTCGGTTCGCTCGTAGTAATCGGCGTCGTAGTCCTGATGTTTGAAGGTTTCGTCAAGCACCCACTCTGCCTTTTGTCTCTTGAGCCAATCCTCGTTCAGCTCTTTGCGGAATACTCCGCCCATAAAACTGGATTGTTCATAAGCGCTCGAGCGCGCCACCATCACAAAGGCTGCGACCAGGTGCGGCGGATTTGCCAGCGCCGCGTAGTTGGCGGCAATGCCCATGGCCGAAGCGCCAAACATGCCGACGCGACCGTTCGACCACGGCTGTTTGGCGATCCATTCGACCGTGTCGTAACCGTCCGCCTCGTCATCCACAAACGGGCGGTACTTGCCTTCGCTTTGGAAAGTCCCGCGACAATCCTGGGCCACAAAAGCAAATCCATGCTTCGTCCACGCGCCGTTCAAACGCGTCTGCGAAGCTTTGCCGTAAGGAGTGCGCACCAGCACCACCGGCCACGGCCCTTTACCTTCGGGTAAATAGATAATCGTCGAGAGCTTGACGCCGTCGCGCATCGGCGCCATCTGCTCGATTGGCTGCGTCGTCTGACTGGTGGCGGTTGGAGTGGTGGGAGCAGCTTGCTGCGAAAGTGCCGCGCTGAACGACCCGAAAGAGAATACGATAATGAGAGTCGGGACGAGAAAAATGTTCCTCAAAATTCGGCCGACGACGTTGCGTGAAGTCATCTTCAGGTTCTACTCTTTCCCTCGGTTGGATTAAGATGCCCGACAAAGTCAACCGACAGCGCGTGAGCTCATCATGTTGGCTACCGAACGGTCGGTAAAGTAACATCGGGACATACATGCGTCAAGCTTTCTTTCGTTTCCCTTCAGCGTTCGTGGTCGTTTGTTTTTTATTTACGACATGGTTGTCGGCGGCAGGATCTCCGCCGGCAACACAAGGTTCGTTCGCTATCGCAGGCATCGTTGTCGATCAGAACGACGCGCCAATACCGAACGCTGAAGTGACCGTGGCGAATGAACCGTCTATTAGTTCAAGAACCGATGCCGACGGCCGCTTCCATTTCGATTTCGGTCCGCGAAGGTCGGTAACGCTCATCATCAAAGCTCAGGGCTTTGCTCCGCTGGAACGCAAGCTGGATGTAACCAGCGACCGTATTACCAAGCTGCGCATCGTCCTCTCGCCGGCTTCTATCGCTGCACAAGTCACCGTCGCCACGCGAACGGAAGCGCGCATCAGCGAGACGGCGGCCAGCGTCGTCGTGCTTGATTCGGAAGACTTGAAGACGACAGCCGCGCTTACTCTTGACGACGCCTTGCGCCAGACACCGGGGTTCAGTCTGTTTCGCCGCAGCGGCAGTCGTACCGCTAATCCGACAGCTCAAGGTGTTTCGCTGCGCGGCCTGGGCGCCAGCGGAGCGAGCCGCGCGCTGGTGCTTGCTGACGGCACTCCGCTCAACGATCCGTTTGGCGGCTGGGTTTACTGGGATCGCGTGCCGCGTGAATCGGTAAGTCAGGTTGAGATTCTAAGGGGCGGCGCGTCGCATCTCTACGGTAGTTCGGCCCTCGGTGGGGTGGTAAATATTTCGACGAAGCGAACTGATACCAACGCGCTTTCGCTCGCTCTGTCGTACGGGAACGAAATGACGCCGAATGCCTCCGTTTATCTGTCCGGAGAAAAGAATAGCTGGGCCGCCAGTCTTGCTGCTGAAACATTTCGCACCGATGGCTTTGTGCTCGTGCCCGAGGATCAACGCGGACTGGTTGATACCGCCGCCGGTTCGCGAGACGCCGTCGTCAATCTGAAGCTCGAGAGACTCTTCGGCGAGAACCGGCGCGTTTTCGGAACCGCTTCATTCTTCGGTGAGTCGCGGAAGAACGGCACGCCTTTACAAATCAATCGGACGCACATTCGACGTTTTGTACTTGGCAGCGACTGGCAAATCCCGGCTGCGGGATCTGTAACCGTGCGCGGGTACGGCGGCACGCAGGTATACGACCAGACCTTTTCCGCGATCAGTACCAGCCGCAACAGCGAATCATTGACGCGCGTCCAACGCGTGCCCGCGCAAGTTCTCGGTGCCTCAATCCAGTGGTCGCGCGCTGCCGGCCAGAGCCAGACGCTTGTGGCAGGGTTCGAAGGCCATCAGGTTCGCGGCGCGAGCGACGAGATCGTCTTTGTCAACAGCCGGGCCAGTTCGCTAGTTGGCGCCGGCGGCCGTGAACTTACACTGGGAGGATATTTTGAAGATTTAATCAGAGTCGGGCCGCGTCTTTTTCTGAACGCTGGCGGGCGGTTCGATCACTGGCGAAACTATGATGCGCTCTCCGCCAGCAGGCCAATTACAGCCGCCACTCCCACCAGCATAGTTCTATTCCCGGATCGCACGGAGAGCGCCTTCAGTCCGCAGTTGTCCGCGGTCTACAAGATCAATTCGCAGGTCTCTTTGCTCGCCTCCGCGACGCGCGCCTTTCGCGCCCCCACGCTGAACGAACTCTACCGCTCGTTTCGCGTCGGCAACGTGCTGACGCTCGCGAACGAAAATTTGCGGGCGGAACGTCTGACCGGCGGCGAGGCGGGCGTTAGAGTAACGGCGTTCAAGGAAAAGCTTGTCGTGAGAGGAACTGCGTTTTGGAACGACGTCACGCGCCCGGTCGCAAATGTGACTCTCCAGACAACGCTCGCGCTGATTACGCGTCAGCGCCGGAATCTCGGACGCACGCGCTCGCGCGGCGTGGAGCTGGAAACTGAAGTACGCTTGAATCAGTTCTGGAATATTTCCGCGGGCTACCTTTTTGATGACGCAACCGTGGTGCGCTTTCCGGCAAACATCGCGCTCGAAGGGTTGATGATTCCGCAAGTGCCGCGGCATCAGTTCACGTTTCAGGCACGTTACACAAATCCCTCGATCCTTACCGTTGGTTTCCAGGGTCGCGCGTCGAGTGTGCAATTCGACGACGATCAGAATGTTTTCCGGCTCGGTTCCTACTTCACGCTTGATCTATTTATCTCGCGTCGGGTGGCACGCGGTCTCGAAGCATTCGCTGCCGTCGAAAACTTGTTCGGCCAACGGTATGAAATTGGCAAGACGCCGTTGATAACACTCGGACCACCAAGACTCGTTCGCGCCGGGTTCAGGTTCTCTCGTTCCTCGCATCGCTGAGAGAACCCTGATGTGGAGCGCGGACATCCTGTCCGCATGAGCGCATAGCGCGAACGACCCTCCCATCAGCCCGCGCCCGTGGCCCCGCCGCCGATGACGCAGACGTCGAACGCCTTTCCCGCGATGTTCTCCAGCGCTTCCGGACGGCCTTTCATCGCGTTCTCATATCAGTTTGGTTTCACTGAGGATAGGGAGAAGCTTTGAGACTCCGCCGGTACTGTTCAAAGCAGGTAGCTGGCCCGCGTTATTCATGAACGTCATCATCATGAAGCCTGCGGAGGAGCCTGTCGGAAAAAACTCTACCTCTCATTCACACCTGGCTTCAGCCAGGTGATCAAGAGCGGTTGGAGCCACTGAACCGTTTTAACGGTTTCCTGTGATGCCGTTGAAATGATCTCGCCTTAGGGGAAATGCGCCACCTGCGAATTACGGCCGTGGAATGACAAACCGTAGCTACTGAAACCGTTAAAAACGGTTCCCTCTCTTTCCCGCCCTGAGATCACCTGGCTGAAGCCAGGTGTTAATGAGAGGCCGCAAACTATTATCCCGTCAGACTCCCAGGTAGTGGGGTAAAAGTGTGGTGCTGATTTGGCGGCCCTCGCTGAACACTCTTTGTCACCCCCACTGAGTTTCTCCAGGAAGCGGCCCGCTCAAAAAATCGGACTAGTGGTCAAATGCTTCTTGAGCCACGTGATGCATAATGCTGCGTTTGGCGATATTATTGAGCAGTTTTGATAGATACTTAGTATGTTGGGTCGCGCGGGTTCGAAGGATCACGAGGGATCCCGATTCATCGTTGACGATTTGTGGTCTATCACAGGTTTGGGTGCAATGATAGAGGCTGCACAACTGAACACGATCCCACGACGCTCACAATCGAACGGCTATTGGTCCACTTGAGCAGGAGGCCTTCGCATGAGACACATTCTACTTTCCGCGTGCCTGCTGACGCTAATCTGCGCTGAGGTTAGGTGCCAGAGCGAGGATCGACAATTTCCTCGACTTGAGCTCGCGCAGAAATTGACCCGTGTTGTTGTGCAGCGAAAGGAGGCCTACTCACATGGTAACAAGCAGGAATATGCTTCCTTCCTCGCAGACGAGTATCTGAGCACCGACTGGATTGGAGGCGTGATGTCTAAGAGTCAGGCCGTTCAGTGGTTGCCAGACCCCTCCGCCGGGGGATGGTTCGTCTTTCACATCGATGAAGTTCAGGTGCGCGCGTACGGTGCAACGGCCGTGATGTCATTCCGCGTCGCCAGAGATGGGAAGCGAGAGGGCGATACGGCGACCGTGGTCGTCAACGGCCAGAGATCTTCCTCGCCTTTTCACTACCGGGAGACAGACGTGTTCACCCGCCGCGGCAAGCGTTGGGATCTCATTGCCGAGCACACCACGGAAATCCCGGTGGAGCGCACCGCCGTCAGAGTGGACCCGACGACGCTCGACGCGTACGTCGGACAGTATGAGCTTGGAAACGGCATGTTTATCAGTGTTACTAGAGACGGCGGCAAATTGTACTCCCAGCGAACAGGCAGACCTCGACACGAACTACTCCCAGAAGTACTCCCAGGATCGGAAGAGAGATTCTTCATGGCCGGCGACCCGGGATCTTACATATTCAGAAAGGACGTGCAGGGAAGGATCGCGTACTGGGTTTACCGGAACGTTGGTGGCGAAAACGCGGCTCGCAGAATCAGGTGACTGCTGCGAGGTCCAGGCGGCCCTGCGGTGAGGCGCGGCCTAACGATTGAGTTGACGCGGCGGCGGACGACTGTGCTACGGACAAGTTATGGATGAGAAGCCCGCTGACTCCGCTCGCGTCCAACGATTTGTT
>Ga0209726_10003895_pt1 | contig 19707 bp, 16 predicted proteins | sample Subgrocontami54m_FD_187453 | JGI IMG/M metagenome (GOLD analysis project Ga0209726, IMG submission 187453) | Subsurface groundwater microbial communities from S. Glens Falls, New York, USA - GMW46 contaminated, 5.4 m (SPAdes) (version 3) | ecosystem: Environmental > Aquatic > Deep subsurface >... | reverse complement strand
TGGCGGCTATCCGCGGCGAGCGTGACATCGCTGTAGGCAACGTCGTCGGCAGCAACATCTATAACATTCTCGCTATCCTTGGTGTCTCCAGTCTGGTCGCAACAGATGGCATCAAAGTGGCGCCGGCAGCAGAAAGCTTTGACATACCTGTGATGATCGCAGCGTCCGTTGCCTGTCTGCCGATTTTCTTCACAGGTCATTTGATTGCCCGCTGGGAAGGCGGGCTCTTCTGCGGCTACTATGTCGCCTACACGCTTTATCTGCTATTGAACGCCGTGCAACACGACGGCCTGCGGATGTTCAGTACCGCGATGTGGATGTTTGTTATTCCGCTCACAGTGATAACAATGCTCGTCTCAGTGTTGCGAGCGGTACGAGCCAGACAGCGAGATTTTACCGGCTAAGCTTCCTGGTCGCGTTCATCAGGCTATGAGATCAGCACTTGAGATTAACTGGCACGATAACAAGCGGAGCCGGAGTTTCTTATGCCCGTAGGTGCGCGACCTCGTGAGCGGCATCGCCGCGTCGCCAGCGCGCGAGCTCATCATTGCTCTAGCGCTCGCAGGCTTCGGCATCAAAGCGGGCGCGTTGCGCTTGCACGTCTGGCTGCCGCTGGCGCATCCGATTGCGCCCCCGCCGGCGGGCGCTGATGGCCGTTGATCTGACGGGATTGAGACCATGCACGAACTTTCGCTCATCGCTGATCTGATGCGCAAAATCGAGGCGATTGCGCGCGACCAGCAGGCCAGCAAAGTCACCGGCGTTAGGGTCAGAATCGGCGCGCTCGCGAATATTTCGGTGGATCATTTGCTTGAGCACTTTGTTGACGCGGCGCGCGGCACCGTCGCCGAAGGAGCGCGAGCGGAAATCGAAACGCTAACGGATGTGACTGACCCGCACGCGCAAGAGATCCTGCTGGACAGCGTGGAAATTGAAGATTGAATGAAGAGGCTGGCGACAGCAACGAGACAGGTGGGCTTGGGCGATCAGCCGCAGCGCCTCCGTGTGGCCATCCGCGGCGCGGTGCAGGGCGTTGGTTTTCGTCCTTTCATCTACCGGCTGGCGACGAAACTGCGCCTGAGCGGATGGGTGCAAAACTCCTCGCAGGGTGTTTTCATTGAAGTCGAAGGAGGTCAGCAGAAGCTGAACGATTTCCTTCTGCGAATTGAAGCTGAGAAGCCTCCACGAGCCTTCATTCAAAGTCTCGAACCGGTGTTTCTTGATACGGCTGGATACGCGGGGTTCGAGGTGCGACCGAGCGATGAGTCAGGAGAAAAGACCGCTCTCGCGCTGCCCGACATCGCCGTGTGCGCTGATTGTCTGAGAGAGATTTTTGATCCGGCGAACCGGCGCTATCTTTATCCGTTCACCAACTGCACCAACTGCGGCCCGCGTTTCACCATCGTCGAGGGCCTGCCCTATGACCGCGCCCGGACCTCGATGAAGCGCTTCGTTATGTGCGAACGCTGCCAGGCGGAGTACGACGATCCGCGCGATCGCCGCTTTCACGCGCAACCGAACGCCTGCTCGCGCTGCGGCCCGCAGCTTGACTTGTGGGGCCGTGACGGAAAGACGCTGTCATCGCGCCTTGAGGCATTGCTTTCCGTGGCAGATGCCATCCGGAAAGGAGCCATCGTCGCCGTCAAAGGTCTCGGCGGGTTTCACCTGTTGGTGGATGCGCGCAACGCAGAAGCTATCCGACTATTGCGCCAGCGCAAGCACCGCGAAGAGAAACCATTCGCGCTGATGTATCTGTCGCTTGAACAGATCAAGGCCGATTGCGAAGTTTCTGACATCGAAGAGCGCTTGCTGCATTCACCCGAATCGCCCATCGTTCTGCTTCGGCGCAGGCCATCAAATCCGCAATCCGCAATCGGCGATCCTCAATTGATTGCTCCGGGCAATCCTTACCTGGGCGCGATGCTTCCGTACACGCCGCTTCATCATCTGCTGATGTCCCAACTGGGATTTGCAGTTGTTGCCACGAGCGGCAATCTTTCTGACGAGCCGATCTGCACGGATGAGCGCGAGGCGCTGGAGCGGCTCGGCGACATCGCCGACCTTTTTCTTGTGCATAACCGCCCCATCGCGCGTCACGTTGACGACTCCATCGTGCGCGTGATGCTGGGACGCGAGCGGGTGCTGCGCCGCGCGCGCGGATATGCGCCTCTGCCGATCGAGATGAGGGCGAAGCTTCCTGCGCCAGTTTCTGCGGCGACGACGCTAGCGATCGGCGCGCATCTGAAGAACACGATTGCGCTCAACGCGGGCGCAGGAGTTTTCGTCAGCCAGCACATCGGCGATCTGGAAACGCCACAGGCCATTGAAGCTTTCCATCGAGTCATCGCCAGTTTCATCGAGCTTTATGACGCGCATCCTGCGATTGTGGCCTGCGACGCGCATCCCGATTACCGCTCAACCCGGTTTGCACAGGAGTCAGGTTTGCCCACGTTGCACGTGCAGCATCATTATGCGCATATCCTTTCGTGCATGGCCGAGAACGAGCTTGAAGGCTCCCTGCTCGGCATCGCGTGGGACGGCACGGGCTACGGGTCGGACGGGACGATCTGGGGCGGCGAGTTCCTGAAAGTGTCTGAAGATTCATTCCACCGCTTCGCGCATCTGCGGACCTTCCGCCTGCCGGGAAGCGAAAAGGCTATCCGGGAGCCGCGCCGCGCCGCGCTCGGATTGCTATACGAAATCTTCGGGAATAGTCTTTTTGAGCTGAAAGAACTCGCGCCGGTGAACGCCTTCGACCAAGCGGAGCAAAGGATTTTGCAGGCGATGCTCGAAAGAAGAATCAATACTCCGGTGACTTCGAGCGCCGGACGGCTGTTTGATGCCATGGCTTCAATCACCGGGCTGCGCCAGCGGGCTGGTTTTGAAGGACAGGCGGCAATGGAGCTGGAGTTTGCGCTGGATGGCGTGGAGACGGACGAAGTCTATAATTTTCGGATCGCACATGGCGAGACTCAGACTGTCAATTCGGCCTCAGCAATCGTCATTGACTGGGAGCCGATGGTGCGAGACGTGATTGCCGACGTGCAACGCGGCATTGCCGCCGGTCACATCGCGGCGAAGTTCCATAATACGCTCGTGGAGATGATCGTGGCGATGGCGTATCGCGCAGACGCGGAACGAGTGGCGCTCAGCGGCGGATGTTTCCAGAACAAATATCTGATGGAGCGCGCCTTCAGGCGGCTCACGGAAGAAGGATTCCGCGCTTACCTTCACCAGCGCATCCCGCCCAACGACGGCGGCATCGCGCTCGGGCAGGTGATGGCAGCCATGCGACTGCAACCGAAGGAGTAAGCCACATGTGTCTGGCGGTTCCGGGAAAAATCGTAAGTATCATCGATGCTCAGTCGCTGATGCGCCCGGGCAGGGTAAATTTTGGCGGCATCGTGAAAGAGGTCAGTCTCGCCTATGTTCCCGAAGCGCAGGTGGGCGATTACGTCATCGTCCATGTGGGTTTCGCCCTCAGCATCGTTGACGAACATGAGGCCGCGCGGGTCTTCGAGTACCTGCGGTCAATGGACGAGTTGCAGCAACTCGAAGGAGAGGCTGGATGAAATACATTGACGAGTACCGCGATGCACAGGCAGCCAAACAGTTCGCGCAGGCCATCGCGCGCGTCACGACCAAGCCCTGGACGATCATGGAAGTCTGCGGCGGACAGACGCACGCCATCGTCAAATTCGGCATTGATAAACTGCTGCCAGAGGAGGTGACGCTCGTCCACGGCCCCGGCTGTCCGGTCTGCGTCACGCCGCTGGAATTGATTGACAAGGCGATTGAGATCGCTGCGCGCCCCGGCGTCATCTTTTGTTCGTTCGGCGATATGCTGCGCGTGCCCGGTTCAGAGAAGGATCTGTTGATGGTCAAGGCGGGTGGCGGCGACGTGCGCATCGTTTACTCTCCGATGGATGCGCTTAAGATCGCGCGCGACAATCCTGCCAGGCGGGTCGTCTTCTTTGCCGTCGGATTTGAAACCACTGCGCCGGCCAACGCGATGGCCGCCTATCAGGCTCATCAGCAGGGCGTCAGCAACTTCTCGCTGCTCGTCTCGCATGTGCTCGTGCCGCCCGCGATGGAAGCAATACTGGCTGCGCCGCATAACCGCGTGCAGGGCTTTCTGGCAGCCGGGCATGTTTGCACGGTGATGGGTTACACCGAATACGAGCCGCTGGCAGCGAAGTATCGCGTGCCCATCGTCGTCACCGGCTTCGAGCCCCTCGACATCCTACAGGGCGTGTACCTGTGTATCAGACAACTGGAAGAAAGACGCGCCGAAGTCGAAAACCAGTACGCACGCTCTGTGCGTCGTGATGGCAACAAGACGGCGCAACAGATTATCCGCGAAGTGTTCTGCATCGTTCCGCGCAAGTGGCGCGGCATCGGCGAAATTCCAAACAGCGGTCTGGGACTGAGTGAGAAGTTTGCTGATTACGATGCTGAACTGCGTTTCGGCGTGGCGAATTACACGGCGGAAGAATCAACCGAATGTATCAGCGGTTTGGTTTTGCTGGGCGTGAAGAATCCGCGCGATTGCACGGCATTCGGCACGCGCTGCACGCCCGAACATCCGCTCGGTGCACCGATGGTCTCAAACGAAGGCGCGTGCGCCGCTTACTATCGTTATCGCAGAGCGCAACTTAATGTGAACGCAACGGAGGCATAAGCAATGAAAGATTCACAAGAGTTTGCGCTCTCGTGTCCGATACCGATTCAGCAGTATCCGCAAGTGCTGCTGGCGCACGGCGGCGGCGGGAAGTTGATGCACCAGCTCATCGAAAACATGTTCGTGCCGCTTTTCAGCAATTCGTTTCTCGAAGCACGGCACGATGGCGCAGTGATGAACCTCGGCGGCGCGAAGCTGGCCTTCACCACTGATTCTTACGTCGTGCGCCCGCTCTTCTTTCCCGGCGGCGACATTGGGACGCTGGCGATCAACGGCACAGTCAACGATCTGGCGATGTGCGGCGCGCGCCCGCTTTATCTGAGCGCCGGATTCATTCTCGAAGAAGGGGTGCCGATGGAAACGCTCTGGCGCGTGGCGCGGTCAATGAAGCAGGCGGCTGAAGAGGCTGGTGTGCAAATTGTCACCGGGGACACTAAAGTTGTGGACAAAGGCAAAGGCGATGGCATTTTCATCAACACGGCTGGCATCGGACTCATCGAACACGATCTGACGATTGCTCCGGGCAGCGTGCGGCCAGGCGATGCCGTGTTGCTGAGCGGTGATCTCGGAAGGCACGGCATGGCGATTATGGCGACGCGCGAAGGGCTGGCTTTCGAGAGCGCGATTGAAAGTGACTGCGCGCCGGTTGCCGGTCTGGTAGGGGAGATGCTTGATGCGGGAATCGAGATTCATTGCCTCCGTGACCTCACGCGCGGCGGGCTGTCCAGCGCGCTCGTCGAGATCGCGGAGGCGAGCGCGCTCAGCATTAATGTCGAAGAGAAAGCCATTCCGGTGCGTGACGATGTAAAGAGCGCCTGTGAGATCCTCGGATTGGACCCTCTCTATGTGGCTAATGAGGGGCGATTCGTTGCCTTCGTGCCAGAATCGCAGACGGAGCGGGCCCTGGCGCTGCTCCGGTCGCATGAAGTAGCCCGCGAAGCCACCATGATCGGGCGAATTGATAAAGGACCAGATGGGAGAGTCGTGATGAAAACCTGCCTTGGAACAGAACGCATCGTCGATATGCTGAGCGGCGAACAGCTACCCCGGATTTGCTAGACATGCTTCGTTTGATACATTTTGCCTGCCGCCAGTGCACTGGGTCATTGTGTTTTTCATTGCATTCACCGTGTCGCCCGTCTTAGAAGTGGCGAAAAGGATGGACCGGCGCGGCTGGTTCGGAAAGATGGCCTGAGGGAGAGCATTCGAGATAATCAGGTTGGAGATGGGTGATTCCAAAAATTCGGTCAGACTTTGAATGTTAGCAGTAGGAGGCAAAATACATGAGACATAAGATTCTCTGCTTAGCGGGCAGTATTGGCTTAGGGATCATGGGACTTCATCTCCCAGCATGGGCCGCAGAGCCCAATGGGGGACGTGATTTCTATCTCCAGTATTGCGGCTCTTGCCATGGGAAGGAAGGGCGAGGCGACGGCTCGGTTAGCCCTTTCCTTAAGGTCAAGCCTGCTAACTTAACCCTGCTCAGGAAAAACAATAAAGGGATTTTCCCTCTGCGAAGAGTCATGACGTCCATAGATGGAAGTCGAATCGTGCGCGCACATGGAGATCGGGAGATGCCCGTCTGGGGGGAGGTTTTCAAAACGGAGGTCGAGGGTGAGAAATACGAAGAAATGACCGCCTTGCTGAAAATCAAAATCATTGCCGAGTACATCTCGACTCTGCAGCGTTGACGCTGAGTTCCGGCCTTCTCTTCTTTAGGTTAGGCGTGAAAGACCCAGACGGGGACGGGGCTGCGCCGTACCACTCCCCGGGTCGCACTGCCGAGAAGAGTCGCGGCCACTGTTCCGCTGCGGCTGGCCATTCCAATAACGCCGGCCCGTTCATTAACCGCTTTCAGGACGATTTCCTCGTAGATTTTTTCTTCTGCTTCCTCAATGCGGAGCTCAACTCTGGCCTTAGCAACTGTGGCCTCCTCAAGAAAAGGCTGCGCGAGTTTTTTTCTCATGCTTAGTTTTTCTTGACGGCCCTTGGTGGCGTCGCCGACAAAAAGATTCGTGCCGCTCCGGAGGGTCCATTTGGGCGGCTTTGGGACAGCGTGATAAAGGATGATCTCGGCATTCATAGGCGTGAAGGTTTCACAAAAGCGACGAAACGCTTTGCGGGATTCGGGGCTAAAATCTGAAGCAAAAATGACTCTCCGGAAATTTCTTACGGGCTTTAGTCCGAGATTGACCAGAAGAACCGGCACATGGGATAGGATCAGAAGATTTTCGGTAAAACTTCCGAGCATAAATCGGTCGACACCTTTTCTTGCGTGGGTTCCCGCGACAATCAACTCCGCGCCGTTTGTCTCGGCATGGCGCGATAGCGCGGTCGTCGTCGCCTCTAGGCTTAGGCCGTGCGTTACGAGCACTCTCGGCTCAAGTAGATTTGGCAAACGGAGGATTTGAACCGCGCGATCAAGCGCTTGTTTTGCCACCGTATGAAGGCGTTCCTTTTCGGGAACGCTAAACTCAAGACTCACTCGCAGCTCGGCCGGGCTTACAACATAAACCGGCTCGACCTCAAATTGGGCGTTCGCCGACAGTGTTCTGAGTAGGACAACCGCATTACGCAGCAGCTTGCGCTCTTCTTCAAAGGGGTTGACCGCCCAGATGATCCGTCTTTTTTCCATGAGAAACCTTTAATCCAAGGTACGGGATGAAATGTTGTCGGTGGCCTCAGTCATCTTCCTCGTCGTCAAGTAGCTCGGCAAGAAGCCGGCAAGCATCGAGGGTTGTAAAGACGCCAACCACTTTCCCATCTTTCTCCTGAACCACCGCGCAACCGTATTTTTCTTCCGCCATTTCCTCGAGCACCTCGGAAAGCTCGGTGTCGGGGCTCACGGCGAACACATCCGGCATCATGGCATCCTGGACAAGAAATCTCTCGCCTCCTGGTGAAGCGAGAGCCTCTTTTAGATTCCGATCGGACAAGATGCCAACAAGTTTTTTTCCCTCAAGCACGGGAAGATGACGAATGCCGTGCTCTCGGAGAATTTCCCGGGCTTCTAGAAGTGGCGCATCGGTAGCCACGGTAAGAGGCGATTTTGTCATGTGCTCACTTATCAACACGTGTTTTTTCCCTTTCATGATTAAATGATAGTTCCTTTCAGGTAATTCAATCGAAAGCGCCGAAGGTTCTCTCGCAACCAGGACGGTATCGCGGCTTTGAAAGCCCCCGACACTTAGTCGTGCGTTTGAACTAGCCGGAGTTATTCTTGTTTGAGACAAAGTATCGGACAAGGTGCTCTTGTGCAACCTGGCCTCTCGCGCCGTCTCGTCTCTACTTCGTCAACGGCGGCGCTGGTTGAACGTCTGGTGAGCCCCCGAGTTACGCGTCATTTTGACCACCAGTTTTGCATCCCCGTCGTTCCCATGGCAACCACCGCCGCGAGGTAGCTCACGCTCAGCAACACCATGAGATACCCGGCCAAGACCACATAGCCATCCCGCTCCAGAGCGCCCACCGCTAAAAACAGAATCCCGTAGGCAGGGAAGGTATTGGAGAAAGGGAGAGGCAATGGCGCCATGAGCATCCGCGCGCTCAGGACCAGCAGAAGGCCATTTACTCGGCCAAGGGTCGCTTTGTGCGTCAGCACGAAAAGCCGTGGATGGATCCACCGCTCGATACGGATACATAATCGTGCGCCTTCTTCCAACACCGACACAACGGTGTCTGCCGATAGCCGACGTCTCATCAAGCGATCGGGAAACCACGGAGTTCCGTTCGTGATCAGCCCAACGCCGTTGAGCGCGATGATCAAGCCAAACAGGTGCTGGCGCCGGGGATAGGAACTGGAAGCAAAAATGGCATGGTCAGCACCATTGTGAATAGCAAAAGGCCGCGCTCGCCGAGGCGCGCCACGAGTTCACGAAGGGTGAGCCTTCCTGGGGAGTGGAACGTGCTAATTCGAAGAGCACCTCGGCCAGGCTCTTTCCGCTGCGGCGTTCTCGTGTCGACATGTTCAAGCCAGAATCAAAAATTCGAAGAGAATATAACAAAGCCAATATCTCAACTCGACGCGTGACAATGTGCCGAACGCATTCAGTCTTGGGCACTCGTCTGCGAGCAATGGGATTGCAACGCTGCGCAGCCAGCGACGGTTGCTGACGGCTAAACTCCTGACCAAATACAGGCTACTTCGATTCAGTGCCTACGCTATCAACCGGTTTCAGATTGAGATATCGGCAGTGTAAGCGTAAATGTCGTCCCCTGACCAGGCACGCTCTGATACGTCAGCGTGCCCTTATGAGCCTCGACGATTTGGCGAACGACCGCAAGTCCCAAGCCGGTGCCGTGGGGTTTGGTGGTGGTAAAAGCGGCGAAGATATCAATCCGGGCGGGGATGCCCACGCCGGTGTCGCTGACCTCCAAGCATAACTGTCTGCCGGAGTCGTATGCGCGCACCGTCAGGGTTCCACCCTCAGGCATCGCTTCCACGGCATTCTTACACAGATTGAGCAGGACCTGTTTGAGCTTGTGGCTGTCGGCAACCAGGACTGGGAGGTCTGACGGGATCTCTTGCTCGACGTGAACGCCGAGGGTAGTGTAGTGTTGATTTTCGACGGCTAGAACTTCCGTCACAACCGCCGCCAGTGAAGTCGGCTGAAGATCGAGCCGTCGATCGCGGGTGAGTGCGCGGTATTCATCGAGAAGGAGGGTGAGTCGTCTGATCTCACGGCTGATCCGGCCGAGGAGACTGGTGACTCTGTCATCTACCAGAGCCTGTTGCTGGGTCAGGTGTCTTTCGAGCAGCTGAACCGTCAAGGATACACCGTTCAAGGGGCTACCGATCTCATGAGCAAGGATGGCAGCAGTGGTGCCGATGGCGGCCAGGCGCTCACGCTCAAGGAGTTGTTCCTGCAGGTTCACTCTCTCGGACACATCGCGGATGAGAGCAGCGTAGCGTACCTCCTCGTCACCCCCGAGTTCAGCGACGGAGATCTCAATAGGAAAGACTTCGCCGCTCTTGCGCCGTGCGGCGACAGAACGGATGCGACCGATGGCATGAGGTTCGCCGGTTCGTTCATAGCGTTCAATATAGCTGTCGTGCTCGCTGGCATACGGCGCGGGCATGAGCATCTGCACTTTCCGACCCTGGACTTCGGCACGGGTGTACCCCAAGATGCGCTCAGCCGCCGGGTTGAAGAGATCAATGCGGCCTTGACGGTCGATAAAGATCACCGCGTCTTGTGTGGTGTCGATCAGGCTGCGGAGCCGGGCTGCTATGCGTCTCCGCTCGGTCACGTCGCGGGTCACTTTCGCGAAGCCATGGAGCTGGCCGGCTTTATCTCGGAGCGTTCTCATCACTACATTTGCCCAGAACCGTGATCCATTTTTGCGCACCCGCCAACCGTCATCTTCATGCCGTCCCGTGGCCGCTGCCATGCGAAGTGCCTGGGCGGGCTTGCCAGCCTCAGCGTCTTCCAGGGGATAGAAGCACGAGAAATGTTTGCCGATGATTTCCTCGGCGCGATACCCTTTGATGCGTTCTGCTCCGGCATTCCAACTCACCACATATCCCTCGGGATCGAGCATGAAGATGGCGTAATCCGTACAACTCTCAACCAACAGGCGAAAGTGTTCGTCCTGGTTTTGCAGCGGCTTTTCAGCGAGACGCAACGTCTCGATGACGCGATTGAGTTCTTCGAGGATCTGCGGCAGCTCTGCGTGCAACTGTTCTGAATCTTGACCGGCGTGCTGGCGCAGATCGTTCATTTTGCGCTGCAAGGTCTCGATCATGCGGAGAAGATTCTGGTCCGACATACACGCTCCGCTAATTTCTCACTCCGAGGCCGGGCAACAGTTCCGCCAGTCCGGCGGTGATAAATTCCACCGCCACCGCGGCCAGCACCAAACCCATCAGACGGGTAACGAGGTTAATACCGGTCTTGCCCAAGGCCCGGCTGATCGGGTCCGCCATACGGAGCGCGAACCAGAGAGCCAGTGCCACGAACAAACTGGCGAAAACAAGAAAGGCAGTATCGAACCACGTCGTTGCCTGGTGGCTATAAATAACAACGGTACTGACTGCGCCAGGGCCGGCAACCAGGGGTACAGCCAGAGGGACGACCGCCACGCTATGTCTGCCTCCCTCATCTTGTATAACCTGCTCGGTAGTGTGGTACGCTCGCGTCGGGTGAGCATGCAACATAGCGATGGCCATCAGGAGCAGAAGGAGTCCTCCAGCAACGCGGAACGAGGCAATGGTGATACCAAAGACTGCCAACAACGGCTTTCCAAAGAAGACCGCGACGACCAAGACGACAGCGACAGTAACAGTGGTCAGTTTCGCCGTATGTCGTCGTTCCTCCACTGAATGCCGATCAGTCAGACTTAGGAAAAAGGGAACAGCGCCAACTGGATCGGCGATAACCATCAGTGCCGTGAGGATATTTGCGTAGGCATGCCAGTCTTGCATCTGTGTGCTCTTGCTGCGTCTGCTCCGGCTGTCAATCAAAACGACGAACTCTGGCCGACAACACCTTAGGGGCAAACACATTGTGCAAGAGAATAAGTATTCGCAACAACGCGAAAACGCAAGATGAAGTTTCGCGCCCTTAATAACGTCTTGCCGTGTTCGCTTCCTTTTTGTGTGTCCTTTAGAAAGGCCCATCGGCACGATGGTTGCTCAGTGCTCAGGGGGGGCACGTTGACATCGTGAACAATAGGGGGGTGATTTGGACGAGAGAAAGATAGAAAACGCGTTGAACCTTGACGCGCACGCCGCGCCCGCGGGCGAAGTGCTGCGGCTTCTCGCAGCTGACGCCGAACAAGGCTTGACGCCGAACGACGCGGAGCGCCGGCTCGCGCGCTACGGTCCCAATGCCTTCCGTCCTAAGCCGCGGCGCGGTCCCTTGCTGCGTTTCGTGCTGCAATTTCACCATCCACTCATCTACATCTTACTGGCAACCGCCGGCGTCACCGCAGTCCTGCAAGAATGGGTGGACAGTGGCGTCATCCTGGGCGTCGTTGTGGTGAATGCCCTTATTGGATTTATTCAGGAGTCCAGGGCCGAACGCGCGATCGAGTCGCTCAAAAAGATGCTCGCGCCTTCAGCCCTCGTCCTGAGAGGAGCAACGAGGCAGGTCGTTCCAGCCGAAGAGCTGGTTCCTGGGGATGTCGTGTTTCTCCAGGCAGGCGACAAGACGCCGGCTGATCTCCGGTTGATCCAGGTCAAAAACCTCCAGATCGATGAAGCCCCGCTAACCGGCGAATCGGTTCCCGTGCAGAAAGGCACGGCCGCGCTGGCCAGGGAAACCCAGGTGGCCGACCGGCTCAACATCGCGTTCAGCGGCACGCTGGTGACGTTCGGGCAAGGCACGGGAGTGGTGGTTGCGACCGGTGCGGCGACCGAGATCGGCAAAATCGCTGGAGCGATTGAGGCGGTACAAGAGGTTGAGACGCCGCTCATCAGGCGGCTTGCGGCCTTTAGCAAGAGCCTCACTATCGCGATCCTCCTCGTCGCCGGCGCGCTGTTTCTCATCGGGGCCTTGAAGGGGCATCCGGTCATGGAAATGTTCATGGCCGCCGTGGCCCTGGCGGTCTCCGCCATCCCGGAAGGCCTTCCCGCGATCATGACGATTACCTTGGCCATCGGTGTGAAGCGGATGGCGGCGCGTCACGCGATTATTCGCAAACTGCCTGCCGTGGAAACGCTGGGTAGCACCACCGTGATTTGCTCGGATAAGACCGGCACGTTGACGCGTAATGAAATGACGGTGACGGTGGTGGAGACCGCGGAAGAGCGCTTCAGAGTGACCGGCGTTGGCTATGCTCCCGTGGGTGCCGTGCAACATGAGGGTGGCCGTGCCGCCACTGTTTCTGAACATCCCTCCCTGATGGAACTGCTGCGAGCCGGGCTTTTGTGCAACGAGGCCATCCTGAGACAGGAAGCGCACGAATGGAAGATCGATGGCGATCCAACAGAGGGGGCGTTGATCGTGTTGGCGCAGAAGGCAGGCCTGCAGCCCGAACATGAAACACTATTGTTACCGAGGACGGATGTCATTCCCTTCGACTCTGAGCAACAGTTCATGGCGACGCTGCACCACGAGGCTGGGGGCAACGGTCGGATCTATCTGAAGGGAGCTCCGGAGAGAGTTTTTCCACTTTGTAGATCAGAATGGGGAGTAGAGGCGCCGCTGGACGTTGAGCCGTGGAAAGCCAAGGTCGGCGCACTGGCGTCTGAAGGCCTGCGGGTCCTCGCGCTCTGCGTCAAGCCGGCGTCGGCCACGCAGCGGGAGCTCGAGTTCAAGGATGTCGCTACCGGGGTTTCGTTGCTGGGGCTCGTGGGGTTAATCGACCCGCCGCGCGAAGAAGCCATCGTGGCTGTAGAAAAATGCCGAACCGCTGGCATCCGCGTCAAGATGATCACCGGAGATCATGTCGAGACCGCGCGGGCCATCGCCCGGCAACTGGGGATCGGCGACGGCAGGGGAATCTCTGGCGCGGACCTCGACCGGGCAGATGAAGCATGCCTCCTACAGATCGCCTCCAGCGTTGATGTGTTTGCGCGCGTGACGCCAGCGCACAAGCTCCGGCTTGTCCAGGCCCTGCAGCAACGGGGCGAGGTAGTCGCGATGACAGGCGACGGCGTGAACGATGCGCCGGCGCTCAAACAGGCTGATATCGGTATCGCAATGGGGGTGACGGGCACCGAGGTCGCCAAAGAGGCCGCGAGCATGGTGCTGGCAGACGACAATTTTGCCAGCATCGAACGCGCCGTAGAAGAGGGGCGCACGGTGTTCACCAACCTCAAGAAAGCCTTAATCTTTATCCTGCCGACCAACGGCGGCGAATGTCTGACACTCATCGCGGCTATTGCTGCCGGGGTGCTATTACCTGTGCTCCCCTTGCACATTCTCTGGATCAACTTGGTGACGACGGTGGCCCTGGCGGTAACTTTGGCGTTCGAGCCGGTGGAAGCGGACACGATGTCGAAGCCACCCCGGCGGCCGGATGCGCCGCTGATCGATCGCATCCTTATATGGCGAATCGTTTTCGTCTCGTCGCTAATGGCGGCAGGCACCTTTGGTTTGTTCTTCTACGAGCTGGGCGCGGGAGTGAGCCTGGAAGCGTCCAGAACGGTCGCCGTCAACGCCATCGTCTTTTTCGAAGCGGTCTATTTGCTCAACACCCGCTCGCTCAGCGAATCGATCCTGAACCGTGCCGGCCTGTTCGGTAATCTGGTTGTTTGGTCGGGCATTGGGGCGGTGGTCCTGCTCCAAGCAGTCTTCACTTACTCGCCCATGATGCACCTGTTCTTTCACACCGCGCCCCTTGACGGCGTCATGTGGGCCCGGATTCTGGCCGTCTCTGTTCTCCTCTTGCTCGCGGTGGAGGCAGAGAAGGCGATCACAAGGAAGGCAACGCGGAGAAATCTGGAGGTCAGAAACAGGCAGTGATAGAGGGCGAGATGTCTCCCATGCAAACGAGGAAAAAAGCTATGATGTCGCTCAGCCAACCGGACCAGAAACAAACCCAGAAGGCGTGCCCTCTTTCCAGAGCTTCAGGAAAAGGTGAAGGCTGAGCGCTGATGAATGAAATACGTCGACGGATATCGTGATGGCAGAGAAGCAGCATAGGTAGCCTGACACCGGCGGACTGGATGATTGTCGCGGGCCTGGCCCTCACAGTCTCACCGGCGCTGGAAGAAGCAACAGTGGACGAGCGGCGCGGTTGGTTCGGACCGCTGGCTTAAAGAGGGTTGATGATGGGTTGTTTATTAACTAACAGTGAGTGAGAAGGAGGAAGCAATGAAAAAGAATAAAGCACTGGCTTTATGTTTAGGCATAGGATTGTCATGCGCTACATCCGGCGCCTGGGGCGGCGAGCTCGGAAAGCGTGCCGATCTCTACTTGAGGTACTGCGGATCTTGTCACGGCGTCGAGGCTAAGGGAGACGGTCCGGTCTCCAAACATCTCAGTATCAAGCCGCCTGACTTAACGCAGCTCCGCAAGAATAATAAGGGTGTTTTCCCCATTGACCAAGTGATGAGCGCCATCGATGGCACCCGAGCAGTGCGCACCCACGGAGATTCGAAGATGCCGGTTTGGGGAGAGGTCTTCGAAAAGTTCGACCGCGCGAGGAAAGATCCGGAGCAGGCGCAGAGCAAAGTCAAGGTCATCGCCGAGCAACTTTCCACCCTCCAGCGATAACGCCGATCTCGGTGGGTTTTTTGTCGCTCCGCCGCGGTCTCTGAGGCGGTTTGTTATGTCATGCCCTGAGCCTTTACCAAGGGAGACCCGATGGAGAATGAAAAGCGGTGAATATTCTGGTGATCAACAGCGGCAGCTCGACGGTTAAGTTTCAGGTTGTCGAGACTACGGACGCGACCGGCGATCTCCTCCGGCAACAAAAGCTCGCCCGCGGCTTAGTCGACCGCATCGGCGCCGGGGCATCGTATCGATTCGAAGGCCTGGGCCGATCGACGCAGTCCGGCTCCCTGCCGGTGGGGAATCACGAGGAAGCGGTGCGGTCGATTATTCACTGGTTGCGCTCGGATGGTCATGATCTAGCCCTCGATGCCGTCGGTCATCGGGTGGTGCACGGCGGAGATGAATTCCTCGGGCCCGTGCGCATCGACGACGGCGTCATCAGTAAGATCGAAGCGCTAAACGAGCTGGCGCCGCTGCACAATCCTGCCGCTCTTAGCGGCATTCGCGCGGCGCAGAAGATTCTTAGCGCGGCGGTTCCGATGGTGGCGGTGTTCGATACTTCGTTTCACCACACCATCCCGGAGCAGGCCGCCACCTACGCAATCCCCTATGAGCTTTCACAGAAGCATAAAATTCGCCGCTATGGCTTTCATGGCCTGGCGCACCAGTACGACATCGCGCGTTACGCGGATTTGAACGGAAAACCGGTTGCGCAGGTAAGGGCCGTCACGTTGCATCTCGGCAATGGCTGCTCCGCGACCGCCATTCGCAATGGTCAAGCGGTCGATACCTCGATGGGCTTTACGCCGCTCGAAGGTCTGGTCATGGGCACTCGTTCCGGCGATCTCGATCCCGCTCTGGTGAGCTATCTCGCGCACAAGGAAGGCGTCGCTGCCGACGAAGTCGAAGACTGGTTGAACAAACGGTCGGGCTTGCTCGGCCTGTCCGGATTGTCGAACGATATGCGCGAGCTGACTGCGGCCTATGACAAGAATCCCCGGGCACGACTCGCCGTCGATGTTTTCTGCCACCGGGCGCGCAAATATTTGGGCGCTTACCTGGCGGTGCTCGGCGGCGCCGAAGCGGTAATCTTCAGCGGCGGCATCGGTGAAAACTCGCCGCTGGTACGCGAGAAAATTTGCGCCGGCATGGAATGGTGCGGCCTCACGCTGGATCCATCGGCCAATGCGACGGTCATAGGTACGGACAGCCGCATTTCGACCCCGGATTCGACGCTGGACGTCTGGGTAATTCATACGGACGAAGAAAATATTATTGCGCGCGAGACGGCGCGAGTGCTGCAACGCAGATAGAAGCAGGAGTCACGCTATGACGATTCAATTTACGCCCATCGGGATTATCCACACGACCAGCACCGATGCCGAGGTTAAAGTGAAGGGCGGTAGAGAAGGGGAGTTGGAGATCTATTCGGAATTCGCCGAGGGGCTTGAGGGGATCGACGGCTACTCGCACTTGTTCGTGCTCGTTTACTTCGACCGCCTGCGGCCCGAACAGATCGGCCCCCTCAAGGTCAAACCTCGCGGTCTTCTGCGGCGCGGCTTCACGCTGGAAGAGCTGCCGCTGCTCGGCGTGTTCGCGCTGGATTCGCCGACGCGGCCCAATCCCATCGGCCTCACGCTGGTGCGATTGCTGCGGCGGGAAGGGAACCGGCTATTTGTGCAGGGCTTGGATATCTTTGACCGCACACCGATTCTTGACATCAAAGGTTACCGGCCGAACTATCGCGCGGACGACTTCACCTTGCCGGATTGGTTTTGCAACCTGGCCAATGACAGGGGGCATGTGTAGGATCGCGTAGGACTATCCGAAGGTATTTGAAATTCGGAAACTAAGAAGAGATCGGAAAAACCATGTCTCCCGCAAAGCATGTCCTGAGCGAAGTCGAAGGGACGCAAAGACGCGAAGTGACGTGCCGTCGGCTCGTCATCCCGAGCGAATGCGAGGGATCTAAGAAAGATTTCTCCCTTCGGTCGAAATGACACGGAGTGTCACTTTGCGCCCCTTCGGCGAAGCTCAGGACATGCTTGGCGGGATAAATTTTCCTGGAGTCGTTCTGTTCAACATTTCCAAGGTAAGTAAGCGCCTAAGGATTCTTCCACGACCCGGATAAAGCATTTCGCAACACTGCAAACTTCCAGTTGTCTTCTTCGCAATACTGCCAAGGCCATTGCTTTTGTCATTGAAGCTTCAGCGGCGCAAGCTGGTATGCGTCTTGCTGCGACAAAGAAGCGTTGCTTTACGCTCGGCGCATCCGAGCGGCTGGAAAACGTGGATTGACTGGGATCTCATTGCAGGAAAAGGAGCGAATCATGTCCAACGTGGAATTCGACACAGGAGGCACACCGAGGGCGCGAAGGGCTGAGCAACTCCATAGGTATTGGGAAGGAGATATGGCTCGCAAGGTTTATCTGCTCCGACGCCAACGCAAGGCGATCCTTGAAAACTGCCGTCGCATAGCGGTGGCGGGCGTTAGCAGCGACCCCGATAGCCCCGGCTTCATCAGCATGGAGAAGCTCTTGGGGTTGGGCCTTGAAGTCATACCGGTTGTGCCTGATCGGGAGAGCTTGCTTGGTCTTCGTTGCTACTCTCAACTCCGCGACGTGCGCGGACGGATCGACATTGTTCAAGTATATCCGGGGGAAAAGCTCGATCTAGTCGAGCTGGCAAGAGAGGCCGTCGAGAAAGGTGCTGCCACCTTTTGGATAGAACAGAACGCCGCGGCATCCAGAGAAGTCGAGGAAATTCTGGTCAACGGAAGAGTTCATCTGGTGGAATACGAGAATCTCGAAACGGAATACATGAAACATATCCCGTTCCCGGGCGCTTCGAGAATTCCGTCGCGCAAAGATAAGAAAGCAGCGAAAGTTAAAGACCGCATGACCAAGAATCCCGCGACGGTCAGGCCTGAGGACGGTCTCAAGGACGCTATCTGGAAAATGGAGCATGGCCATTTTCGCCATCTGCCGGTGGTCGATGAGCAGGGAAAATTAATCGGCATGCTTTCCGACCGCGACATCCGGCTGATTCGCCCTTCGCTGGCCGTCACCAACAAAGAAGACGCGATGGTTCAGCTCTGGTCGATCTCGGTGCAGCAGGCCGCGGTCTTCGATCCGGTCGCAATCAAACAAGAGACAACGCTCAAAGAAGCGGCCGAGTTGATGCTGCGATGGCATGTGGGCGGGCTGCCGGTGGTGGACGAAGGGCACAAACCGGTGGGCATGATTACCTACACCGATTTGCTGCGTGAATTCGTGGGGCAGGAGGAATCCCAGTAACACTTGTCGAGCCATCGTGGCCCGGCGCTATCGAACCGAGAGGAACGCGTAAATGGCTGAAGCGGCGGTGTTTCATTACGAGACGGAAGCGGAGTGGAAGGGCGATAAGGCATTGAGCCTGCGCGGGGCTAGCGGCTCTCAGCGGCGGTATGTTCACGTTGTCGAGCGGCTTGAGGCAGCGCTAAACGGAATTTGGCTCCCTTACCGGGGTCGCTCGAATAAGTGATAGTGCCCCCATGGGCCGAAACGACTTGTCTGACGACCACCAGGCCGAGGCCGCTGCCAGAAAGTTTGGTAGTGGTAAAAGGCTCAAAGATGTCGACCCCAGGCGGGACGCCGGCACCGGTGTCCGCAATCTCCAAAATGACATCTGCCCCGGAGCTACGGGCGTGGAGTGTGAGCGTGCCGCCTTGGGGCATGGCTTCGACAGCGTTCTTGCACAGATTCCAAAGAGCCTGCTTTAGCTTGTCTCGGTCAGCTTGCACCAAGGGGAGATCTGGCGGGAGAAGTTGCTCCACACGTACGCCTTTGGCAACGCAGCTTTCTACCTCCATCGCGAGAATCTCTGCGGCGATTACCGCGAGGGACGTGGGTTGAAAGTTATACTGTTCGCGGCGGGAAAGAGAGCGGAAATCATCGAGCAGGCCGTTAAGGCGCCTGATCTCGTCCCTGAGGCGGCGCAGGGCGGTTTGAATCGGCTCGTCTAGATCACTTGCGTGGCTTGCCAGTTGCCGCTCGAGGCGTTGCACGGTCAGGGACATGCCGTTGAGCGGATTGGCGATCTCATGGGCGATCTTTGCCGCGGTGGTTCCGATCGCCGCCAGCCGGCTATTTTCAATCAGTTGCTCCTGGAGCCTCTGCCGCTCGGCGATTTCGGTCCGCAATTCTTCGTTGGTTCTCGCCAGTTCCTGAGTTCGCTCCTGAACCCTTATCTCCAACTCATCACGCGCTTTTCTTAGTTCCACTTCGACGCGTTTGCGATTGGTGATGTCGCGGCCTTCAGGAATGATCAGTACGACCACGCCGTCTTCGTCGAAAACCGGCTTTAGCGAAAAGTCAAATATTGCGATAGATCCGTCACTGCGCCGATGCTCCGTCTCGTAGCGGACGAAGTTTCCTTTGGCGGCCTCGGCGACGGCGTCTTTGACTCGGTTGCGGACATCAGGAGAAACATCCCACCACGGTGTCTCCCAGAACGGTCGGCCCACCACATCCGCCAAGTTACGCCCAATGAACTCCAGGGCTGTTTGGTTGGCTTCGAGAAGAGTGCCATCGGGGTTTAGCAGGCCGCCAAATTGATATGTCTGATGGAAAATAGCCTGGAATCGCCGTTCGCTTTCCCGTAGCGCCTGTTCCGCGCGCTTGCGCTGGATCAAGGAGCCGAGTTGGGCCGCCACTGCCGAAACGACCTCAACCAGTCTTCTATCCTCCTCCCCCGATACATACATAAAAAATACCAGAACGGCCTGGACTTGTTCGTCGGCGATAGTGGGGACTGCCAATCCAGCCTTGAGACCGGCCTGCCGTGCAGCCTCGGCGCGATTGAACAGGGGAGTGACGCTCACAT
>Ga0209726_10003891_pt1 | contig 19720 bp, 20 predicted proteins | sample Subgrocontami54m_FD_187453 | JGI IMG/M metagenome (GOLD analysis project Ga0209726, IMG submission 187453) | Subsurface groundwater microbial communities from S. Glens Falls, New York, USA - GMW46 contaminated, 5.4 m (SPAdes) (version 3) | ecosystem: Environmental > Aquatic > Deep subsurface >... | reverse complement strand
CCGATGCGCAGAAGCGGCGCATGCTGCCGCCCCTCATCGCAGGCGAGGAGAAAGCCTGCTTTGCCGTGACCGAGCCGAATACGGGCCTCAACACGACCCGGCTCAAGACCCGCGCGGTGCGCGAGGGCGACCGTTATATCCTGTCCGGGCAAAAGGTGTGGATCTCCACGGCCCAGGTTGCCGGGAAAATGCTGATCCTCGCGCGCACCACCGCGATCGAGAACTGTCGCAAGCCCACGCAGGGCCTGTCGCTGTTTTACACCGACCTTGACCGGCGCTACGTCGAAGTGCGCGCGATCGACAAAATGGGCCGCGCCGCGGTCGATTCCAACCAGGTGTTCATCGACGGCCTGCCGGTGCCGCTGGAAGACCGGCTGGGCGAGGAGGGCAAGGGCTTCGAATACATCCTGCACGGCATGAATCCGGAGCGGATCCTCATCGCCGCCGAATCGGTAGGGCTCGCGCGCGCGGCGCTTGCGCGCGCGGCGCAATACGCAAAGGAGCGCATCGTCTTCGACCGGCCCATCGGCCAGAACCAGGCGATCCAGCATCCGCTGGCGGAATGCTGGATGGAGGTGGAGGCGGCCAATCTCATGGCGTTCAAGGCGGCCGGACTTTACGATCAGAAACTGGCCTGCGGCGCCGAGGCCAATGCCGCAAAGTACCTCGCCGGCGAAGCCTGCTTCAAGACCTGCCAGCAGGCCGTCATGACTCACGGTGGCTTCGGTTACGCCAAGGAGTACCACGTCGAGCGCTATCTGCGCGAGAGCCTGATCGGGCGCATCGCTCCGATCAGTCCGCAGCTGATCTTGTGCTTCATCGCGGAGAAAGTGCTCGGCTTGCCGAAATCCTACTGACTTTGAGTTCAGACGCACCGCCGCATTCGCGCCACACCCGCACCGCGCTGACGGTGCTCGGCCTGTGCCTGTTGATGAATCTCATTGGTCGCGGTACCGCCGACACCTATGTCGTGTTTCTCCAGCCGCTGGAGCAGGATCTGGGGTGGAGCCGCTCGAAAATAACCAGCGTGTATTCAATTTATCTTCTGGTCAACGGCCTGAGCGCCCCCGTCGCAGGCCTGTTGTTCGACCGCCTCGGACCGCGGGCGATCTATGCCTGTGGCATGGCCGGTCTCGCCATCGCCTATCTGCTTGCGGCGCAAGTGCAGACCCTTTGGCAATTCTATGCCACCGTGGGGGCGATAACCGGCGTGTCGGTCTCTGCCCTGGGCATGGTGCCCTCTTCCAGCCTGATCTCCCGCTGGTTTCACGAACGCATGTCCACCGCGATCTCAATTGCGTTTGCAGGCCTGGGTCTGGGCGCGCTGCTTATCGTGCCTTCGGTGCAATACCTGCTGCAACGTTACGGCTGGCGCGACTCCTACCAGATGCTGGGACTGATACTGCTTTGCGCTGTGCCGCCGTTGCTGATGCTGCCGTGGGCACGCTATGGCGACGGTCATCCGGACTATCGCCATGCGCGCAGGTCGGGGGTGGCCGGGAGCAAGAACTGGACCGTGCGTGCGGCGCTGGGAACGCGCAAATTCTGGGGCTTGGTGTGGGTTTTCTTTTTCACCTCGATCGGCATGTTCTCCGTTACCGTGCAGACCGTGGTCTATCTGGTGGAGCGAGGCTTCCCCGCTATCGTCGCGGCGAGCGCCTATGGCCTGGCGTCCATGCTCTCGGTATTCGGCATCGTTGGAACCGGCGCCATCGCCGACCGATTCGGGGCGCGCCGGACCGTGAGCGTCAGTTTCGCTGGCAGCATTATAGGCGTGCTCATACTGTTGCTGATGACCTGGTTTCCGCAACAGATTTGGCTCGTCGCCTATGTAATCATTTTCGGATTGTGCCAAGGCGCGCGCGGCCCGATTATTTCGTCGATGGCCACGCGCCTGTTCGCAGGCAGCCGCGTGGCGAGCATTTACGGCGTCATCTACGCGAGCGCCGCCATCGGCGCCGGGTTGGGGGCGTTGATCGCCGGGCTGCTGCACGATTTGACCGGCGGCTATCGCGTCGGTTTCGTGGTTTCAGTCTGCTCCCTGATGCTTGCTGTGCTGCCGATTTGGCGCGTGCGCGAACTGCACGATTTCCATACGCGCCGGCCGCTGCGCTAGGACCGTGCGTTTGCGCTAAGATTCGCAGGGGCGCTGGATGGGGAGGTAGTCATGCAGAAATATCACGTGTATATCGACGGTAAAGACGTCGATTCGTCCTCGGGCAAATATGCGCAAGCGAAAAGTGTCCGGATCAATACCGGCGTGACAACCGGCAATCCATTCGTAATGCGTTGAGGAAATTTTGATGAAGCAGCCATGGCCGGCCGAATGATGAGCCAGCCCGTCTTGATCCCTCGCCCTGCTGCGACCCTGGTTTTGGCGCGTGACACGGACGCCGCCATTGAAATCCTCTTGATTCGGCGCACGCATATGGCCGAGTTCGTCGGGGGGGCTCACGTTTTCCCGGGGGGAGGGGTGGACGCCGCGGATGGATCGGCCGAAGTGGCAGCCCATTGCGCGGGTTTGGACGACACCGAGGCGAGCCGGGTGCTTGGCGTGGAGCAGGGCGGGCTCGCGTATTGGACGGCTGCCGTGCGCGAGTGCTTCGAGGAAGCCGGGCTGCTGCTCGCCGTGGACGAGCGCGGCGAGTACGCCGATATCAGCCATCCGCAGCGCGTGCAGGTTTTCGCGCAATTGCGTGATTGCGTGCGCTCGGGCCAGATGACGCTCGCTAGACTGTGCCGCGAACACAAATTGCGCCTGGCTGCGGGACGTCTCGCCTATTACAGCCATTGGATCACTCCGCCCGGGCGCCCGCGCCGCTACGACACGCGTTTTTTCGTCGCCGAAGCGCCGCCGGCACAGACGCCTTCGCACGACAACAGCGAAACCGTCGCTCACCTCTGGATCCGTCCCGCCGATGCGCTCGAGCGTCACCGGCGCGGCGAAATGCATATGGTGTTTCCGACGATCAAGACGCTGGAGAGCATGGCGCGCTTCGCCAAGGTCGAGGATTTGATGGACTTCGCGCGTTCGCCGCGCGATATGCCGGTGATGGCGCCGCGCGCGGCTACGGGCCGCGAAGGCAAGAAATTGCTGGTGCCAAGCGACTACGCCTATGCCGAGGTCGGCCGGCTGGACCCGCAGGGCAAAGGCACTGCCGCGGCTGACATCGTATCCGGCACGGTGGTTAGACTGTCGGACAAGGTACGGCGAATTGCTGCTCCCAATCAGGGTGACATGACCGGGCCGGGCACCAACAGCTACCTGATTGGCGCAGGCGGGGATATCGCGCTGATCGACCCGGGGCCAATGATCGACGCGCATATCGATGCACTACTGGCAGCGGCGGGCGGGCGCATACGCTGGATCCTGGTCACCCATACCCACATGGACCATGCGCCGGCGGCCATGCCGCTGAAGGCGAAGACGGGTGCAGAACTCTTGGGAATGGCGCCGCCGCTCGAGCGCCAGGCCGAGAGTTTTCGTCCGGACCGCGTGCTGGCCCATGGCGAACGCATCGCCGTTGCCGATTGCGTGCTGCGTGCGATCCACACGCCGGGACACGCATCGAATCATCTTTGTTACCTGCTCGAGGAAGAGAAGCTGCTGTTCACGGGCGATCACATCGTGCAGGGTTCGACCGTGGTCATCAATCCGCCCGACGGCGACATGCGCGTTTATCTCGATTCGTTGCGCCTGCTGCAGGGCGAGGATGTCGCCTGGTTCGCGCCAGGGCACGGATTCCTCATGGACAGGACGCAGGAGGTGCTGGAACGGCTGTTGATCCATCGGCTCACGCGCGAAAACAAGGTGCTGAATGCGCTGCGCTCGGCCGGTGCGGCGACCGTCGAAGCGCTGCTGCCCGCGGCGTACGATGACGTCGCTGCGCGCCTGTACCCGGCAGCGAGGCGGTCGTTGCTGGCGCATTTGATCAAGCTGCAGGGCGAGGGCAGGGTGCAGGAAACGAGGGGGGTCTGGAGTCAGGTTTGATTAAAATCAATGGGACGAAAGCGTTCGCGGCCGACAATCCAGCGTTGGCAGCCGCGAGGACTCGAAAATATCCATTCATTAGAGCGAGAGCCGCATGGAAAGCACGAACACATACAACTACAAGGTGGTCAGACAGTTTGCCCTCATGACAGTGGTTTGGGGCATAGTCGGCATGCTGGTCGGCGTGCTCATCGCGGCGCAACTGCTCTGGCCCGAACTCAATTTCGACATTGCCTGGCTGAGCTATGGGCGCTTGCGACCGCTGCACACCAACGCGGTGATTTTTGCGTTCGGCGGTTCGGCACTGTTCGCGACTTCGTACTATGTGGTGCAGCGCACCTGCCATGCGCGGCTATTTTCCGATAGCCTGGCGAGCTTCACCTTCTGGGGCTGGCAGGCGGTGATCCTGCTCGCGGCGGTAACGCTGCCGCTGGGTTTCACGTCGGGCAAGGAATACGCCGAACTGGAATGGCCGATAGACATTCTCATTACCTTGGTATGGGTAGCCTACGCCATCGTATTTTTCGGCACCGTCTTCAAGCGCAAGACGCCGCACATTTACGTCGCCAACTGGTTCTTCGGCGCCTACATCCTTGCCATAGCCGTGCTGCACCTGGTCAACAGTGCCGCAGTGCCGGCCTCATTTTGGAAATCGTACTCGGCCTATGCAGGGGTGCAGGATGCCATGGTGCAGTGGTGGTACGGGCACAATGCGGTGGGCTTTTTGCTGACCGCCGGCTTCCTCGGCATGATGTATTACTTCATTCCCAAACAGGCCGGCCGCCCGGTGTATTCCTACCGTCTGTCGGTGGTGCACTTCTGGGCGCTGATTTTCACCTACATGTGGGCGGGCCCGCACCACCTGCACTACACCGCGCTGCCGGACTGGGCGCAGTCGCTGGGCATGGTGTTCTCGCTGATCCTGCTTGCGCCCTCGTGGGGCGGGATGATCAACGGCATGATGACCCTCTCGGGCGCGTGGCACAAACTGCGCCAGGATCCGATTCTGAAGTTCCTGATCGTATCGCTGTCTTTCTACGGCATGTCCACCTTCGAGGGGCCCATGATGTCGATCAAGACGGTCAACGCGCTCTCTCACTATACCGACTGGACCATCGGTCATGTACATTCTGGCGCGCTCGGCTGGGTGGGCCTGGTGACGATCGGTTCGATCTACTATTTGATCCCGCGCCTGTTCGGCCGCTCCGAGATGTACAGCGTGCCTTTGATCAATCTGCATTTCTGGACAGCCACCATCGGCATCGTGCTCTATATCGCCGCCATGTGGATAGCAGGCGTGATGCAGGGCCTGATGTGGCGTGCGGTCAGCCCCGACGGCGCGCTCACTTACACATTCGTCGAAGGCGTCAAGGCGACCTATCCTTTCTACGCCATACGCTTGCTCGGCGGCGTTCTCTACCTGGCCGGCATGTTCGTGATGGCTTACAACGTATGGAAGACCATCGTCGGCCAGAAGGCGCTAAATGCATCCATACCGGCCGTTGCGGCAGCGCACGCCTGAGCGGGGAAAGAGATCATGAATTTCAGTCACGAAATGATCGAAAAGAACAGCGCCCTGATGATCGTATTGATCATCCTGGTAGTGGCCGTAGGCGGATTGGTCGAGATCGTGCCGCTGTATTTCCAGAAATCCACCACCGAGCCGGTGGCGGGCTTGAAACCGAATACGCCGCTACAGCAAGTCGGACGCGATATATATGTGCGCGAAGGCTGTTACAACTGCCACTCGCAGATGATCCGACCGTTCCGTGCGGAAACCGAGCGCTATGGACATTATTCCGTCGCGGGCGAATTTGTCTACGACCATCCATTCCAATGGGGCAGCAAGCGCACCGGCCCCGATCTGCAGCGCGTCGGCGGCAAGTACAGCGACGACTGGCACCGCTCCCATCTCAACAATCCGCGTGCGCTGGTGCCCGAATCGAATATGCCCGGTTATCCCTGGCTGGCGCAGACCGCGGTCCGCGGTGACGACATCGAAAGCAAATTGCGGGCGCTCAAGCGGGTAGGCGTGCCCTACAGCGAGAACGATATCGCCGGCGCGCGCAAGCTCCTCGCCGGCAAGACCGAGCAGGATGCGCTGATCGCCTACCTGCAAGCGCTCGGCACGGCAATCAGGATTGCGAGGTAATCATGGACATCAACACGCTGCGCTCGATTATCACGGTGGTTGCGTTTGCGCTGTTTATCGGCATCGTCCTGTGGGCCTACAGCGCTCGCAGCAAGGCGGCGTTCGAGCAGGCGGCGATGCTGCCTTTCGACGAAGAAGACGACGGGCGGATCAGCAGGGAGCGAAGATGAGCGATTTCGTCAGTGGTTTCTGGAATATCTACATCAGCATCATCACGCTTGTGAGCATTGTCGCTTGCGGCGTGTTGCTGAAGATGATGAGCACACGCAAGGTGTCCGATACGCAGGCGGAAACGACTGGGCATGCGTGGGACGAGGATCTGGTCGAATACAATAACCCGCTGCCGCGCTGGTGGATCTGGCTGTTCTACATCACCATTGTGTTCAGTCTGGCCTACCTGGTCCTGTATCCAGGCTTGGGCACTTTTGGCGGTTCGTATCAGTGGACCTCGAAAAAGCAGTACGAAGAGGAAGTCGCACAGGCCAACGCGCTCGCTGCGCCGATCTACGAAAAATACGCCAAAACCGACCTGAAACGGCTCGCAGCCGATCCCGAGGCGGTGGCCATGGGGCAAAAGCTGTTCTTGAATTATTGCGCACAGTGCCATTCCTCCGATGCGCGCGGCAGCAAGGGCTATCCGAACCTGAAGGACACGGATTGGATTTACGGCGGCGAGCCGGAAACGATCAAGGAGACCATCGCCAATGGTCGCAAGGGCGTAATGCCGCCCTGGGGACCGGTGCTCGGCGACGAGGGCGTGAAGGACATGGCCCACTACGTCATGTCGCTCAACGGACGGACCTTCGACACCCTGCGCGCTGCTCGCGGCAAGGAGAAATACATGACGACCTGTGTCGCCTGTCATGGTGCGGAAGGCAAAGGCAACCCCGCCATAGGCGCGGAAGATCTCACCAAGATCAGTCTGTTGCACGGCGCGGACGAACCGGCGCTGATCGAGACGATTAGCAAAGGCCGCATCGATACCATGCCCGCACAAAAGGAACTCCTGGGCGAGGCGAGGGTGCATATTCTGGCTTCCTACGTCTGGAGTCTGACGAATTCAACGGCTGCCGCGGCGCCAAAGGAAAAAACCGGTGTCCAGTGAACGTGGTGACGCCGCGGGGCGCCGCTAGTTGGTTGCGCTGCATACGCTAATTGCGTCGCGCACCGACTTGCGCGGGCTCAGCGCCGGAAGTCTTGCCTGCCTGTCGCGAAAGTAAGCGTCTGTGGACGTCAGATTGAAACCGCCCGATTTGCCTGGTCCAGGAGTATCCGTGGAGCAGCCGCTCTACGAAACGCGCAAGGAAATCTACGCGCGTGCGGTGAGTGGATGGTTTGCGGGCTGGCGCTGGGCTCTCGTATTCATCACCCAGCTTGTGTTCTACGGCGGCCCTTGGTTGCTCTGGAACGGGCGCCAGGCAGTCCTGTTCGACTTGGTTGCGCGCAAGTTCTACATATTCGGCATCGTATTCTGGCCGCAGGACTTCATCTACCTCACCGGCCTGCTGATCGTGTCGGCGTTGTCGTTGTTTCTCTTTACCGCCGTGGCTGGACGGCTTTGGTGCGGTTTTGCCTGCCCGCAAACGGTATATACCGAGATCTTCATGTGGATCGAGGGCAAGGTCGAAGGCGACCGCTCGGCGCGCATGCGACTCGATGCGCAGCCGATGTCGGTGCGCAAGTTCGCGCGCAAGGCGGCCAAGCATGGATTGTGGGTTGCGCTGTCCTTGTGGACCGGATTTACCTTCGTCGGCTATTTCACGCCGATACATGAACTCGCCGCGGAAATGATGAATCTTTTTGTGGCGGCGGGCCCAGGCAAGTCCCCCGCACCTGGACCGTGGGAGAGTTTTTGGATACTTTTCTACGGATTTGCCACGTATGGCAATGCCGGTTGGATGCGCGAGCAGGTATGCAAATACATGTGCCCGTATGCACGCTTTCAAAGCGCGATGTTCGATCCGGACACGCTCATCATCACCTACGACCCCGAGCGCGGCGAACCGCGCGGCGCGCGATCGCGCAACGTCGATGCGAAGTCGCTCGGGCTTGGGCATTGCGTCGACTGCGAAATCTGCGTGCAAGTCTGCCCAACCGGAATCGACATCCGCAACGGCCTGCAATACGAATGCATAGGCTGCGCCGCCTGCATCGATGCCTGCAATCATGTGATGGCGAGAATGGGCTACCCCAAAGGCCTCATCCGCTACACCACCGAGAATGCCCTGCAGCAGCACCTGACGCCGCGCGCGATGTTGGCTCGCTCGCTGCGCCCGCGCGTCCTTGTATATACGGCAGTCTTGTTGACGATCGTCATCGCCATCGGCATCGCGTTGTACACGCGCGTGCCGCTCAAGGTCGACGTGATCCGCGATCGTGCAAGCCTGTCACGCGAGATCGAAGGTCGCTGGGTGGAGAACATCTACCGTCTGCAGATCATGAATACGCAGGAGAGGCCGCACCGCTTCGTCATCCGCGCGAGCGGCATCGAAACGCTGCAGGTGGTGGACGAAGGCGCGGTCGATATACCGGGCGCCGCGACGCGCATGGTGCCAATAAGGTTGCGCGTCGACGCCGGCAGACTGCCTCCTGCATCGCATAAGATCGAGTTCGAGGTCAGTGCGGCCGACGACGCGGCTATCGCCGCGCGCGAGCGCTCGATCTTCTTAGTGAGATGAAACGACCATGAGAGCCGAGGACCTGCCGGCGCAACCCTGGTTTCGCGAACTCTGGCCATGGCTACTGCTGGCGGGGCCGGCGATCGTCGTCGTTGCGGGCGCGGTTACCGCGTGGCTGGCGATCAGCAGCAACGACGGGCTGGTGATCGACGATTATTACAAAGAGGGTCTGGCCATCAACCGGACCGTGGGCCGCGGCGAGGCGGCCGCGCGCCGCGGCATAAGAGCGCAGCTTACTCTCGCCGATGACCGCATTCGGGTGCTGCTCGGCGCTCCAGCCGGCCGCGGGGCGTTGACTCTGCGCATGGTGCACCCGACCCGTTCCGGCATGGACCAGAGCGTCGATTTGGACGCCGTGCAGCCTGGCGAGTACGCCGGGCGACTGCGGCCGCTCGCGCCTGGGCGCTGGCATGTGGTGCTGGAAGGCGCCGAGTGGCGCTTGACCGGCGACTGGGCGCTACCCTCGGCGGGGGCATTGACACTCGGATCGCGCAGGTCCGAGCCGCCAGGTACCGATACATCAAAGGAGCGCAGGTAATGACGCGACGATTGGGGTGGATCCTGTGGCCGGCATTCCTCGTCGCCGGCGTTGCCGACGGAATCATCTTCAGCCTGTTCGATCCGCAGGATATGCACATAATCGGCGAACCGGTAGAACTGAGCCGGATCGGTGCGTATACGATCGGTTTCTTCCTTTTCTGGGGTTTTGGGGCCGCATCAAGCGCTCTGACCTGTTTGCTGCAGCGTTCGCCGTTCGAGGTGAACCGCTGCCCATTGCCGGAGTTGGACCGGCCCGAGGGATGTCCCAAGCGCGGACAGCCCGGCCGAAGCGTCAAGCGTCATTAAAGGGAGGTGTCATGTTCAAAAACGTACTGATTCCCACGGATGGCTCGAAGTTGTCGCTCAAGGCGGTAAAGCCAGGCGTGGCGTTTGCGAAGAGCATCAATGCGAGCGTCACCGGCTGCTATGTTGTCGAACCGTTCCAGCCTTACTATTTTGGCGATTACATCCCGCCGGATATGCCCACACCGAAGGAATTCGAGCGTCACGCGCGTGCGGCGGGGGCGAAATACCTGCAGCAGATCGAGGCTGCCGCCGTAGCCGCAGGGCTGCAGTATGCTGGCACCATTATCACGGCTGATTCACCGTACGCTGGCATCATCAAGGCGGCGAGCAAGGGCCATTGCGATGTGATCTTCATGGCTTCGCATGGGCGCAGCGGGCTTCCCGGTCTGCTGCTCGGCAGCGAAACCCACAAGGTACTGACCCACAGCAAGATTCCGGTGCTGGTGTATCGCTAGAGGTACAGGCGGGGAAGCGCGGGTTGCGTCGCGGGCCAGCCAGGACGCAGACGCCTTGCCGCGGCGAGGCCCGCGCCGACGCCGGCGGCCTCAACCTCGGTCTATTCTAGCCCGGGTCGCGGCCAAGTACGTTCTTCAGCCCTTCGCCGTCGACAATTCGAATGAATTTCTGTTGCACGGCTATCAGCCCGTCTTCCTGGAACTTCGAGAACGTGCGGCTGACGGTTTCCAATTTGAGGCCGAGGTAGCTGCCGATTTCTTCGCGCGTCATGCGCAGGTTGAATTCCGACGGGGAATAGCCGCGCGAGGTGAAGCGCTGCGACAGGTTGAGCAGAAACGCGGCCAGCCGCTCCTCAGCGCGCATGCTGCCCAAGAGCAGCATGACCCCATGTTCGCGCACGATTTCGCGGCTCATCACCTTGTGAAAATGCTGCTGCAAAACATACAGTTCGCGCGACAACTCTTCCAGCCGGGCATAAGGAATGACGCATACTTCGCTGTCTTCGAGGGCAATCGCGTTGCACGAATGCTGGTCCGAACCGATGCCGTCCATGCCCAGCATGTCGCCGGACATGTGAAATCCGGTGACCTGGTCGCGGCCGTCTTCCATCACCAGGGTGGTCTTGAAGAAGCCGCTGCGGACGGCGTAGAGCGACCCGAATTTTTCTTCAGAGCGGTATACGCTATCGCCGCGCTTGACGCGTTTGCGCGTATAGACCATCTGGTCCAACTTCTCCATCTCGTTCTGACTGAGACCGGTCGGAAGGCACATCTCGCGCAAGCTGCAGTTGGAGCAGGCATTCTTGAGGGCATGAATGTCTATAACCCGGGCGAGCTTGGGTGCGTTCATGTGTGGTTCGCGCAAGCGGGATTTGGTTTGATCCACATCAATATTTCCATTCTGGATTTGGGCAGACTTCACCGATGAACGTACGCGTCCTACGCATGATCCCGTCCCAAAACAACCTGCAGGTTGATGCCGGACTGCTGCGAAAATTCAACATTAGCGGTCCGCGCTATACCTCATACCCGACCGCAGATCGATTCGTCGAGGCCTTTGACGAGGCTGCTTATCGCAGCTGGCTGGCGAAGCGCAATGTGGGAGGCATGACCCGATCCTTGGCATTATACGTCCACTTGCCGTTTTGCGACACCATTTGCTACTACTGCGGCTGCAACAAGATCGTGACGAAGGATCACGGCCGCTCAGCTAAGTACCTGAAATATTTAGGACGCGAAATCCGCCTGCAGAGCGCGGAATTGGGCGGAAGGCGGCGCGTGACACAGATGCACTGGGGCGGTGGCACGCCGACCTTTTTGAGCGAAGGCGAACTGGTCGAGTTGATGCAGATGATACGCGACAGTTTCGATCTCGATCCCCACGGCGAGTATTCGATCGAAGTGGACCCGCGCAAGGTCGATGAAGACAAGGTGGCGCTGCTGGCCTCGCTCGGCATGAATCGCATCAGTGTCGGCGTGCAGGATTTCAATCCCGAAGTGCAGCATGCAGTCAACCGCATTCAGAGCGTGGATGAAACGACGCTCGTAATCGATGCCGCGCGCAAGCACGGGTTCAAGTCGGTCAATATCGACCTCATATACGGCTTGCCCAAACAGACCTTGGAGGGATTTCGCAATACGCTCGACCAGGTGATCGCGTGCTCGCCTGACCGCATTGCGCTCTACAATTACGCGCATTTGCCCACGGTATTCAAGCCGCAGCGGCGTATTCTGGATACAGACATACCGCAACCGGAGGTCAAGCTTCAGCTCATGATCAGCGCGATCGAGACGCTGCTGACAGCCGGCTACGTCTACATCGGCATGGACCATTTCTCCAAGCCGCAGGACGACCTCGCCGTGGCGCAGCGGCAGGGGCGCTTGTATCGCAATTTCCAGGGCTACTCCACCTATGGCGACTGCGATCTGATCGGACTCGGAGTGTCAGCGATCGGGAAGATCGGTCCGACCTACTCGCAGAATGTGCGTACCCTGGAAGAGTATTACGACCGGCTCGACAATAGTCTGCTGCCCGTGATGCGTGGCATCGAAGTGACCGCCGACGATTTGGTGCGGCGCGCCGTTATCCAGGCGCTGTCCTGCCATTTCGAGGTGTCGATGGACGCCGTCGGCATTGCCCACCTGATCGATTTTCGCAGCTACTTCGCAACCGAGTTGGCCGAATTGCGCGACTACGAAAAAGACGGATTGGTCGAGATCGACGGCGATTGGATCATGGTCACCCCCAAGGGCCGCTTGCTGGTGCGCATTCTGTGCATGGTATTTGACAAGTATCTGCGTCAAGCAAGCCGTCGCGCGAGCTATTCCAAGGTAATCTAGCCGATGGAAGCCCCGCTTGCGGCGGCCTTCCTGATCGGACTTCTGGGCGGCGTACACTGTGTCGGCATGTGCGGGGGCATAGTCGGCGCGCTGACGGTGAATTCGCCGCGGCGCGCGCGCGCATGGAGTCTGCATCTGGCCTATAGCGCGGGGCGAATCGCGAGCTACGCTGCTGCCGGTGCCCTCATGGGCATGATCGGCGGCGTGGGCTCGGTGTTGTTCAACCATATTCTTCCCGTGCAAATGCTTCTCTACGTCCTCGCCAATCTGATACTGGTCGGTCTGGGACTGTATCTTGCGGGCGTGGCGAAGCAGGTGGCGCGGCTTGAAGCACTGGGCGCATGGTTGTGGCGCCGCATTCAGCCCTTGGGCGCGAAGCTCGTGCCCGCCGACACTGCGACCAAGGCGTTGGCGTTGGGCGCACTTTGGGGTTGGCTGCCTTGCGCTCTGGTGTACAGCGTGCTCGCGACGGCGCTGGTGAGCGGCGGATCCGAGAAAGGGGCGGCAGTAATGCTTGCATTTGGTCTGGGGACGCTGCCTAATCTGTTGCTGGCCGGCATGTTATTCAAGCGCCTGCGGGACATCGCCTCCGACCGCCGCGTCCGCCTCGCGGCCGGCGTGCTGGTAGCCGGTTTCGGCGTTGTTGGGCTGGCCAGAACCGCCAAATTGGGAGAGCATATCCGGCAGGGGCTCCTATGTATCACTTGACCAAGCTCGTTCACCAGTCCTGTGCTTTGGCAAGCGTGTCGCTGTTCATTTTGCGCGGCTTATGGATGCTGCAGGATTCGCCGCAACGCGCGCGACGCTGGGTCAGAATCCTGCCGCACCTCGTAGATACCCTGCTGTTAGCCAGCGCCGTCGTGCTGACGCTGATGTTGCGTCAGTTTCCACTGACCCACGCCTGGTTGACTGCGAAGCTGCTTGCGTTGCTCGCGTATATTGTCCTGGGCTCGGTCGCGCTGCGCTACGGCAAGACCAAAGGGGGCCGGGCAACGGCCTGGTTGGGCGCCTTGGTCGTATTCATTTACATAGTCTCGGTGGCGCTACGCCATGACCCGCTTGGTTTTTTCGCCATGTGACCCAATGTCGGATACATATGATGATCGGCCGGCGTGCAGTCCGTTCTCCAATGCAACGGCAATTCGGCACATGTTGCGCCATTTCCGCATTGCCTTCGTGTGCGTAACCTCATTGCCTACAAACCCAACATCAACAAGGAGAGCGGCGTGACTACAATTCTGATCGCGGTCGACGGGTCCTCGCATTCCGCCAAGGTGGCCAAAGCGGCGATCGCGCAAGCCTCTGCCTACAAGCAGCCGCCTGTGCTTCATCTTGCCTACGTACATCTGCCGATTCCGACCCTGGGCGGCATGATCAAGCCCATCGAGCACGAGGCGCTGCAGCGTTATTACCGCGATGAGGGCGAGGACGCATTGCGCGGCGCGAAAAGGGCGCTCGATCGCGCCAAACTTGCGTGCAATATGCACATCATGGTCGGCCCTATCGCGGAAACGCTGGCGCGCGAGGCGAAGAAGCTGAAATGCGATCTGATCGTCATGGGTACGCACGGCATGGGTGCCGTGTCGGGCATGCTGCTCGGCTCGGTCGCGACCAAGACCGTTCACCTGGCGTCTTGCCCGGTATTGCTGGTCCGGGAATGAATACTGGCTTCGACGTTGCTTAAGGAGCGCGAGCGGCCTGGCGTGACCCGCGCGATGAGCGCACGCCGGGGCTAACCAGAACCGGAGAAAGCGCATGCTCGACTGGATAAAGCGGTTCAGTGGCAAACCCGACCACCCGTTGCGCGATGCCGAGGCCGCAACCGAGGTCCTGGCCGGGCTGCCTGAAGGCGTATCAGTCGATACGCTGGAGCAGATCTCGCATTGGGTCGGCTCGGTCAGGGATACCGCCGGATTCGCCTGCAATGACAGGCTTGCAGTAATGCGCCTGCTCGATGAGGCCGCGGCGGCGCATGCCGGGGCCCTGTTCGATCAGTTCTTCGCCAAGATCCACCAGCAGGATCGCACCACCCAGAAGATCTGGGACGTGCTGTGCGAATACTGGGGTCGATTGGCCGATGGCTATGGCCAATGCGTCGCCGATTTCGAGCATGGCGAAAAAGGCGCGAAAGACGTCGCGAACGAGATGCCGCTTGCCCTGGTACGCGCGCTGCGCGCCGCCGGTGTGCGCTTCAAATTGCGCCATTTGCGCTATATCGGCATAGAGCCAAAGGCGTGGGCCCCGCTATACCGTTGGCACGCGTTTGCCGAACTGAAGGAATTCGACAACCGCCCGCTCGTCGCTTATGCGCGCGAAGTGCATACCACGGCGCGTGCGGAATTGCTCAAGATTATCCTGCTGTACCTGGCCGCGCCGCACGAGTTTTCGCCGGGGCAACTCGAACTCGCGTTTCGCATTTTGACGCGCTTCGCAATCTCGGCCGAATGGTCGCGTGTCCCGCAGAGCGCGTGCAATATCGCCATCGACATCGGTGCGGGCGAACCGCCGCACCACATCCCGAGCACGGAGACGGCGGCGCCCAACAAACGCTTTCTCGGCGGCGGGAAGGCGCTCGTCAAACTCGCTGAACTGAGGGTCCTGTGCGAAAAGAACATGCTGAGCGAGGAGCAGCGCTTTGGCCGGGAATTCTCCCCGGCACAGATCATCACCGTGATCAAGCATCTGGACACCTACCTCGGCTTGGCGCCGCCGCAGCGCCGCTATGCGCGGACCAAGGCCGCTGCCGCCGTGAGCGTGGTACACGGGCTCAAGCCGATCTGTCAGCGCGTCACGAACATTGAATTGGGCTCCGGCGTTGCGCTGGGCGACGACATGGACATAAAGGCCAAAACCGCGAATATACTCAAGCTGGTCGCGGAAGAAATCGAGTCTACGCCCGAAACCTGGGTACAGAACGACCAGAGCGAATGGGGCCTCGGCGCAGATATCCCGCCCGATCTCGGCAAGTGGGCCGAACCGGGCAAGCTCTGCGGCGTACAGTTGGAAGGCGAGAAGACTTGGTGGGTCGGAATCATCCGCCGCATGGACGCGAGCAAGGGGATGCATTGCGGCATCCGCATTTTTTCGAAGCGCTCGGTCTCGGTATGGTTGCGCGTGCTCGGGGTGGACGAGCATCGTGCCGCCAACTGGGAAACTTCGACCGGTTCGTTCGAATACAACTACCTGCGCGCGATCATGCTGCCCGATGCTCTGAAGTCGCACGATCATCCGATCATGATTCTCGAGAACAAGAGCTATGTCCCTGGGCAGTTGTGCGAGGTGATGATGGGCGAGCAAAGCCGCCATATCAAGCTGGTGGAGTTTCTCGAAGAGGGCGAGGACTACGTGCGTGCCGCATTTGAGTGGCACGCTCCCGGCAAGAATTGACCTGATCCGAGTCGTGCAGCACCGCTATGCGGGAGCGATCAGGCCAAGTTTACCAAGTATAATGATCGGCTCTTTTAATCCTGAGAAAGCAGACCGCGCATGAAATCCTTCCTAGTGATGCTGGCTCTGGCGGTCTTTTCCGCTCCGACTCTTGCCCAATCCCTGCCTTCGGGCCATCCTCCGATGGGGCAGAAGAAAGAGGGTAAGGGGGCGCCGGAAGCCCCGTTGCCGCAAAAAGCCAAGGTGCTGAGCAGCATCGACGCCGCCCAATATACCTATATCGAGGTAACGCAGAACAAGAAGACACTGTGGCTTGCCGGGACTACCGTCAAGGTCAAGAAAGGCGATGTTATTCGCTTCGATGACGGCATGGTGATGAAGGATTTCCACAGCAAGACGCTGAATCGCACTTTCCCCGCCATCACCTTCGTCAATCGCGTGGTGGTCACCAAAGAGAAGGAATAGCAGACGCAAGGCTAAGGCTGGACTCCATGCTTCAGACTGGCTCACACTATCGGTACGCAGCAGTCGGGCCTACGCTGAGCCTCAACCTGACTCAGACAGCAGCATGACGTCGGACAAGGCAGCGCAGATTTGGCAAGCCAGGCTGGTCAAGCACGGTTTGGACACCGTGCGGCGGATTGCGGCGGCGAATCTGCTCGAGCCGCGGGCACGGCGCTTCTTGTTCCTTCGGCATGGAGAAACCGAGGGCAACGCCCGGCGGGTTTATCAAACGCCCGAGATCCCGCTCAACCAGAGGGGCGAAGAGCAAGCTCGGCTGGCGGCCAAATACCTGCGCGGACACACGGTCGAACGAATCCTTGCGAGCGACATGCGGCGCGCCTGGCAGACAGCGCAGGCGGCGGCTGCGACCGTAGGCGCGCCGGTGATTGCCGAGCCGCGCCTGCGGGAAAGATGGTTTGGCGACCTGGTCGGGACGTCCTCGACGGATCTCGATTGGCGCAACGAACCGCCGAACGGCGAGTCGTTGCCGGACTTCGTCGCGCGCACTCGGGCAGGGTTGAGCGATGCGCTGGACACCGACGCATCGACGCTACTTGTGGCACACGGCGGTCCGCTATACGTCCTGGTTTTCAGTCTCGGCGCAGAGCTGCTGGAGCAGCATATTGCCAATGCCACGCCGTTGCTGTTCGAGTACGAATCGATGGCATGCCGTTGGCGCATCAGCAATATCGCCCCGGAGAGCGTTACCCAGGGATACCGCACCACTGCGGATTGAGCCGCGCGGTCTGCCCGCGCACGTGCGCTGAATGTCGTGGGGCACGTCAAACGCGCCCAGTAAGCGCGGGTCTGGATTATTCAGCGACTTCAAACTCTGCGTTAGCCAAGGGTGAAATAAAAGACTGCGCCTTGACCGACCGCACCTTCGGCCCAAATGCGACCGCCGTGCCTGCGGATTACCCGGGCAACAATGGCCAATCCTATTCCCGAGCCGTCGAATTCCGTTTCCGCATGCAGCCGTCCGAACTGCGTGAATAGCTTGTTGCTGAGCGCCGGATCATAACCGGCTCCGTTGTCGCGCATCACATAGACCGAGTTGCCCTCAACCGTGGTGGTTCCGAACTCGATCTTCGCGTTTTCGGTCTTGGCCGTGAATTTCCAGGCATTGCCGAGCAGATTGTCGAGGGCGATGCGCGTAAGGCCAGGGTCGGCGTTCGCCACCATTCCGGGTGTTACAACAATATCGACTTCGCGCCGCCGATCCAGTGCGCGAAGGCTCGCGGCAATCTCGCGCGCCATCGCGCTCAGATCGACGTTTTCTCGGTGTAGTTCAACCTGGCCTGCATGCGCCAAGGCGAGGAGATTGTCGGTCACATCCTTCATGCGCTTGGTCGCGGCCTGGATACGCTTCAGATAATCTCGAGCGGCGGGGTCGAGCTTGTCGGCATATTGCTGCGCCAGAATGGCGCTGAATCCGCCGATGCTGCTCAAGGGAGTGCGCAGATCATGGGCGACGGAATAGGAAAACGCCTCGAGTTCGCGATTTGCCTTCTCCAGCTCCTTGGTTCGCTCCCACACTTTTTTCTCCAGGCCGTCGTTGAGGCGGCGGATTTCTTCTTCGGCACGTTTGCGATCGGTGATGTCCCTGAAAATGCAGATCACGTATTTCTTTCCCTCTATGCTTACCCCGGAAATGGAGCATTCGGTGACGATCTGCGTCCCGTCCTTGCGTAAGCCCGCCAACTCCATCGTCTTGCCCGATATGGATCCGCCGACCGCGCTGCGGTAGGCATCGAGTTCGCGCTTGAAATCGATGTGGTAACGCCGCGGGAGCAACAGTTCATGCAGCTTCTTTCCGCGCGCCTCCGTTTCGCTGTAACCGAAAATTCTCCTTCCGGCGTCGTTCCAAAGCGCGATTTTCCCTTCGTTGTCGGTCATGATGATGGCGTCCTGAGCGGCGGCGCTGACCAAGCGCAGAGTCTCATTCGTAAGCCGGTGCTGCCTAAATACCTCCCGCATCAGGTACATCGAGGCGACGATGAGCAGCGAGAATCCCAAGCCCATCCAGTTGTCGGCAATAGTGAACGTTGTGTCGTCCACGACACCGTGGTCGACGGAATAGCTGAGGATGCTGCGGAATCCCTGCACCAGCAGGGCGCCGGAAAGAAGTATCCAACCCAGGACCCAGCCTGACAGGTGGATGTCGGAAAATGCGAGCACGATACCCAACAGCAGCAAGCCAAGCGAAGCAATCTGTAAGGGAGTCAGAAATTCCATCGCTAGTGGCAGCCGTCCGGAGGCAAGCAGGACGTCCTGCTCGATATTATCTGTCGGTGTAGATCGCTTGAATTCATCGCAAGGCATGCGATTACAAGCTAAGCGACGCCTTGTTGTCAAGCCTGGGCTACGCGCACGAACGCTTGCAGCGCGAACCGATCGCAGCGCACCGCTCGGGGCAGGTGAGATGATGCCGCGACAAGCGAGGTATTCGATTGGTGGGCGGTGCGGGGATCGAACCTGCGACCCCTCCCGTGTGAGGGGAGTGCTCTACCGCTGAGCTAACCGCCCGACCGAGGCCGGATTAAATCACATCCGCGCTTTCGCGGTCAATTCGAACGTCGGCATATTCTCCGGTAAAATAGCACTTTTCTCGGGTTCCTCCTATGATCCGCACCCGTTTTGCCCCCAGCCCAACCGGCTATCTGCACGTGGGTGGCGCGCGCACCGCGCTTTTCTCCTGGGCTTACGCACGCAAGCATGGCGGCAAGTTCGTGCTGCGCATCGAAGACACCGACCTCGAGCGTTCGACGGAAGCCTCGGTAAACGCGATCATCGAGGGCATGACCTGGCTCGGCCTCGACTGGGACGAGGGGCCGTACCGGCAGATGCAGCGCCTTGCGCGTTACCGCGAAGTGGCGGAGCAACTGCTGCGCGCAGACAAGGCCTACTGGTGCTATGCGAGCAAGGAAGAGCTCGAGCAGATGCGCGAGCAGCAACGCGCGCGGGGCGCAAAGCCGCGCTATGACGGGCGCTGGCGTCCGGAGAATGCGAAGGCGGCAGGGCTCGCGCCACCGCCGGGCACGAAACCGGTGTTGCGGTTTCGCAATCCGGACGAGGGTGCGGTCACGTTCATGGACTTGGTGAAAGGGCCGATCACTGTCGCCAACGGCGAACTCGACGACCTCGTGATCCTGCGCGCCGACGGCGTCCCCACCTACAATTTCGGCGTGGTGGTGGACGATCTGGATATGGACATTACTCACGTCATCCGCGGCGACGACCACGTCAACAACACGCCGCGCCAAGTGAATATTTTTCAGGCGCTGGGCGCGCCGCTGCCGCAGTTCGCGCATGTGCCCATGATCCTGGGTGCCGACGGCGAGCGACTCTCGAAGCGCCACGGCGCGGT
>Ga0209726_10003890_pt1 | contig 19724 bp, 30 predicted proteins | sample Subgrocontami54m_FD_187453 | JGI IMG/M metagenome (GOLD analysis project Ga0209726, IMG submission 187453) | Subsurface groundwater microbial communities from S. Glens Falls, New York, USA - GMW46 contaminated, 5.4 m (SPAdes) (version 3) | ecosystem: Environmental > Aquatic > Deep subsurface >... | reverse complement strand
GGACCTTAGAGGCTTGGCCGCGAGGCACAACCTGATGCTCTTCACGGCATCTCAGCTTAACTACGCCGGTCCTAACTCTGGTCGCGGCCTGGCCCGCCTGTACCGAGGCAAGGTCGGGAAGGCGTCACACGCCGACATGATCTTCCTTATCGACGATGTGGACGGGTCTAACTACTTTGTCACAGTGGCTAAGGCGAAAGGCCGGAAGATGCGCATGAAAGATTTTACGCTGGACGTTAACTTCGACAACATGGAAATCAACGCGGTTAATTAGGCGAACGGAGGCCAAAAACGGTGGGGCGGCGGGGAAGGACCCGCCCATAGCGAGCGAAAGCGGCTCTGGAGTCTGATGGCCACAGGAGCCGGAATCAAGCCCGGCCCCCACTTTTTTTTATGGAGGAATAAATGGATGACAACGAATTACTGGAAATTGCAGAGGACATTCGCCGGAGCATGTTTAGCGACTACTTAGAGCATCTTTGCCTTAACGAGGTCTACGTAGCGGCTGAGGTTGTTCGGGAGATAAAGCGGAGGAATTTTGGTGCTAAAGACGAAAGCGTGTAGTTGCGGGTCCGATGCCTATGTGACTTATTGGGCTGAGAAAGGCTTGAACTGGTGCCATAAATGCAAATCTCCTGCCGGGATTGCGCCAATAGCGGCTGCGGTTAAAAAGAAGCCGAAGATCGACCGGATGCCGGACAAGGTGGAAGACCTGACGGCGCGGAAGTGGAACAAGGTCCGCCCCTGGAAAAACATCCCCTTTAGTTGTGCCGACAAGTTTGGGTTCTACCTTGCGGCGTTGCACGGTAGGGTGCGGCAGGAAAAGGACAGTTTTGTCAACTATGACGGCATGTACCTAATTATGCCGATATTCCGGGGCGGTGAGGCTGTTTCGTTTTCTGCTCGCCTGCTTGCTGGCGGAGACCATTCGCCAAAGTACGTCATTCCTACGAATGTCCAGAAGTCATACTGGCTATCCAAGGAACCTCTCAAGGCAAAGACGGTCTTTGTTTGCGAGGGCATAGCCGACGCCGCGTACCTTTCGGAGATTGGGGACTCAGTGGCCTTGCTAGGGGTTAACTACGACGGCAGCTTGGACGACGCCTTGAGGTCAAAGTCGGTGATAATCGCGCTGGACGGAGACACAATAGGCGCGGTCCAGGGGATGAAGCTGGCGTACTCCCTCTCCGACAGGGGGTGCAAAGGTGTAAGGATACTGCCGTTGGCTCCTGGCACGGACCCTACGGACTATTCGCACGATGCGCTAAAGAAGCTTTTATCGACCAAATGAGGACCTATGCCGCCGAAGAAGATTGCAGCGTTGCCGGGGTGTCCGAGTTGCCCAAGGGGGCTGGACAAAGAAAAATGCTTTATCACGCCTGAGTTGGTGGAAAAGCCGGAGTTGCTTGTGGTTGGCGAGTTCCCTACTCGCAACGATATAAAGAACAAGGGTATGTTCTCCGGCGATAGCGGGAAGATTTTGTATGGCTTGTTGGATAAGCACGACGTAGAGCACGTTGCTTTTATCAATGCGGCGAACTGCTACGGGGAGGAGAAACCAAGCACGGCAGTCATAACGGCTTGCCGGGACGCCTATGTTGCCCCAACGCTGGCGCGTTACCCAGGTGTCCCTGTTCTCGCTCTTGGGGCTTTCGCGGCTTCTAGTTTGCTTGGTGGGCGGAGGAGCGAGGGCAAGCTGTCCGGGACTGTACGGATCATTGACGGGAGAGAGGTCTACTTCACCTATCACCCGTCCCATTTTTTACAAGAGGGAAGGAACCATCGGATTTTGCACCATATCGAGGTTATGCTGGCTTCATGTTTGGCGTCTGTACGGAACAGAAAGAAGGCGGAGTACATCATCGGTGTCCCGCCTGACGAGTTCTACAACTGCGAGACGATCTATGTTGACCTGGAGACAACTGACGAAAAAGGCCCTTGGTACGGCACGCAAGTCGTTGTTGTTGGACTGGCTAATAACCGCTCTGACGTTGTTTGGGTTGTGCCTCATTTTCATAGCGATAGTCAGTCTCTTCTTGATAGGCTATTGCCGTTGGCGGATTTTGAAGGCCGTGTCGTAAACCACAACTTGAACTTCGACTTGTGCTTCCTTTGGGCGCATGGACTTTACCCCAAGAAAGCGACGTTCGGAGATACGCAGGTGTTCGAGCGGTGCAGGCCGGTTGTAAAGATGTACGGCGAGGTAGGCTTAAAATGGCTGCTAAAGTCCCGGTATGGTTATAATGGCTATGAGGCGAAAGTTCACACACAATGGAAAGTTGAGGGAAAGAACTGCTCTGAGATCATGCTTGCTGATGTGGCTGAGTATTGCGCCATTGACGTTGTTGGCACAAAGCAACTGGACCTCGATCAGCAAAAAGAGGAGCACCCCAACCTCCACATTTACAATTTGACGATGGATTATTTTCGTTACCTCGTTGAAATGGAGATGAACGGCCTGTTTGTGGATCGCGGCATCCACGAGGTTCTGGCAAGGGAGAACAAGGAAAATACCCTGAGCCAGATGCTAGCGGTCGCCGCTATCGTGGAAACAAGGGTTCTGGTGGACGTGAGCTACGCGCCTTTTATCACTTCTGAGATGACAAAGGTGCTGCTGACCGAGGAGACCTTGCAGAAGGGGGATACGGCGTTTAATCCCAGGTCCCACGCCCAGGTTAAGAAGTTTCTGTCCGAGCGTGGCGTTGACCTACCGGACACCCAAGCGGAGACGCTAGAGCAGTTTAAGGGGAAGCACCCGCTGATTGACGCGCTGGCCGGGCTTAGGGGCGTGGAGAAGCTTGGCGGCACTTACTTTGAGGGATACCGGCCCTGGATTGACAAGGGTGGACTGATCCACAGTTCATTCGGGGCACAGGGCACAGAGTCGGGCCGATGCAACTCAACCGACCCGAACGTGCAGAACACGCCAAAAGCGGCGCGTAAGATGTTCGTTTCCCGCTTTCCTGGCGGGGTGCTTATCTCCCCGGACCTGTCGGCGCTGGAGTATCGGATCATAGCGCATGTCACGCAAGACTCCAGGCTGCTTGAGACTTTCAAAACGGGGCGGGACATACACAAATTCTCTGCCTCAACCTGCTTCGGCGTCAAGATGGAGGCGGTTGATGCTGAAATGCGGCAGGTTGGTAAAATCCTGAATTACGCCGGTGTGTACGGGGCGGGTAAGACTAAGTTTTACTCTTTACTCGGACGCAAGGACGAGCGGCTTTTCCAGAAGGTGCAGAACCTTTACCCAGGAGTTAACCGCTGGAAGGCAAAGCTCCTTGCTCGTCTGCACGATACTGGCCGCGTGATTACTATCTTTGGTAGGGTGAGGGAGTTCGACACGGAGATCTCCCAAAACGAGGAACGGGAAGCAATCAACTGGAGCATTCAGTCAACGGGCCATGATATCTTTAAGATTTTCTTGATGGCGGCGCTTGATGAAGCAAGGGAGCAATGGCTTGCAGACGGTATCTTGCTGGTTAACGAGAATCATGACTCCTTTGTGTGGGACTGCAAGCCGGAATGCGCAAAGCAGGCCGAAGGGATTGTTCTTAGGCTTGGAAACAACCTGAACGGCATGATTAAAGAGGCTTTTGGGGTTGAGATGACAGTGCCAATCCTGTCGGATGTGAAGGTTTCTTCCGTTTGGGGTTGACACGGCTCAACATTTGTGGTATAGTAATTAATATAGGAGGTAGTTAATATGGCGTATCAAAGACGTGGCGGGTATGAGAAGTCCGGGGCACAGCAAGAGGCTCCTCCGGCGCGGGAAGAGAAAAGCAGCCGGAGCGGGCGTTCACCGAGCGGAAGCGGGAATGCTGGCCGCAACAAAGGCCAAGGCGGAGATAGCGAGTTTGTCAACGTCACTGGCCTTTTTGAGTCGAAAAAGGGCGGCAGCTTCACCGTTTTCCTAAAAGAAGATCACATCGAAATTTTGAAGAACCTTCAGCCTGGGGATCTGTTGGGCGTCACCCAAAGCCAGAAGCATGACAACATCTTCAACCTGTGGATAAGAGAAGGTAAGGACAATTAGGGAGGGCGTGTATGGAGATCGTCGAAGATGTGGAATTTGCCAATTTAATCAAGGGAAAGATCGCAGCGTTCATAGACAAAGGTGCTCGTCAACCTGATGGGAAATTCCACGTCTCCGACCTGCTCTCCCCTCGCTACGCTTACTTTAGGCAGAAGTATGGCTATAAGGTGTCAGAGCAGGAGATCGGGTTCTTTGTGGCAGGCATCGCTTTCCACGAGTTCCTACAGAAGGTCTTCGGTGCGGAGATGTCTGAGAAAGTGACGGCGCTTGAGGATATTGTCGGCACCGTGGACCAGGTTGGCGTCTTCTTTTCTGAGATCAAGACTTCCCGTAAGTGGACTATCCCGGAGATGGTTGACCCCATCTATATTGAGCAGTTTGAAAAGTACCTGGCGCTTGAAAACCGCTCGTTCGGCCATATTGTCGTCATCTACTTCGTGGCCGGACGCAAGTGGGACGGCAAGACCCCCTCTACCCTGGAAATTGTTACATGGAAGGTGAGCATAGACGAACAAGACCGGCACAGGGCGAAAACTGAGCTTATTGAGCGCCGAGACGCCCTAAAGATGGTGCAGGAAGGGCGGAAGAGTTTTGAGGTGTTGCCCCTGTGTTGGGCGTTTAAGTGTGGCAAGCCATACAAGGGCAAGGTAGATCGCCTTTGCCCGTTCTACCACACCTGCAAACCGGAGGGGCGCTATCCTGTCGAGGCGCTAATCAAGGCTGATAAGCAGGTACGTTAATTAGCATACGTGGGGTTATATGAAGAAGCAAACACCTAGAACATTGAAAAAAGACATTTTAACTTTTGCTTTTGGCTACTTTCCAAAGACCAGGATTGTGATCTCAAACGCAGCCCTCGGAGCGGATAAAAGGATCTACGCACAGACCCGTTGGAAGAAAAACGGGGTCACGCACGTAGTTGTTAACCCCAAAAAAGGTGGGCTGCTGGCCCTGATAGACACCCTTGTACATGAGTATCTTCATGTGCTTTACCCTGAAATGTTGCACAAGGACGTGAGAGCGCACACTAAGGCGATTGTAAAGGTCCTCTCATATGACGAAAAGCAGTTTCTCTTGTTGACGTTCGCAGAAGCGGCGGAATGGAGGTTGTAGTGTCTGAGCAATTCACAGTCCACAAAAGGGTGTTGAAGGTTGACGGCGGGTTTGCCCGCGTTGTGCCGGTTAGCTGTATGCACATTGGGCATAAACAGTTCAATGAGAAGAAGTGCAAGGGCTACCTGCAATACATCCTAACAACGCCGGACACTTACGCGCTAATGTTGGGAGACACCATTGAAAACGTGTTGCCGGAGACGGCTGGCCGACACCCCGGCTCGATGCACGATCAGGTGCTCGACGTGGAAGCACAGCGGTATTTAGCGGCTAAAATGCTGGCCCCGCTTGCTGATGCCAAAAAGATTATCGGGTGGACGGAGAGCAATCATAGCCTCCGCTCGTGGTTTGAGGCCGGTTTCTCTGTAGAGCGGTGGATAGCCGACCAGATAGGCGTGGAGTTCCTTGGGTTTGACGCCTTTCTTGACATTAAGGTTGGCAAGCAAAGCTACGCTATCCATGCCACTCATGGAAACGGCGGAGGGACTTCACTACCATCTGTGATGGGTAAGCTGGTTGCTCAGGTTACACGCTGCCCTGGGGCCGATGTCTACATCAGGGGACATCACCATCGGAAGATGTTGGCCGACCCTCCGACGATCAACGCGAGAACCGGAGAGATTAAAAAGCAGTTGTTGGCGGCAACCGGGTGCTTCATGGACTATATCGGCGGATATGGGCACAGGGGCGCTTTGGCCCCGGTGGATGTTGGTTGTGTGAAGGTAAAGCTGTATAAAAACAAGTGGGACACTCACGGAACTCTCTAAGGAGGTGTGCAATGAGCACGATTCACTTGTTGAGAAAAGCGCACAAAGACTGCCTTGCAGGTGTTTGCCTTATTCTCCGTTTTCCGTTTCTCGACGAGGCCGCTGAGCGCTACTTTATTCGAGAGCACAAGAAGCATAAAACGGCAATACAGGCCTTGCGGTCTCCAGATTCTACAGAAGTATTAAAGGGGTGAGAAATGGCACTATCTAAAGAACAAGAAGAAAGCTTTATTAACGCCCTGGTCAATGCCCTTGATTCCCCGGAGAGTTCTGAGGACATCTGGCCGGAATGTGACGAGTGCGGAGAGGGCGTTCCAGGCACCACCTTTAACGCTCAATACGAGATGGATCTTTGCCAAGATTGCAAAGACACACTTGATATAACGTGGGGGTAAGAAATGTTTTTCGTTGTTATGGGGTTCCTGGCGCTTGTTGGTTTCGTAGGCATGGCTTATGAGGTGTTCATACGGAAACAAGGGGGCGGCCAGTGAAGACAAGAAGTGCAAAATCTAAGGGCCGAAGGCTGCAAAATCAAGTCCGGGAAGACCTGATCTGTGCGTTGGGTATTCACCCTAAGCTAATCCGGTGTGCGCTGATGGGCGAGAACGGCGCAGACATTAAGGACGTGTCTGGCAAGCTGCCTATCGCTATCGAGTGCAAAAACACGGAGAGCTTGTCTATTTGGGGCGCGCTGGCTCAAGCAGAAGCGAACTGCGACGACGGCCTTACCCCGTGCCTGGTTTTCAAGCGCAATAAATCAAAGACTTACGCGGCGATTCCGTGGGAGTATTTTCTAGCTTTGCTGCGCAGCAGTGAGTCACCTCTTGAGGCCATTACCCATAATGATATCGTTGTCGCCAACTATGATCCCGGACAAATTATTAGTGACCCAACGTGGAGATAAAAAAAAATGCAGGAAAATAACAAGGACGCAGCGGTTAAAAAGCTGGAACTGCTGGTGGACTTTCGCAACAGGTTTTTGGCTGCCGAAGAGAAGAAGATCAATCAGCGCAGGGAGCTTCAGATGCACGGCCAAGCTATGGCCCTGATTATTGACCTTTTATCAGAGGCTAACTGGCTGTTTAATCACCAAGGCGACTCGCCTGACAAGACAGAAAGATCGCCAATCATAAAACCATTCTAGGAGGCACTATGCAGCTGCAAAGGTTCATGGAGCTTAAATCTATATTTTATGGGGATGGGGAATTTGCGCTCGCCCCCCACGAAGTGGAAGAGTTGTTTGCCGCCGTGGATATGTCGTTTTTCATGCGAGCAGCCTCAGAAGATGATTTTCTGCAACTTACGAGGGAGGAACAAAATGTTTGAGATCAGAGGCGAGGGCATACTATCACCAATTCGTAATTTTAACACCGGAGCGACACGATCATCGGATGCAGATCGACCAGACTACGAGGGCTACCTTAGCCCTCTAGTCATCGAGCGGTACGGCGCTTACATGCTAAAACACCAGGTGCAGGCGGACGGCGGAATACGGTCCTCAGATAACTGGCAGAATGGGATGCCACTGTCGTCCTATGTCAAGGGCATGTGGCGACACTTTCACCATTTTTGGATGCGGCATCGAAGCTACGAGGTTGCAGACCATCTGGCTGCGGCCAACATCGAAGAGGATCTGTGCGCCATTATGTTTAACGCGCAAGGCTACTTACACCAACTGCTTTTAAAAAAACAACCTGAGAAGGCGGATATTGCGCTTGGGAAGGCGGCCTGGGCCTATGACTACCCAAAATAAAGAAAATTGGAAAAAGTCGATGCCCGTTTCAAATCCCTGGGTAGCCATAGACTTGGATGGCACGTTAATGGAAGACGGGCACTATCCTGAGTTCGGCCCACCTATCAAGGGGGCAAAGTTGGCTTGTATGACCCTCAAGCATTTCGGCATCAAGATCATGGTGTTCACGGCGAGAACCGCCATAACCGGACTTGACGGCAGCTTTCAGGACGTGAACGAAAGCGTACGGGGCATATACGCTTGGGCGGCTAAATACGGCATACCGATTGACTACGTGTTCCCTATGCCAAAGCCTACCTTTGTCCTTGCGTTCATTGACGACCGGGCCGTCGAGTTTAACGGCTCCTGGCTGGATGCAATAGACGCCATTGAGCGCAAAGTTGGCCCGCTGAACAACATCTCAAAGGAGTGGATAGGCAAGGTTCTACCACCAGCAAAGGAGGTTTGATGCCGCGCAAAAAAGAAGTAAAATCCGCCCCGCCTATTGAGGAAATAGGAGACGACGGAGGGGTACCACACCCTTGTAACGACCCCCGGCGCATAGCAAACGGGGCGTCAGAGGCTCTTTCTTCTTCACGCATCGACGAATTGATGCATGAGACCATGATGGTCCTCAACGAGGTTTGCACGTCGCTATACGGCCTCCGGTCGCAATGGAATGATGAAGACCCTGCCGTAAAACAATTTTATAAATTTGAAGCTTTGATTGGGGGGTACTATGGAACAGCCTGAAGAAGATCGCCTTATTGAGCCGATGGGCACTATCGAAAGCTTGGAGGACTACAAACGAATCGTTGCAATCCGAAACCTCTCCACTGCGATTATTGAGGGCACCGCTGACGTCATTGATGCGGCGTGTGCGTCGTACATCAAGGAGACAGGTGAAAGCCTAGACGCCCATATTCAGTTATCCGCAATCCTGTCTTCTTTCCACCATATCACTCGTGTTTACCTCGACAGCCTAGACCTGGACGCGGTTGGGTTTCGAGAAGTTCCAGAAGAAGTGACTAAGAAGGCCATCGAAATAACGGAAATGGAGAAGCAGTTCGGCAAACCTAGCGGAGAAGCCTGATCGTGTGTTGCACAATAAAGAGGCTGTATAACCTGGACGAGGCTGCTGTCTACGTTGGTCGCAGCGAGAAGGCGCTTAGAGAGTTGGTTGCTGACGGCAAGATACCTGTGGTCGCCCCGGATGGCCGACGCCAAATTGATAAGCATGATTTAGACAAGTGGATAGAGGAGAACAAAAGATGTCTTCTTTAGAGGAAACAAAAATGGAGCTTGAGGCGTGTCGGGCCGCCAATATTCAAGGCTACATCGCCCGGTTCTTGAAGGAGACTGGCTGCTCTATTGAGGACGTGCTGCTCGTGGAGGAGCACAATAAGGATTCTTGGACGTGGCGGCTGGCCAGGAAAAAGAAGAAAGGTTATTTAAACGGCTTGAAGTCCCAAAACACCTTTCACCCGGATCAGCAATAAGGAGGTTTCAATATGGAAGCATTAATAACTATTGGGTTTTTTGCGGTCTTAGCCTTTTCTATTGTTGGGTTGGTTGTGGTCCTCGCTGGATTACTAAACCATCATCAAAAGGAGAAAAGATGATGCAGCCGTTTCAGTATTTTCAATGTGCAATGTCCGTCTTGTCTATGGGGGCAAGCTTCTCTTACTATTGGGCTGGTCAACCGGCCCTGGCAGGTGCGTTCTTCTGCTACAGCTTCGCTAGTTTAAGTTACGCTTTTTTATAAAAGGAGGGAAAACAGTTGAATTATCCTAAAGCAGAAATAGAAAACAAGACCAGCAACGGGTACAAGGTAATTGTTCGGGACGAAGACCTGATTTACATGGCGGAAGGAACTCTGTTGGGTCTGGTGGAGCTTCGCACCTTAGGAAACCTAGCTCAAAGGGCGTTTTACCTGTCTCCTGACTATAACTGGATTATCGTGCTAGACGATAAAGACGAGACGTGCCTTGTTCCGCTCAAAAAATAAATAAAACCGACACGGCCACTTGACTTTTGTAACCACCCTATGTTATTCTGGTATTAATCGGGAGGGCACAGCATGGGCACAGTATACGAGCGCGGCGGTGTATGGTGGATCAAATACTACGTTAGCGGCAAGCCGCATTACGAGAGTGCCAAAACAGATCAACGCAGCAAGGCCAAACGGTTGTTGGCTCTTCGTGAGGGGCAGAAGGAGGAAGGCAAGCTCCCAAGCCCCAAGATCGAAAAGACAACCTATGACGACCTCTCTGCGCTCTACATCCAAGATTACAAGCTCAATGAGCGGGCTTCGTTAGAGAGTGCTGAAATTTATGCTGCAAAGCTGGCTCTCTACTTTGCAGGGCGCAAGGCAAGCTCTATTTCGCCCCAAGACGCGTTGAACTTGGTTGAGGCGTTGAAGTCCGAAGGCTATGCCAACTCTTCTGTCAACAAGTACATGACGGCCCTCAAAAGAATGTTCAAGCTCGGCCAAGAGCACGAACTTGTTTTGCGGGTACCCAAGATTCCTCGGCTCGAAGAAAACAATGTCCGCAAGGGGTTTTTCACTCCAGACGAGTTCTTCACTATCCGGGGGAAGGCCCCGGACCACGTTAAGGTAGCTGCAACCCTGGCTTACTGGTGCGGGATGCGTAAAGGGGAGATCCTTGGGCTACAATGGTCTGCTGTAGACTTCGAGCGCGGGATCATTACGCTAAACCCTGGCGCTACTAAGAACAAGGAAGGCCGCAAAGTGCCTATCATGGGGGACCTTAGAGAAGTGCTGGAGGTCTGGTGGTTAGCTTCCAAGGCCAAATACCCAGGCGTAGATGCGGTTGTCCACTTTCGGGGCAAGCCAGTAAAGTCCATCAAGACAGCCTGGAAGCGCGCCTGCAAAGATTCCGGGCTTGATGGCAAGCTGCTGCATGACTTCCGGCGCACCGCAGTTCGTAACCTTGTACGGGCTGGTGTTTCCGAGAAAACAGCAATGGGGATTAGTGGCCACAAGACTCGTGCTGTCTTTGATCGTTATGACATTCAGAACGAAAATGACTTGCGTGAGGCTGCAAATAAAATCAACTCAGCTGCAAAAAGTTACAGCCTTAGTTACACCGATGGGCCAGCCAATGCAGCTATATCACTAAGCAGTTGAAAATAAAGGATGCGCCCATAGCTCAGACGGATAGAGCACTTGGCTTCGAACCAAGGGGTCGGGAGTTCGAATCTCTCTGGGCGCACCAACTATCATCCCTGGAAGAGACCGTATAAAACAGACCGAAAAGAAAAAAGACTTTCTAAAACCGGCGCCAAAGTCATGGCAAGGCTCCTTCTCCAGGGAGAGATTCCGAGGTCCGAGATACGCGACATCGCCAATGTAAAACAGCGCCGCGCCACTCAGATCATTAAAGAACTTCTCGACGCGGAAATTGCCTGGAGTAAAACAGCTTATGGCCCTCTGAGATTGAATCTTTCCGTCGATATGGCCACCCTCCTGTTTCCTGAGCTGGCATAAACAGGTCGAGAGCAAGCGGCGCGGGATGATTTGACACCCCGACTGCAAAATCTCTATACTACGGGTAACACTCTTATCAAGGAGGGTCACATGAAAAAGATTTTTTCTTTCCTTGTCGTTCTGCTTCTTTTGGTTCCCTCTTTTGCGCTCGCCTGCCATCCGGACGAGCATTTCGGGTTCCTGGTGGCGATGGACGAAAAGGCAAAGACCTTTACGATCTACCATCTTGGAGACCACCCGGGGATGGGGGGGCGCCTTTTCTCCTTCACGGCAGACGCCTCGCTCCTCAAGAAGCTGGAGGTCGGAACCAAGATCGCAGTCAAGTTCGCGACCGACCGGGACCGGCTCGTTGCCAAGAAAATCACCGAATTTTCGACCTAGGATTTTTCAGGAATCTTTATTTTCCGCCTGCCTTTTTTCTCCCGGGATGACATGTTCTCTTCCGGGTGTCATGCGGTCCCCCTTGGGTTGAGATTTTGCCTCCCGCTGAAGGTGTTCCTTTCTACTTGCAACAGGAACGAGGACATTGCAGCACGAACAGGTAGGGAGAAATGGTCTAAAAGTCGGAGCGCAGAATCGGGCAGGAACAATCGAGAGAACTTTTAAATTTAAATTGCTTTGCTCCGACCGAGGGCCAACCGCTATACCCTAAAGTGAATTTTGTAGACCTGGCCCTCTTTGTACTCTGCTCTTTGTACTCTGACCCTCTTTGTACTCGTAAAAGGGTATCAGCTCCCCATATACCAGCTTGAGTTTGTTCTACAGGTAATATCCTCTAAATTAGAGATTATAATAAACACTCTCAAGCGCAGGACTAATTAAAACCTATATTTTAACCCTAAATTTTTCATTCATCCGGATAGGGTGTAACCCTCTATATATTTTTTACTGTTTATGATCGCCTTGATTTTTAATATAAAAACTGTAATTATAACTCCAATCAAGCTGCCTTATCTGCCATAGGCGATTGGAAAATAAACTGGAGATTTAGCAATGTTTAGCGAGACGGATAAGAAAAATGATGATACGGAGTATTCCTCTCCGGAGAACTATTCAAATGAATTGAATGCTCTCCAAGCAGTTTTGGCAGCCCTAAAGCCACTCAAACCTGGTGCTAGAAAAAAGCTGCTTAAGACAATCATGGCTTTTTTTGAAATTAATATGGCGTCGAATATTAGTGATGAAGCTTATTCTTCTTATCGGGGTCATACAGAAGCATCTGGTGATAAGCCAGTCCCAACCTTTTCTGAAAATAGAAACATGTCGCCGAAGGAGTTTATGCTTCAAAAACAACCTCGAACCGACGTTGAAAGAGTGGCATGCCTAGCATACTATCTTACACATTATAAGAGCACCCCTCATTTTAAGACTCTGGATATAAGTAAATTGAATACTGACGCTGCTCAAATTAAGTTTTCTAATCCTGCAAGGGCAGCAGATCATGCCACCCAGTACGGGTACTTAGTCCCTACAACCAGAGGTCAGAAACAATTAAGTGCAGGAGGAGAGTTATTTGTACAGGCATTGCCAGATTATACTTTGGCAAAAGAAGCAATGATGTCAGCTCGACCGCGGAAAAACAAAAGTTCAATTAGGAAGAGATCAAACCACGATAATTTAAACGAGTAATGATGTCTAATAATGCCCGCCAAAATTCCTCTCGAGTCGCCTTGTTTAACCACAAAGGAGGCGTTGGTAAAACTACGCTGACAATTAACATTGCAGCAGCCCTCGCAGGAATGGGGAAGAATGTTCTTCTTGTAGACTCGGACCCCCAATGTAACCTTACCTCATACTTTTTTGAAGATTCTGTAGTAGATAGCCTTTTAGATGAATCTGATTCTCAAAATGGCAGAACTTTATGGACTGCTTTGAAACCTATTGTCGATGCAGAAGGAGATTTCCGGTTTGTGGAACCTTTTGAAACGGCAATTGATAACTTATGGTTACTTCCGGGAGATATAAGGTTGGCTGAATATGAATTGAGCCTCCATGAATTTTGGCAGGATAGCCTGATGCGACGTATGAAGGGATTCAGGGGTGCCAATTCACTTAGTGCAATCACTAATAGATGTGCTCAGAAAGTTAAGGCAAATTACGTTTTTTATGATACAGGCCCAAACATTGGGCCTCTAAACCGCGCGATCCTATTAGACTGTGATTATTTTATTATACCAGCGGCTTGTGACTTGTTTTCAGTAAGAGCACTAAAATCACTTGGTCATACCATGGTTCAATGGATTCATGATTGGAAGACAATATTAAGCTTAGCGCCAAGTGAAATTTATATGATGCCAGGGATGCCGAGATTTTTAGGTTATATTCCTCAGCGATTTAAAGTTTACGGTGGAACAAAAACTAATATTGCAGCCAGTTACATGTCCCGTATTGAGAAAACAATTTTTAGCGATGTTACATCTGTACTACGGAAAGTCGACAATACTCTTGCACCTAAATCGATGGCTGGGAGCAAGCTGGGAGAAGTGAAGGATTTTTCGGGCCTAGTGCAATTAGCTCAGGGTAAAGGAGTGCCCATAAGCGAAGTCGATGGAGGCCAAGCCTATCAGAAAGAAGAGGCTGAGGAGGCATTTCTATCTATTGCTAACTCCATAATAAAAAAGACGGAGAATCCCTAATTTTATATGCCAGCTGGACCTTCCAAGAAAGTTATTAAAAGAATTGATCATTTAATTAAACATTACCAATCGAAGAAAGAAACATTCGAGCGGTTCACTAGTAACGTTTATACTCTTCTGTCTACTCAGACGTTAATCGCTCCACACATCCATTCGCTGAAGTATAGAGTTAAAGATCCTACCCATTTACGTCAAAAATTGATACGCAAGGCAAATGAGAGTAAAGAAAAAGGGGAACCTTTCGGAATAAACTTAGATAACTTGTTTAGTGAGATTCAAGATTGTTCTGGCGTTCGAATACTTCACTTACATACAGAGCAAATGACGAGAATTGATCCCATTTTGCGCAAAATTTTTGATGAGGAACATTACACGATTATTGAAGGGCCGATTGCAAATACATGGGATGATGATTATAGGGGATTTTTCAAGAGTATCAACATCCCCACGAGAGGTACCAGATCATTATATACAAGTGTTCATTATATAATTGCGGCAAATAATAAGGATCAGACAAGATGTGAGCTGCAAGTCAGAACACTAATGGAAGAAGTATGGGGAGAAGTATCACACCGAGTTAATTATCCAATAGAGACTGATAGTGTATCCTGCCAAGACCAGATAAAGGTTCTTGCTCGCATCACCTCAAGTGGAACCAGGTTAGTGGACTCCATATTTAGAACTTATGAAGATCACAAAAATTCAGCCTCAAAAAAATAGGCTCAAGGAAGAAAAAAAAGAGATAAAGGTATCCCTGATAATGGCCCCCTATTTACAGATTTATGGAGGCCCTACCGTAGAGTCTATTCCAGGCACGAGCCTAGTAGTGGATAGACTTAGATACAAGCTTTCAGTTTTCTAAATTTCCTTGTCTTTCCACCCCCGTTTATGCTATTCTCACAATCGTAATGAGCATGATTCCTTTCCAAGACTTCTCCTCCTTTTTCCTTCTTTGCGACTCCCCTGTGGGGTTTGATCCAGCCAAATGAATTCTGCTAACATAGACATAGAAGACATTAAAGCAGGCGCGCTTGAAAGCCTTCCGCCGGTCAAGCTTTCTATTAGCGAGCCCTTTTCGGTGATGACGTACAACATCCGTCACGGGAAAGGGCGGGACGGCAAGGTGAATCTCGATCGGATCTGCGCCGTCATCGAGCAGGCGAAGCCCGATCTGGTGGCGCTCCAGGAAGTCGATCTGGGCCGGAACCGGAGCGGGTGGGTCGATCAGGGGCAGAAGATCGCCGATTTGCTTCAGTATCACCATGCGGCGGGGCACAACTGGTTCTTGGAAGAAGGGGCTTATGGAAATGTGTTTCTTTCCAGGTGGCCGATGACTTTGTTTGGAAATCTCAATCTCAGCGTGACGGGGCGGGAACCAAGGGGATGTTTGCTGACCGAAGTGCATCGCGGAGCCTCAACCCTGCTGGTCGGGTCGCTCCATCTCGGCCTCGGCTGGACGGAACGGACAAAACAATCGCTCACAGTTTTAAAGCAGCTCGAAGCGCTTTATCCCAACGATCCGATTTTGCTCATGGGCGATTTCAACTCGCTTCCCTTTTCCCGGACCTCGCGCAAATTTCGAAGCGTCTACACCGATGCAGCGAGAGCGGTCGGGAAGAGCCCAGGGACGTTCCACCTGGCCGGACTGTCGCTGCGGCTCGATTACATTTATGCCACCGACCATCTTCTGCCGCTCGACGCCTCCGTGATCAAAACCGAGCTGTCCCGGAAGGCCTCCGACCACTATCCGCTGATGGCGCAGTTCCGGTGGAAGCAAGCCGATGAGCGTGAACGAAAAGATTCTGAAATCAGGGAAGAACTGCTATCGGATCGCCCCCTCTGATCAAACCGACGTCCTTATCGACGCCGCCCTCTTCTACAAAGCCGTTTATCATTCGATCTTAAAAGCCCAAAAATACCTCCTCTTCTCGGGATGGCAGTTCGACAGCCGCGTCTGCCTGCTCCGCGGAAAAGATGCCGACGCGGCCGGCTACCCGGTGGCGTTTCTTCCACTGCTGCAGCGGGTCGCCTCCGAGCGGCCGGACCTTCAGATTTACATTCTGGCCTGGGACCACTCGATCGTCTTCGCGCCGGAGCGGGAGTGGTGGCAGGGGTATCGCTTTCACAACGTCTCTCCCCAGATCCACTTCCAGTTCGACCACGTCCACCCGACCAACGCCAGCCACCACCAGAAAATCGTCGTCGCCGACGGCCAGGTGGGGTTCTGCGGCGGGCTCGACCTCTGCGGCGACCGCTGGGACCCCCCCCAGCACCGGCGGCGCAACCTCCTTCGGGCCAACACCGACGGCACCCGCTACGATCTTTTTCATGACGTGCAGGTCGCCGTCCAGGGAGAAGCGGTCGGTGTGCTGGAGGAGATCTTCTGCGACCGATGGGTGGCCGCCACCGGGGAGACGTTAACGTTGCCGCAGAAGCGGAGAGAGGCCGGCGCGGCGCTGTGGGACCTGCCGCACTCGGTCCGCCTCCCCGGAATGCCGGTCGGAATTTCCCGCACGGTGCCGGCGGGCTGCTGCGGCCAGCGCAGTCCCATTCAGGAAATCGCCCGCTTTTATGTCGAGGCGATCGAGGTCGCGGAGCGGCTGATCTTCATCGAGAACCAGTATTTTACCTCCCGGACGATTTTCGAAGCGCTGATGAAGCGGCTCCAGCAAAAGGAACGCTCCCCTCTGGAGGTGATTATTATTTTGCCGCACCGGCCGCAAAATTGGAAAGAACAGATTGCGATCGGATTCGAGCAGCGGCGGATGCTCCAGAGGCTGGAAGAGGCGGCGAAGGCGGCCGGCGGCGCGGTCGGCGCCTACACGCCGATCAAGCAAGCGGATGAAAAACAAAATCTGCCGGCCCAATTGATCTATGTCCACAGCAAGGTGCTGGTCGTTGACGACCGGCTTCTCTCAATCGGATCGGCCAACACCACCAACAGGAGCCTTGGCCTCGACACCGAATGCAACATCAACCTCGAAGCCGAAAGCGAAGAGCAGCGGCAGCGGATCACCCGGACCTGCGCGACCCTCCTGGCGGAGCATCTGGACCAGCCGGTCGACGCGGTCGACGCCATTTTTAAAGGACATCAAATTGGATGGGTCGCTTACCTGAACGACGCCTGCGAAAAAGGAACGGCGGGACGGCTCCAGAAATTCAACGAGGCCGCCTCCGAATATTGGGTCGAGCAGATCCTGCCCGAAGGGATCTGCTTCGATCCGGAATCGCCGCTCCAGGCCGAAAATTTCTTTGAAGAAATGCTCGGCTTCTACGATGAGGAGGACGATGAAGAGCGGGCCGAAGGAAAAAACGAGGGAACCAAAGAAGGGGGGCGCGCGAAGGAGATCAAAGCGGAACAGGGTGCGCCCCAAAAAAGGGCCGGATGGCTTCTGACATTTAGAAGCGGGACCGTCTGGAAAGGGGCGCTGCTCGGCTTTCTTCCGCTCGTCGGGCTCGCCTTCTTTCTCTATCTTCAGCCGCACAAACAGGATGCGATCTTCTGGGTCGATCTTCTGGAGAAGGTGCAGGCCTCCTCCTGGACGATTCCGTTCTTTTTAACCGGGATGGTCGCGGCCAGCCTCGTCTCGTTCCCGATCGTCTCATTGCTGATTCTGGGAGGGATCTTGTTCGGGCCGCTCTGGGGGACCCTCTGGGGATGGAGCGGCGCGCTGCTTGGGGCGACCGCCTCTTATTTCGTCGGTGATTATTTCGGCGAACCGCTGATCAAACGGTGGGGCGGCAAGAAGATCGAGGCGGCGAACAAGTGGGTTGAGAAAAAAGGATTCTGGGCGATCCTCACCCTGCGCGTGGTCGGCATCTTCCCCTTCACCGTCGTCAACTTCTGCGCCGGCGCCAGCCGGATGCCCTTTACCCAATACTTCGTAGGCACCGCCGCCGGCATGCTCCCCGGCACCTTCCTGATCTCTTACTTCGCCCACGCCATGCTGGAAGGAACCGTCCGATTTCCATCAAAAAAAACCCAGCTCCTGATCGGCCTCCCGATCCTTCTGGTTTGGGTCAGCGGGTCGCTCTTCAAAAAATGGTGGATCCGCAGGAGAGAGAGAATTCCGAAGCACGTGTAAAAGATCAATCCACTCTTTTGATCCCTCCTTCCTATGAAGAACGGTGCCGATCCTTTAAAATTCTTGACAAAAAACATTAAATAGTGTTAAATATTTTTTTCGTTTATCGGTTTCGGAGAGGAAAACACGATGCATGCAGTCATGGAAACGGGAGGAAAGCAGTACAGGGTCACCACCGGTGACATCGTCCAAGTAGAGAAGTGCGAAGGGAAAATCGGCGATAAAGTTGAATTCCGATCGATCCTTCTCCTCCAAGACGATCAGGGGACCACGCTCGGAAGCGAAAAGTTAAAAAACGTGAAAATCGTCGGCGAAGTGCTTCTACAGGATCGGGCCAAGAAAATCCTGGTCTTTAAGAAGAAACGGCGGAAAAACTATCGGAGAACCCAAGGACACCGGCAGTCGTTCACCCGCCTCAAAATCGTCGAAATCATAAAGTAAAGAACCACGGAAAGGAACCGGAGCAATGGCACATAAAAAAGGGGTCGGCTCATCGAGAAATGGTCGCGACAGCCAATCGCAGCGTTTAGGCGTAAAGCGCTTCGGCGGCGAACAGGTCTTGGCAGGAAATATTTTGGTAAGGCAGAGGGGAACCCGCATCCACCCGGGACTGAACGTCGGCATCGGTAGGGACGATACCCTTTTCGCCAAGATCACCGGCGTCGTCACGTTTGAACGGGTCGGAAGAGATAAAAAACGGGTCAGCATCTATCCTCCCTCATAAAAATCTTTTCCCTTCTCTATCACTTTTCTAAGATCTTCAAACAAGAACTGCCGTGTTTATTGACCAAGTTAAAATCTATGTAAAAGCGGGCGATGGCGGCGACGGCTGCGTCAGCTTTCGGAGGGAGAAGTATGTCCCCCGGGGCGGGCCCGACGGCGGCGATGGCGGCAGGGGAGGCGATGTGATTCTGGAAGCCTCCTTGCAGCTCTCGACCCTGATGGATCTCCGTTATCAGCAACACTACATGATCAAACGCGCCGATCATGGAAGCGGCTCCATCTCGTCGGGAAAAAGTAGCCCGGATATGGTGATCCGGGTCCCGACCGGAACCCTCGTTAAAAATGCAGCCGGCGAAAAAGTGGCCGATATGACCGAAGCCGGGCAGCGGGTGGTCGTGGCCAAAGGTGGGAAGGGTGGAAGAGGGAATATCCACTTTAAATCATCCACCCGTCAGGCCCCCCGTATGGCCGAACCGGGCCAAAAAGGGGAAGAGTATTGGCTGTACCTCGAGCTGAAGCTGCTCGCCGACGTCGGCCTGGTCGGCCTTCCGAACGCCGGAAAATCGACCCTCATCTCCACGGTCTCCGCCGCACGCCCCAAGATCGCCGATTACCCCTTTACGACGCTGGAGCCGAATTTAGGGGTGGTCACCTGGGGCGGCCCCCGCGGCCGAAAATATCACTTCACCGTGGCCGATGTCCCTGGGCTGATCGAAGGGGCCCATGAGGGAAAAGGACTCGGAATCCAATTCTTAAAGCACCTGGAGCGGACCACCCTCCTCCTCCACATGGTCGATGTCTCTGAAACGGCCAGTGAAGACCCGGTTCATGATTTTGAAGTCATCCGCCAGGAGCTCTCTTTATATCACGGCGCGCTCATCGAAAAACCTTTCATGGTCGCCGCCACAAAGATTGACGTAGAAGGAGACGGCCACAAGGCCGAGCTGCTCCAGCGTTATTGCCGGCGGCGTAAAATCCCTTTTTTTAGAATCTCCGCCGCGACCGGCACAGGAATCAAACCGCTCATTCTGAAGTTGGGAAATGCGGTGGAGACCAACCGCCAGAAACCCGATCCGGAGCAGGAAGCCTCTGAAGCATCCGAATCAAATGATGAGCCGATG
>Ga0209726_10003887_pt1 | contig 19736 bp, 19 predicted proteins | sample Subgrocontami54m_FD_187453 | JGI IMG/M metagenome (GOLD analysis project Ga0209726, IMG submission 187453) | Subsurface groundwater microbial communities from S. Glens Falls, New York, USA - GMW46 contaminated, 5.4 m (SPAdes) (version 3) | ecosystem: Environmental > Aquatic > Deep subsurface >... | reverse complement strand
CCCGTCTTGCCGAGATCAAGAACATCGCCGGAGTGAAAGAGGCAACGGGCTCCGTCGACCAGGCGATCGACGTGCTCCGCCTTTGCGGCGACCGTCTGGCGGTGTTTTCGGGCGAGGATTCGCTTATTTTTTCCTTGATGGCGCTGGGCGGTAAGGGTGTCATTTCGACGGTGGCCAACGTTGCGCCCAGGGAAACCGTGCAACTCGCCGAAGCCTGTCTCGCGGGCAATTGGGAGAAAGGACGCGACTGGCAGTTCAAGCTCATGCCGCTGATTCGCGCCGTCTTCATCGAGACCAATCCGATTCCGATCAAAACCGCGCTCTCGCTCATGGGCAAGTGCACCGGCGAGCTGCGTCTGCCGCTGACGCCAATGGGCGAGGGCAATTTAGGAAAGCTCAGGCAGGCGATGGCCGATTTCGGCCTGCCGGTGAATTGATATGTTGGGCATTATCATTTGCGGGGCGGCGGGTCGGATGGGAAGCACGCTGGTTCGTCTCGTCCGCGAGAGCGGCGCGATGAAGGTCGTGGGCGCTATTGAATTCGCCGGCAGCCCGCAGCAAAAAAAGGACGCAGGAGAAATCGCCGGCGTTGGCCGGATCGACGTCCCGATCACGGCGCAACTTTCGCCGCTCCTAAAAGGGCAGGTCGTCATCATCGAATTCAGCACGCCGGCAGCGACACTCGAACATGTAAGGCTTGCCGCCGAGAAAAAGATTCCCATCGTCATCGGCACCACCGGATCGGACCAAAAACAACTGGCGGAAATTAAAAAGCTCTCGCGCCGAACGCCGATACTGCTCTCCGCCAACATGAGCCTGGGAGTGAACCTCCTGGTGAGTCTTTTGGGCAAAGTTGCCAAGACCCTCGGCGATGACTACGACGTCGAGATCATCGAAGCGCACCATCGCTTCAAGAAGGACGCGCCGAGCGGAACCGCTTTGGCCTTAGGTCGCTCAGTGGCCCAGGGGCTTAACCGCGACCTGGATAAGGTCGGCATCAACGGCCGCAAAGGGATCGTCGGAGAGCGAACCAAGCAAGAAATCGCCATGCTCTCGGTCCGCGCCGGCGACATCGTCGGCGATCATACGGTCATCTTCGGCGGCATCGGCGAGCGCCTCGAATTCATCCACCGCGCTCACAGCCGCGAGACCTTCGCCCACGGCGCCCTGCGCGCCGCCCAGTGGCTCGCCAATCAGAAACCGGGGCTTTACGGCATGCAGGATGTGCTGGGGTTATAGCCGCGCCGATAATCTGCACTGAAGCTTTCATCGGCTTCAATTCGTGAAACCGCATCAAAAACAGCGCGCGCGAACAACGCCATGGCATAACATGCCGGGCTAGATATTTTCTTGAAGTGTCGGTATTCTGATACCAACAGGGAAGGTGCTGTTATGGCCGTTGAAAAAGTCACGTTTACGTTACCCGAAAAGTTGGTGCGGCGATTGGAAAAAGTCCCGGCGGGTCAGAGAAGCATGCTGGTCAAGCAGGCCGTCGAAAAGGAGCTGGATCGGCAAGCGGCGGTTGCAACGCTCAAGAGGATGAAAAGCAAGACGATCTGGAGCGAGAAGAATCATCCCAATCTTGTCACTCCTGATGACTTCGCAAGATATCGTCCGATCAAGAGCCGCCTCACGGGATGAGCGTGCTGCTCGATACTAATTTCCTGATAGGGCTTCTGCGAGGAGTCCAACTCTACTGGGAATACCTGGAACAATTGTTGGAGCAGACAGCGCCGATGATTTCGACGGTAACGCGCGCCGAGATCTACGCAGGGTGCCATCCATCCGAATCGGCGGAAACCGAACGGGTCTTGAGTTTATTCAGGGCCGTGCCAATCGACGGGGAGATCGCCGACCTGGCCGGTCGGTTTGTCTACCGATTTGCTCGACGCGGCCTCACTCTCCATTTGGAGGACGCCATGATTGGCGCAACGGCGGTGAAAGAACAGTTGATTCTGATTACGCGAAACGTGGATCACTTCCCGATGTTGTCTTTAGGCAGAGATCTCATTCAGTTTCCAACTCGATAATAGTTTCAGGAGTAATGTCTTTTACCGCTTTCAATGTACGAGGTTAATTGATGGTCGACATGGACAAGATCGTGTCGCTATGCAAGCGGCGCGGGTTTATTTTTCAGTCGAGTGAGATTTATGGCGGCACCGGCTCCTGTTGGGACTACGGGCCGCTTGGCGTCGAGCTTAAGAACAACGTCAAACGTTTGTGGTGGCGCGACAGCGCGCAGGCGCGATCGGACATGGTGGGGCTCGACTGCTCGATCTTGATGCACCCCCGGGTTTGGCAGGCGAGCGGCCATCTGGATCATTTCACCGACCCGATGGTTGATTGCCGGGCGTGCAAAAAGCGTTTTCGTTCGGACAAGATCGACGACGATACCTGGGTCCACTACTGCGCGGCCACCAAGGGGAACAAGTTCAGCGTGCTTGGCGGCGAAGCCTGCAAACACTGCGGCAGCAAGCGGACTCTCTGTCCCGCCTGCGGCAAGGGCGAGCTTACCGACCCCCGTCAGTTCAATCTCATGTTCAAAACCTTCATGGGGCCGGTGGAAGACGATGCCGCGGTAACTTATTTGAGACCGGAAACCGCCCAGGGCATCTTCGTCAACTTCGACAACGTGCTGCAGTCCATGCGCATGAAGCTGCCCTTCGGCATCGCCCAGATCGGCAAATCGTTCCGCAATGAAATTACGCCGGGCAATTTTACTTTTCGCACGCGCGAATTCGAACAGATGGAGATCGAATTTTTCGTCATGCCGGGAACGGACGAGGAGTGGCACCAGCGCTGGATCGACGAGCGCTTCGCCTGGTATCCGCGCTACGGCATGCGCCAAGAGAACCTGCGCCTGCGCGAGCATGAAAAGGACGAGCTGGCGCACTACGCCAAGCGCACCGCCGATATCGAATATCTATTTCCCATGGGCTGGAGCGAGCTGGAGGGCATCGCCAACCGGACGGATTTCGATCTCAAACAGCATGCCCAGTTCAGCGGCAAGGCGCTGGAATATTTCGACGAGGAGAGCAAGCAGAAAATCGTTCCCTATGTGATCGAGCCTTCGGCGGGCGCCGACCGGGCGACCCTCGCCTTTCTCGTCGACGCCTATCATGAGGAAGAGGTCAGGGGCGAAAAGCGCGTGGTCTTACGATTTCATGCCGAGATCGCGCCGCTCAAGATCGCGGTCTTGCCCCTGCTAAAAAAGAACGACCGGATCGTCGAGACGGCGAAGAAACTCACCGCGGATCTCCGCAAACGCTGGCACGCCGTTTACGACGACACCGCGTCCATTGGACGGCTCTACCGCCGCCAGGATGAAGTGGGCACACCCTTTTGCGTCACGGTGGACGTGCAAACCGTAGGCGACGAGAAAGCCGCGGCCGATGACAAGGTCACGATCCGCGACCGCGACACCATGGAACAGGTGCGCGTGCCTCTCGGCAACTTGGAGTCCGTGATGGCCGAGCTCATGGCGGGCCAGTGGGGCGTGGTGGCGGGCCAGTGCGGGTTGGTCAAAAATTAGGGCTCTTCAGGCTTCTGTGCGGGTAACTGGCCCTATTACCTTGATTTTGTTCACCACGAAGATCCCAGCGCGGCTAAGCCGCAACCAAATAGAAAATGCAACTTTTACCACGAAGGTCACGAAGTTAAGAAGTTTAGAAATATCTAATTTCCGAAACCTTCGTGCTCTTCGTGTCCTTCGTGGTGATGACTCTTTTACACTAAATCCGGAAAAACCAAAATTAGCGTGGAGAGCTCGGCCTTCTCGCGAAAAGGAACTCAAATATTCTCCGCCATTACTACCGCGTCAAGTTTCTCGTTGACCGCTATCGCCGTTTTCTGATCTTAGGCGTCCTCTCGCTTGTCGCCACCGACTTTGCCGGCATGGCCCTTCCCTGGCTGATCAAGGAAGGGATCGATTCCGTTCTGAACAAAGACGCGCCCATGCCCTCGCCGTTCAAGTATCCCCTGCTGCTTCTGGCTGCCGCGGCCGTTCAGGGCTTATTTCGCTACTGCTGGCGCATCAATATCCACGGCTTCTCGCGGCGCTGCGAAGCCGAGCTGCGCGATCGCGTCTTCGCGCATTTGCAGAAGCTGCCGGTCAGTTACTTCCAGCACACCAAGACCGGCGATCTGATGTCGCGCCTGACCAACGACATTCACGCGGTGCGCGAGCTGATGGGCTTTGGGTCGCTCGCCATCGTCGATGCCCTGGTGGTGCTCGTCTTCAGCTTGGGTCTGATGATCGCCATCGACCCGTGGCTCACCCTATGGTCGATGTTGGCGATGCCGACGATCACCGTGGTGGTGCGTTTCTTCGGGCGCCATATCTTTCGCTGGTCGCGGGACACCCAGGAGCAGTTGAGCGTCATGAGCGCCTATGTTCAGGAAAATCTCTCCGGCATTCGCGTCGTCCAGGCCTACGCGCAGGAGCAAAACCAGATTCAAGGCTTTGACACCATCAGCACCGACTACCGGCGCAAAACCATGTGGCTGGCGACGCTCTGGGGAATCTTCTGGCCGCTCATGCAGGTGCTCGCTGGCATCGCCGCGACCATCGTCCTGTGGCTCGGCGGGCGGCAGGTGATGCAGGGGACGATGACACTGGGTGAATTCGTCGCCTTCAACGGTTACCTCGCGATGCTCACCTGGCCGCTGATGGCGATCGGCTACACGGTCAACCAGTATCAGCGCGGTACCGCGGCGCTCTCCCGCCTTTGCGAAGTGCTCGACGTGCCGGTCTCGCCGCGCTATCTCACGGAAACTTCCCCGGCGTCGCTCACCGGCGACGGCACCATCGAATTCCGCAATCTCACCTTTGCCCATGGGGCGGCGCACGCGCCGGTGTTGAAGAATATCAGTCTTAAAATTCCCGCGGGAAAGATTTGCGGCATCGTCGGCGAGACCGGCTCGGGCAAGAGCACGCTGGTGAGCCTGCTGCTGCGGCTGCACGAACCCCCGGACCAAAGCGTGTTCGTCGACGGCGTCGATATCAAGCGCCTGCCCGTCCACGGACTGGAAGCCGCCGTCGGCTATGTCTCCCAGGATATTTTTCTGTTCTCCGGGACGATCCAGGACAATATCCTATTCGGCGCCGAGAACGGCGAGTCCGGCCCTTCGACTCCCGCCCCGGCCTTCGCGGGGGGCTCCCGCTCAGGATTCCGCCCCACGGGCGTAGTCGTGGACGGTGCCGCAGGCTCGCCCATGGGGCTCCACCGCGTAGAGGAAGCAGCGCGGATCGCGCAACTGCTGCCGACGATTCGCTCCTTCAGCGCCCAGTTCGATACCGTTATCGGCGAGCGCGGTGTGCGCCTGTCGGGCGGGCAAAAACAACGCACCGCGCTGGCGCGAGCGATCATCAAGAATCCCCCGATCCTGATTCTTGACGACGCCTTTTCGAGCGTGGATGTCGAAACCGAAGAAGAAATACTCCGAGAACTCAGGCAGTTCATGAAGGGCCGCACGACCTTGCTCATCTCCCACCGGATTTCCACGGTGCGCGAGGCCGACATGATCGTCTATCTGCGCTCCGGGGAAATGATCGAGCAGGGCGGCCACGAAGAGCTGCTCGCCCGTCGCGGACCTTACTACCAATTGTTCCAGCGCCAGCGGCTGGTGCGCGAAGTCGAAGTTATGAGTCACGAGGAACAACGGCCGTGAGCGAAGCGCTGCACACCGATGATGAGATACTCGGCAAGGCCTACGACGCGCGCTTGATGGCGCGCATGCTGCGCTACCTGCGGCCTTACTGGAAGCTGCTGGCGGTTTCGTTTAGCTTTCTCTTGCTTCACACCGCAACCCAACTGCTGGGTCCTTACATCACCAAGGTCGCCATCGACCGCTACATCGCCCACCGGGACGTTGGCGGACTGGATCTCATGGCGCTCGCCTACCTCGGCGTGGCCCTTCTCGGTTTCATATTTCTCTTCGTCCAGACCTACACCACCGAATACACCGGCCAGCGCGCCATGCACGATCTGCGCATTGAGATTTTCACCCACCTGCAAAAGCAAGACATGGCCTACTTCGACCGCAATCCGGTGGGCCGGCTCATGACCCGCACCATCAACGACGTGGAAACGCTCAACGAGTTGTTCAGCACCGGCGTCGTCGGGCTGCTGGGGGACCTGTTCATCGTCTTCGGCATCGCCGGGGCGATGTTGTGGCTCAATTGGCAACTCGCTCTGGTTTGCCTTGCCGCGTTTCCGCTGATCCTTTATTTAAGCCGCTTCTATCGCCGCCGGGCGCGGGAAGTTTACCGCGAAAGCCGTCTGATCCTGGCCCGGCTCAACGCCGGACTGCAGGAAAATATCGCCGGGGTGGCCACTATCCAGGCCTTCGGCCAGGAAGAAAAAATGTACCGGCGATTCCAGGAAATCAATCTGGGTTATCGAAACGTGCTCCTGCGCAGCGTGCGCTACAACGCGGTGTTCTTTCCGATCATCGAGATTTTCAGCGCGCTGACCATCGGCCTCTTGTTATGGTACGGCGGCGGCCTGGTGATGGAAAACGCCGTCGAGGCCGGCGTCCTCGTGGCGTTCATCCAGTATATCCAACGGATGTATCACCCGATCCGCGATCTCGCCGAGAAATACAACATCATGCAGGCCGCCATGGCTTCCTCGGAACGGGTCTTCACGCTGCTCGACACGGCGGAAACAATCAAAAATCCCGCGCGGCCCAAGAGCGTCGAGCGCATGCGGGGCGAGATTGAATTCAAGAACGTCTGGCTCTCCTACCGTCCGGGAGAACCGGTGCTGAAGGACATCTCGTTTCACATTCGCCCCGGTGAAAAAGTCGCGCTGGTGGGCGCCACCGGCGCCGGCAAGACCTCGATCATTTCGGCGCTCTGCCGGTTTTACGACATCGATCGCGGCGCGATCCTGATCGACGGCGTGGAGATCCGCGAGTGGGACAAGCAGGCGCTGCGCCGCCAGCTGGGCCTGGTGTTGCAGGATGTCTTTCTTTTCTCCGGCGATATCGCCACGAACATCACGCTCGGAGATGCGCGCATCGACGAAAATCGCGTGCTCGACGCGGCGCGCCGGGCGCAGATTGCGCCGTTCATCGACCGGCTGCCGGGCGGTTATCAAGACGAGGTTCAGGAGCGCGGCTCTACCTTGTCACAAGGCCAGCGGCAACTGCTCTCTTTCGCCCGCGCCCTCGCCTTCGATCCGCGAATTCTCATCCTCGACGAAGCGACCAGCTCCGTCGACACGGAGACCGAGCTGCTGATTCAGGCGGCGCTTGAGGAATTGCTCAAAGAGCGCACTGCGCTCATCATCGCGCACCGGCTTTCTACCATCAAAAGCGCCGACCGGATTCTAGTCGTGCACAAGGGTGAGATTTGGGAGCAGGGAAGCCACGAGGAACTGCTTGTCCAGGGCGGGCTATACGCGCGGCTCTACGACTTGCAGTACCGGTTTCAGGAAAGGGATGGCACTTTTGCCGATTCGGTCTCAGGTTCGTCGGGGTCGTAGCGGCGCGCCATGTACGTCCCCAAAATATCCCAAGGCTCCAAAGTAGGCGGCGCTGAGCGCCGCCGTATCCCTCGATAAGGTTCCTGCGGAACCTACTCGGGATTGTCGGAGTTGTAGTTCCGATTCCCCGAGTAGCCACGTAAGTGGCGTATCGAGGGGCACGGTGCTTCACACGACTCAGGGTGAACTGAGTTTGTAAAGGCGCAGTCTATGACGAGCGCGGGGTTTTCATGCGCAATACTGCCGAGCATGCTGAGCCCAATGGGACTCGATCTTTTTAACAGGCGCTTTGACATCGCAGCTGTCTGTACGATGGGTGGAGGCGCGGCGTCGATACCCGTTGAACCGACAATTCTCGATGGCGACGTAATGCAAATAACTACGCCAGCCAATTCTCGACCTTGAGGCGCGGGATTCTTCGAAAGTGGCGGGTATTGGCGGTTACCATGGTAAAACTGGCTTCCAGCGCTGTCGCCGCGATGAGCGCGTCCGGTAGACCGATTTGTTCTCCGCGCCGCTCCAGCAAGGCCAGGAGATCGCCTGCCAACACGGCCACATTCTCACTCACTCCTAAAACAGTTACTCGTGAGAGAAGTTCGGCTCGAATGCGTTGCCAAAAAATTCCGTGATCTTGGCGTCTTTGGCTGCCGTAACGCAACTCCAAGACACAAACACAAGAAGTAAATTGGGACGACCGCGGAATCTTTTTCAGGCGCTCGATCAAATGCGGATTGGGCCGTTTCTTTAACACCTCGCTCAAGATGTTGGTGTCGAGCAGGTACACGGCTAGGATTTGGGCAGGCGAACACGGCGGACTTTGTGTTTTTTTCTCTCGCCGATTATGTGTTGAATATCTCTGAAGAACGGTTCGTCATTGTTCAACCACCCCTTGAGTGCTTGTAACCCCTCGGCGGGCGCCGTTGGCGCGAGTACAGCCACGGGTTTCCCGTGTCGGGTAATGGTAAAAGTCTCTCTGCCCACCGCCACGCGGCCCAAGAGCTCAGTGAACTCGCGCTTTGCCTTGACCGCGCTAACGTTGATATTCTTCATTCGTGGACCCTCGAAAATCATTCTAGTAGAATCGGTAGTTTTGTCAAAACAAAGCGGAGAGAGAAACCGACAGGTAGTCAGGACTATAAGTTGCGTCCTTCAATTAAAGTCAGGAAAGGTTCCGACGAAACCCATATCGCTTAAGTCGTGCGGAAATTCGGACGGCATGGGTATCGCGCAGTCTATCCTGAGCATGGCCGAAGGACTCCACCCATCCTACGGACTACAGGCTAGACTAAGATTCCTAATTGATCGCCAGCACGGAATCCCGGAAAAACTCGGCTCACATCCGTTTGGCCCAGATGGCGGGTCAGGACTTCACCGCATACCGTTCGGTAGTCGGTGGTAAGAGCGAGATCCCGGCCTTCATATAACACTTCGGGCGCGAGCCCGGGCCAGCGGCCGTAGACTTTGCCGCCGCGCACGCGTCCGCCCAGGGCGAACATCACGTTGGCGTGGCCATGGTCGGTGCCGCGGTTGCCGTTTTCACGGGCGGTGCGGCCAAACTCCGACATCGTGACCAGCAACACGTCGTCCATCCGATCCCTGAGATCCTGGTAGAACGCCGCCAGCCCTTCGCCCAATTCCTTTAGTCGATTCGCCAACTGCCCTGTCGCACCGCCTTCGTTGACGTGGGTGTCCCAGCCTTCGATTTCGGCGAAGGCGATTTCCAGGCCGAAGTTTGCCTTGATCAGCCGGGCGATCTGCTTCAGCGCTGTCGCGAAGCGGCCCGCGGGGTAGTTCACTGCGCCGGCGGGAATCTTCGACTCGACACTGCGCAGCGTCGCCATGGCGTCGAAAAGGCTCTTCGCGCCCTGGCGAAAGAGCGGGTCCGAAGCTTCGGCGTAGAGTCTCTGCAGCGGTCGGCTCATGCTCTCGTCGCGCAATCTGAATTCCTCGATGGAAGAAAGGGTAAGAACGGGAGCGGTCCCCGCCAGCACGCGCGGAGTTTGCGCCGTCAAGGCGACGCCGCGAAAGGGCGAATCGCTCCGCGCGGTTTCCCGCAAGTGCCGGTTGAGCCAACCGTCGGGCGTGCTCTTGATGCCCGGTGTGCCGAGTTCCATGTAATCCTGGGCGTCAAAATGGGAGCGCGTGTTGTCCGGCGAGCCGGCGGCCTGGACGATGGCGAGATGGCCTTTGTCGTAAATGCTTTTCAGCGGCGCCAGTGCCGGATGGAGACCGTAAAAACCGTCAAGATCGATGGCTCGCTCCGCGCCGGAGGCGGGCTCGGCGATGGCGATGTTGGGTCGCAACTTGTGATAGGCGCGGTCTTTGAACGGCACAACGACGTTCAAGCCATCCATGCCGCCGCGCTGGAAAACCACCACCAGGACTTTTCCGCGCGCAGCTTGCTCGGCGCCGGCGGCGCGAACAAGAAATGCCGGCGGCAGTCCAAATGCTAGAAAGCCGAGACCGGCGGACTTGAGAAACGAGCGGCGCGCGCCGTCCATATTTATCTCCTTTGAAACTCCGGCGCGGCCAGGAGCAAAGCCACCGCTTCCCGCTCCTTGGTTTCCGCGAGGGCCGCCCGCGTGGCGGACGAAAGCGAGTCGGGCGCGATCAGCTTGCCAATGGCATCGGCGCCGCCGGCGGCGACGTTCTTTACGCGCGAACCCGGCAACCGGTTGCTTACCAAATCGCTGGCGAAGTTCATGCGCGTAAGCAGCATATCGGGGCTCACCCATGAACTGGCGACGTCGGGATACCCCGTCGGCGGCTGGGCCAGGAAGAGCGGCTCGCCCATGCGGCCCAGGTAGCGCAGCAGTTGATGGGTGATTTCCGTCTCCGATCCGGTGATGCGCAAAGCGCTGGCGACATATTCCAGCGGCTTCTTCACTTTGCTCCGGTAAACTTCCGGAGAGAAAAATTCCGGCGTCTCGATGATCGCCCGCAGCACCGAGCGGATTTCCCCGTCGCTCTGGCGGAAAGCAGTCTCGGCCTTGCTTACGACGCTCGCCGGCGGATCGTCGGCGAGCAAACGGCGCGTGAGCTTTGTCGCGATGAACTTCGCCGTGGACGGATGGCGCGCCAGCAGGTCAATGACCTTCAGGCCGTCTTCCATCCCGCCGCCGGCAGGAATATGCGCGCCGAGAACGGTCTTGGCGCCGTTGTCGTGGAGGCGCCCCTCGAACGTAAACTCCGCTTCGCCGCGCGGCCGGCGGATCGTCCAACCGGTGAAGCAGCGCGCTACTTCCTGGACGTCTTTTTGTGTATAGCCGCCGTCGACGCCGAGGGTGTGAAGCTCCATCAGCTCGCGGGCGTAATTTTCGTTGATGCCCTGGCGGCGCAGGTTCGGCGCACGGGTGGCAAGGACGGTGTTAGGGGCGGCGCTCATCCAGTTGTCGAGGTAAAAAAGCATCGCCGCGCTCTTGGCCGTGGCGAGCAGGAGGTCGCGGAAGCGCCCGAGGGCATGGGGGCGGATGGTGTCCCGGTCGTATGAAGTCGTCAGCCAGCGGTCCGCGCCCTTGGCGGCGAAGACGTTGAAGTGATTGCTCCAAAAGTCGACCATGACTTCGTAGAGCTGGCGGCGACTGTAGACAGCGCGCAGCAGCCGGGCGAGCTGGAGTTCGAGAATCACCTGGCGCGGCCCCTGCGTCGGCGCCATGGCCATCCCTTGCTCGCGCGCCTTCTGTGGCGGCGGATAGAGCTCGATCAGCTCGCGGCTGCTCAAGCGCATGGTCTTGAGCGCGGCGATTTTTTCCTCGATGACGGAGTCGGGGATATTGTCCGGGCGCAGCTGCTCTTCAAGATCGGCGCGCACGCCGATCCGGTTCACGCGCTCGATGGTCTCGCGCGTGGGACCGAAGCTCGTCCGGTTCAGGAAGTGAACCGTTCGTTGCTCGGGGGTTAACGGCGCGGTCATCGTCTTTGCGCCCTTGCCGGAGCTATCCCTGCTGCTGGCCTGTTTGCGGTCGGTGCCGCTCGCGCCATTCCTGAAAACGCGCCTTGCGCTGTTCCCGCAGTTCCTGAAGCTTGGCTCTTTGATCCACATTGAGGACGCTCGAAACCTGCTTCATCACAGCGATCCGCTGGACCATCATCTCCGCCTGCAACTTCGCCAGCTCCTGGGCCTGGAAGCGCACCCCCGCCTCATCGAAGGGCTGGGCCTGGGCGGCGGTCCTCAAAAGCTGCCGCTGCTCCTGTAAACGCTGGAACAGCGCGCGAGCATTTTCCCGGTTGGCCGCGAACAGGCCGTCGATGGTCGTCTTTTGGCCGTCGGTAAGCTGTAAGGTCTCAAACATCCGAGGGCCGTGAAATCCGCCGCGAAATCCGGGGCCGGGTTGCGCCTCCGCGTGCGAGCTTGCCAAGAGCCCGGCGAACAGCAGGGCGCTAAGCGCAATTGATTTACCGATCTTCATATTTTCCTCCTGTTAAAATTCGGGGCAGTTCCCCGAAACGTTGCAGTTAATGTTCCGATCCTAGAGTCCTTCCTACTCGTTATCCTTTTGACGTTTTTGCGGCCGGTCTTTAAACCGTTCGCGCATTTTAGCTTTCTCCTCCGGTGACAACCGCTCGAATTTCTCGCGCCGGCGCTCGCGCGTCTGTTCCCCGAGCCGCTGTTTTTCCGCGCCGGAAAGGTCACGAAACTTTTCCATCCGGCGTCTGAGCTCTTCGCGGCGCTCCGGTGGCAGCTCGCGCCAGCGCTGCCAACGCTCCTGCAAGCGCTCGCGCTGGTCGGCCGGCAGATCGCGCCAGCGATCGAAGTTGCGCTGAACCGTGGTCTTCTCGTCAGCCGGCAGCTTGCGCCAGCTTTCCATTTTTCTTTTTAGCTCTTCTTTTTCCGCCCCGGGTAGGTTCTTCCAACGTTGATACCGCTCGCGGAGTTCGTTTTGCTCCTGCGGCGGCAGCCGCTGCAGCCGCTCCAGGGCTTCCCGTTCGTGGGGCGTTGAGTCTTGCCGCGGTGACCCTTCGACTCGGGCCCCGGCCTTGGCCGGGGACTCCCGCTCAGGATTCCGCCCCACGGGCTTGTCCGTGGGGCTCCACGATTGGGCGCGAACAGGTGATTCGAGCCCCAATAGTCCCAGCGAGAAGAGCAGGGTCCAGCAACCGATGATCCGCTTCATTGGCTCGTTCCTTCTCGATCTCCTCAGGTGGTTCCGTAGCCCTGGCCGCCCAGGGTTTCAAGCAGGTCGAGGTTGTCGAGGAGTTCCATGTCGCTGAAAAAGTCGAGCTGCTCCGCAATCGGCAGCACCTCTATTAAGGCTTCGTCATCCGGTGCCGAGTTAGACGACTGCCAGAGTCCCTTTCCCAGGGTCAGAGTTAAAGCCACCAGCAGGATGGCGCCGGTGGCCAGTGCCGGCACCGGGAGGGGCGAGAGTAAACTCACAATACGTCGCCACCAGGTTTCTCTTTCCGCAACGGCATCAAGTTTGCGCCGCATCTCGCGGCTGTAATCGTTCCAAAATGTCGGCGGCGGCTCATCGTGCGCCGTGGTTATCGGCAGAAGCTTGCTCATCTCGGCAAGACTTGCGCGGCACGCGTCGCAATCCTTGAGGTGAGCCTCACAGTCGCGGCGATCGCTCGCAGACAATTCGCCGTAGTAGTAAAGGACCAAATCTTCTTCCAGGAATCGGCACGCCTTCAAGGCCGGTTTGTCCCGCGCAATCATAATCGACTCCTATGCGAACTCCGCCAAGCTTTGCCTGAGCGCCGTCACGGCTCGATGCAAGTGGACCTTGACCGTGCCCTCGGCGGTCTCCATCGTTTCGGCGATTTCTCTGATCGAAAGCCCCTGATGATTTTTCAATATGAAAGCGGTCCGCTGTTTCGCCGGCAGCAGCTCGAGCGCCGCGCCGACCCGGCGCGATAGTTGGCCCGCGATGGCCTGCTGATCGGGCGAGACGGGATTCGAAATGAGCGGGCTTGGTTCGACTCGGCCTTCGACGGTTTCGTTGAATTCCTCCGCGGGCGTGCGCTTGGCGCGGCGGCGGTAATCCAGGCAGACATTGACCAGTATGCGGTAGAACCAGGTGTAAAAACCCGAGCGGCCGTCGAAGCGGCCGATGTGCGTGAACGCCTTCAAGAAGGCTTCCTGTGACAAGTCCTTCGCCTCCTCGCGATCCCGGGCGAAACCGAAGGCGATGCGATAAGCTTTCTGCTTGTGCCGCTCCACGAGCTCCTCGAACGCCCGGCGATCGCCCTTTTGGACGAGCGCTACCAGCTCCTCGTCGGCAAGCTGCGCCGTCGGAATGGCTGCCATCGTTGGCAATTTAGCACAGCCCGCTGGGAAAAGTAGTCGGCCAAGGGCGGTGTGTGAGTCGGCTGCCAAGGTGGTGTTCACGGGCGATCAGCTTTGGTTGGTCTAATTGCCTAACTTGTTTTTGAGGTCGTGTCTCAACTCACGCCGATCTTTGCGAAGTTCTCGGCGGTCGCCCTTGAGTTCTACCTGATCGTTATTGAGCTCTTTGCGGTCCAGTTTGATCTCTTGCCGATCAGCCTTGATCTCTTGCTTATCGGCGGCGATCTCTTCCGGGCTAGCACCGCTCCTGATATCCTTGCGCAGCTCGCGCCGGTCTTTCCGTAGTTCTTTGCGGTCGCCGCGAATTTCTTTGCGGTCCTGGCGGATCTCCTTTCGGTCGGTCTTGATCTCCTTGCGGTCTTGTTTGAGTTCCTTGCGGTCGTCGCGAATCTCACCGGCGGGCAAGAGCGCCGCGTTGGAGAGTAACGTAATCGCCGCACAACTTATCCCGACAAGCATCCTGAGATTTTGCATAGACCTAACTCCTCCCGGTGTGAAGTCTGGACAGTCTAACCAACTTAGACGGGGGTGGGAGGAGTAAGGTTTACCGATAGCCAGCGCAATTCCCGGCACCGATCCCTAAGATCGCCCGTGCCAAGATTGTTCTTTGTTATCGGTGGGTTTGAGATAGACCAGGGCGCGGCTCTGCGGTTCGCGCTCGATAGTTTTTTAGAGACTCACGCACTAGCCTGACAAAACGAGGCGATGGTTTTTGGCTTTGACAACCGATTCTAACTCGAGTAGATAGTTGGTTGTGATCCATTCCGGCATGAAAACCAGCGCCTCTAGACGCCGCCGCGTCGTCGGGCTGCTGCTGTTTCTTACGGTCTTTTTCCTGCCGCTTCATTTTCATTCCGTAACGGTAACGGCCAAGGTCGTCAAAGAATGCAGTTGCCTCTACGGAAGCCGGACGCAGACCGGTCTGATGACCGCGCATTCGAACTCGCCGCCCGTCTTGGTTTGGCAGCCGGCTCGGGCTGAGTCTCATGAATTCTTCGGTTCGTTTCTTGGTATCAAGTGGCGTAGTCGGGCACCTCCCCTCACACCTTCTCTTTAGTTTCCCTTTTGTTGCGTAATCGGAATTCGTCGCGGTTCTTCCCTCTGGTAGGGAGGCGACCGGTTCTTTCCTTTGGGAGGTGTGATTATGAATTTAATGCGGAGGGGGATTTTCTTTTATGCGATTTGTTGCGCCTGGCTGCTTTCGGTTCCGCAAGTGAGTTATGGCCAAATGTCCGAAATGGAATCGCTGAAAGCGCTGGTGCGCGATATCGGCGAGCGATTGCAAGGGGCGCTGAAGCGCATCGAGGAGTTGGAGAAAGAGAAAGCAGCGAGTGCGGGGAAAATTGAGCAGTTAGAACAAGACAAAGTAGCTTCAGGATCCCGTCTAGGGCAAGTGGAAAAATCCGTCAGGGCCGTCCAGAGCGCGCCTATGGCGCTCAACCCGGCCATTGGTATGGTTATCGATGCGACAGCCGAACACCGGGCCAAAACAGGAGGCAATTTCAATTTTCGTACCGCCGAGCTGGGCATCGCCGCTTCCATCGATCCTTTTGCAAGAGCCTATGCTTTCATCGGGGCGAAAAAGGATGAAGTAGAGCTGGAGGAGGCCACCATTGTGACTACCGCCTTGCCGTGGAATTTGACGGCGCGGGCGGGACGTCTATTCGCCGATTTCGGCCGCCTTCCAAAGTACCATGCGGACTCGTTGCCGTTTGTTAACTTTCCGCTGTCCTTAGAAAGGATCGCGGGCGGAGAATCCAAGTCTGACGGTGTCGAGTTGAGTTATCTTTTCCCGACGCCGTTTTTTCTGCGCGGCACCGTCGGCGGTTACAACAAGATCGGTGAGGAAAACGAGCGGCTTGACGATACTAAATCACGGGCGTGGAGCCGCTTTACCTATCTATCGAGGCTTCATAGCTATTTCGATATTTCCGACGACCATAGCATCGAGATGGGAACCAGTATGGCCTATACGCCGTCAATCAGGATTCCAGAAGATCCCCACGGCGGAAGCCGAACTCTGACCGGAGTCGATCTAACTTACCGCTATCAGCCGTTGGGTAGCACGTTTCACCAAGGACTAACCATCGGCGGCGAGCTGTTCGGTAACAGTGAGCGCGTGGGACGGGCTTCCGGTTTTCGCCGAACGTTCGCTCCGGGCGGCTACGCGTATGCCGAGGCCAAGCTCAGTCGTGAATGGGCAGCGGGCTTTCTTTTCGACCACGCGCCGAGTTTGAGCAGTCCGGGTAAAAAGACGATCGGCTACTCACCGTTCCTCACTTGGAATTTGAGTGAGTTTAACCGGCTTCGCTTTCAATACAGCTTTCTTGACGACAAGGTGAAAGAACAGAAAACGGAACAAGGTCATCAATTTTTCTTACAATGGACGACATTCCTGGGAAGCCACGCCCACGGCTTCCGGGTTCGTTAAGAAACAGGAGACTTTATGAAAATCAAGCTAGATGCGAAGTGGCTTATCTTTGGCGTTCTGCTGTTGCTATTTTGCTCTCCTGGACGCCTCCTTTTCGCCCAGCAGGTTCGTGTTATCACGACGACTCCCGAACTGGCCGATATCACTAAACAGATCGGCAAAGAGCTGGTGAACGTCGAAAGTCTTACCAAAGGCGTGGAGTTCATGCACGCGGTTCCAGTGAAGCCGAGTTTTGTGCCCAAGTTGAACCGCGCCGATATCCTGGTCGCCATGGGACTGGACTTGGAAATATCGTGGTTGCCATCGTTGCTGGAGGTTGCCAACAATTCCAAAATCCTCCCCGGCCAGCGCGGTAATATCGATTGTTCCGTGGGGATCAACGTGCTTGAAGTTTCCAGAACGGTTGACCGTTCAGAAGGCGACGTACACCCGAAGGGCAATCCCCATTACAACCTCGATCCCCTAAGCGGTAAAATCATAGCGCTCAACATCGCTGACGGCCTAGTGCGCAACTATCCGCAGCACAAGACGGTGTTCGAGAAAAATCTCAGCGCCTATCTCGCAGAGCTGGACAAAGCGATCGCGCGCTGGCAAGCGATGGCGGCGCCGCTCAAGGGCGTTAAGATCGTCACCTACCACGTCGAATGGTCGTATTTTGCCAATCGTTTCGGCTTGCAGCAGGTAGGCATGATCGAATTCAAACCGGGCATCGAGCCGACGCCAAATCATTTGGTCTCGCTTGCTCAGAAAATGCAGCAAGAAAAGACTCAACTGATCATTTACGGAGCGCAAAGCGACCGGTTTCCCCGGCAGCTGGCGAGCCAAACCGGCGCGGCCGTGGTGCGCCTGCAAAGCATCGCCGGCGGGTCGCCGGAAACCGATACCTACATCAAGTTTATCGACTACAACTTACGGAGCTTGCTCGCAGCGGTGAAAAAGGGTTAATGAGTTCGTTCATCATGATCGGAAACAGTTGCGACCAACGCGGGTGTTCGGATGGCTGATTCACCCGCGTTGGTCGGCCTTCACAGAGCCAATCTCGGATACCAAGACGCCGCGGTTCTTGAGAATGTCGACCTCGCATTGCACTCCGGTGATTTAATCGCGATTGCTGGGCCGAACGGGTCCGGCAAGACAACGTTGATTCGTACGATTCTCGGGTTTTTGCCCGTGCTGAGCGGCACGCTGAACCGCAATTGCGCGTTAAGCGAATTCGGCTACGTGCCACAGAGCACTGTTCTGGACTCGACCTTTCCGATCACCGCGCGCGAAGTCGTGGAGATGGGCGGCTACGGCCGTCTCAAGCCTTATCAGGGGTTGCCGTCGCAGGAAAGAAAGCGTCTTGAAAACGTGCTGCAGCAAGTCGGGCTCAGCCATCTTGGTCGGCGCTTGTTTTTTTCTCTCTCAGGCGGCCAGCGTCAACGTATGCTGATCGCACGCGCGCTCATGGTCGGTCCGAAGGTTCTCATCCTGGATGAACCCCTTGCCGGTTGCGATCCGGAATCGCAAAAAGCGATTAGCGATCTCTTGATCAATCTCAGCCAGCAAGAGGGAAAGGCCGTTTTCTTTTCCAGTCACGATCTACGCATGGTGCGGAGCGTCGCCAAGAAGGTTCTTCGCGTTGACGGCGGCCGAGTCGGTCGGGAGGAAGGGGCGGTTGTGGATCATCCATGGTGAGTTTTTTTGACATTCTCAGTCCGTCATTCTTGCTTTTTCCGGCATTGCTCGGCAGCGCGATTCTCGCGTTCGTTTGCCCGCTCGTTGGAGCCCATTTGATGTTACGCCGGCGAATCTTTCTTGGTTTGACGCTGCCGCAGATTGCCGCCTGCGGCGTGGCCTTCACCTTTTGGATGTCTCATGCCGCGGGCTTGAGTCACGGCACGGGAGGCGAGAGGCTCTTGGCGATGGTCGGTTCGCTGGTGTTTACGCTCGTCGGCATGGGGATGCTTGCGTATCTCGACCGTCACGCAACGGGATCGCCTGAAGGCCGCCTGGCGGCCGCCTACGCTTTCGCCTCGGCCCTGACGATTCTATTTGTCGTATTCAATCCGGCCGGCGAGCTGGAAATACTGAACTTGCTCAAGGGTGAAGTGATCTCGCTCTCGAAGGAAGAGCTGAAGCTGCTCGCTGTGGTTTATGGCACCGTGTACTTTGGTCTGGTTCTTTTTCGCCGCGAGTTTTTGCTCAATTCTTTCGATCGCGATCTTTCTTTCTTGCTGACCGGTGGTGGGGTGCAGTGGAGTTTCTGGCTGTACGTGCTGTGCGGTTTCAGCATCGCCATCGGGGTCATCATGGCGGGACCGCTATTGGTGTTTGGCTTCATGGTGCTGCCGCCGCTCGCGGCACGCGCCTTGGCCCGCGGCATGAGTTCTTTTCTGACGATTTCGTCGCTCATCGGTCTGTTCATGGCGATCTTTGGTTTTTATCTGTCCGTGCGTTTGGATTTACCGCTCGGTCCGACTGATGTGGCGTTCGGCTGCGCGGTGATTTTCCTCGTCTACATGATTCAGCTGATCGTGCGGAAAGGCCGCGGCGCGACCGCTTTAGTGGCTGGGCTCTTTATTCTGGGCGTCGGTTGCGGCGTACAAAAGGCTCACGCCCCGCTCGACATGCAAGCGTTGGGGCAGAATCCGATCTGGCTTGCGTCAGTGCGCAATAGCACCGGCAGCGAATTGCGTCTGCCTGGCGGCAATCCGCTGCGCTCCCTTGGTGAAATGGCCGGTAAAATTTCTCCAGATTATCGGCCGACGGTGATGGATCTCTTGCGCGCATCGATGAAACGCGCGTTGGAGCAAAGAAAGGTTTCCGTGGCGTTTCCTGAAGAGCGCGATGTGCGGCTACTGTCATTGCCATTCGAGGCGCGCAGCGCGGCGACCCATGCGCGCACGGCAAATCTTTCGGGCTGGTTACTACTTTCCGACATTCGCCGATGGAGCGCCGACGCGCGCGCGCCGCTAAGGACTTGGGTGGAAATGCGACTCGTGCGAATCGACAACGGCGCCGTTGACTGGGAAAGACAAATTCAGAAAACCATCCCAGTGGTCGGTTCCGGACGTTTGGACGAAGTTTCAGCCGACGCAGTGACAGAGATTCTACGCGAAGCCTTCGGATCCTGATGGCTGCCGCGAAATTGCCATTCATAAGCTGCGTGCAAGAGTCTGCCAAGCGGCGTACGGGGTTTACTCGCCGAGACACTTTGATATAGTTCCCGCGAAGGTTGATATCTATGGCTTCCATACGAATCAAAAACATCGGCACGCTGGTGACGGGAAAATTGGAAAGCCCGCTGCGCCAAGCGGATTCGATCTTCATCAAGGACGGCGTGATTCAATCGATCGGCAACGGTCTAAACCAAGCGGCGGATCAAACCATCGACGCCAACGGCATTACGGCGATTCCCGGCTTGATCGATTCCCACTCCCATCCCTCCATCGGCGAGTACACGCCGGCGCAAAACTCGCTCGGCTGGATCACCAACTACATGCACGGCGGCGTGACGGCGCTGATCTCCGCCGGCGAGCTTCAT
>Ga0209726_10003879_pt1 | contig 19773 bp, 19 predicted proteins | sample Subgrocontami54m_FD_187453 | JGI IMG/M metagenome (GOLD analysis project Ga0209726, IMG submission 187453) | Subsurface groundwater microbial communities from S. Glens Falls, New York, USA - GMW46 contaminated, 5.4 m (SPAdes) (version 3) | ecosystem: Environmental > Aquatic > Deep subsurface >... | reverse complement strand
TCGATCAGGCGATCGAGTACTTGCTGGCTGCTAACAAGATCAAGCCGACCGACGCTGACGTGGTGGCAATGCTGGCGGTCGCAAATCTTGATGGCGGACATTTCGACGCTGCGGAAAAATGGTACCGAGCTGCCTTGATAAAAACGCCTAATGATGTTCCGCTGCTCGACGGACTTTGCGCAGCGTTGCTGAGCAAGGGCGATGCAAAAGCCGCCGAAGAAGCGATTAACAAGCTGGCGAAGGTCGATCCTACCAACCAGGACCTCGCGCAGTTCCGCGACAAGCTGGCGGCGCTGAAGAAACCAAAGTAGTTATCACTTGCGGTTCGTTGGGATGCGAGGGAGAGAGTTGGAAACAACTCTAAGGCTCGATGGACATCCTGGCGACGAGTGACATGGGAACGCGTTCGATGCGTCCGGTCTTGAGCACGACTACGATCGTTCCGCCTTCGATCACCACGCGGCGCACCGTTGACATAGGTCGATCGATCCTGGTGCCGTCCTTCTCTTCGATAATCAGACGCGCGCCTGGCTGAGGAAGCGTGGCTTCCTGTGCGGCGGGCTTCTCGGGCGTCGAAGGTTTCTCAGTGGATTCAGCCGCCTTCGCTTCCCCGGGTGCAGGCTCTTTCTTCTCTTCCGCAGTCTCAGTCTTAGCAGCTTCTGTTTTCGCGGGCTCAGTCTTCGCTTCGTTTCCCGTGCTCGCGGGTTTCGATCGCGTCGGTCGGCCGCGCCCGCGCGCAGTTCTTGCCGGCGGAGTTCTCGGCAACTTTGGTTTTGTAGCTTTCGCCGACGATGTCGAGCTGCTCGCGGTTTCCTCTGCTGACTTCTCTGCCGGCTTTGCGGTTGTGTCGCCCGCTGGTTGCTCTATGCGCGCGCCGACTGAGGAAAGGCGGGTCTTGCCTCCGCCGCCTGTCCGCGCGACTTCGGTTGGTGACGCCGTATTTTCTTCCGCAACCGGAATGCCGCCGCTGAATGCTTCGTAGGCCCCTCCGAAACGAACCTGGTAAGTGCCCACGTCATCATTTGGCGTACGCGCTTCCACGCGCAAAATCAAAACCTGGCGAGAGCGCAAGTAAAAGCCTTTCGTGACTTCGCCCGCCAGCGTATTGCCGCTCGCGTACATCGTGATCTTCATGATCGGCCGGAAAGTGATGGCCGTGAATATGTCGATGTCGCCGTTCAGATTCTGGCTGGTCAAAGTAACCAGCAAGTCGCCGGGCACGCCTTCGAACGCGTAGAAGTGTCGCGTCAGTCGCGGGTCGCCCAAATCCAGCGCCGCAATCCGGCCGTTGACTTCGTTTGAGAGAACGGGAGTCGGCAGGCTTTGATCTGTGGACTGAGCGGCCCCGGTTCGCGCAATAGCGATCAAGGCCAGGAACAGCACGGCGACAAAGTAGCGTTGGAACTTCACGATGATCACACGAGGCGAATCGAGCGGTAGGTTACCAGATTTGCGCTCAGGATCGAACTGAAAACAACGGAGGAGTAGGGAGATGGTGCCGAAGGGGGAGTTTCGTTGACTCCGTATCCATTTACGGGGATTAGAGTTACAAACATCACTCAAATCTCGAGTCACAACTAAGTCACAAAGTTGCAGCAATGTCGCCGACAACTCTCAAAATCTAGATGCACGGAGTGCATCTGCGGCCGCTGGCTGCTCGGTGGAGTGTATCGGCCAGCGGTATTTACTCCAGGAAATGCGGCACGAGCGCATTGACACCTATTCGACACGGAAGAGCAGTTCGTTTTCTTCGCGCTGAGGTGGAGGCCTTGGAAAGAAAACGCGAGACTCGGATAGGCAAGAACCTCGAACTTCTCCAAGCTACGGACCGCGTGAGCGATGACCAGTTAGCAGCCTAACTCAGACATCTTCTCTTCGCCTTGAGACTAATCTTGGAATTTTCACAATCATAGGACTCCTCAGAATCCTCCCGAAGAAAAGGCGGTCCATAACTCTCAGCAAACATGAGAACACCTAAAAGGAAGCAGCGACCAAAGGGGTCGGCCCAAATCAGAAAGGAACAGCGTTCCGGTGGAGAATTCTGGGGCTATGATGTTTGGATTCGTCAGCCAGATGGAAACCGCAGACGTTATCGAGAATTTACTTTCGCTACGAAAGCCGAGGCAGACCAAGCTCTGGCGGCACTCAAAACCGTCGGCTGGAAGGCGCGCTATGGCCTCAAGTCGCCGTCGGTGGCCCAACACACCTCAATCAACGACGCCATTGCAAGCTACCTCAAGGTGACTAAGGCTAACTTGATGGCGAACAAGACTGATGACAGCCCGTACTGGCGTGATGCGCCGGGGCACTTGCAGACCCTCCAACGTTAGGGTGAATTTGTCGGGCTCAGTCGCCATGTTAGCTCAATCCGATATGACGATTTTGTCTTTTGGGTTGCGGCTGAAACCGAACGGGGTAAGAAGAAAAATGGGCATGGATTGAAGAAAGCGACAATCAGAAGAGGACTTAACACAATCCGAGCTGCTTTGAACCATGCAGTGCAAACGTACTCGGATCTCAAATCCTATCAAGTCCCTCGAAGCCCCCTTACTAAGAAATCGGAACATGAGCGCGATCGCGTTCTCTCCGATGAGGAGATTTCAAAGATCTCCGCTGCGCTGGCCGCCAAATCTGAATGGGCTGACGCTCTATTCTTTTTCCAAATCAACTTGATAACCGGCGGGCGCATGGCAGAGCTTTTGCGAATGCGTTGGGAAGAATCGAGCGAGCGGTTCGGGATCGTGAAGCTCTACTCTTCGAAAACCAAGAAATGGCGTACCATCAAAGCACCTTCAGCGGCGTCTCTCATCGCTCACCGCAGGGCAGAGGGCCGTGGTAATGCAACCCACATACTTCCCCTCCCTGATAATTGGATTCGCAAAGTTCTACTGAAAGCTTCTGAAAGCGTCGGCATTCGTTACGGTCAAAGCGTACCCGGAGGATGGTGCCCACATGATCTTCGTCACACTTGCTTGACGAATCTAGCGCTGGCTGGCGTTCCCATAAATGGAATTAAGGAATACGCCGGTCACTCTTCGATCGTCGAAACGCAGAGATACCTAAAGTTCATGCCCGAGTCGGTTGAGCTGGCGGCCAAGGCCTCGTCGCGACTTGCGAACATCGCGGGATTTCAACCAACGTCAAAACGGGGGAAGCGCCAAAAAGCGTAAGACGGGTAGCTCCCAAGGAGGCTGAAGGATAGATTCAGTCAAATCTGATCGCGTCAGGACCCTTAGCGCATGTTATGCGTGGGCATCAGAGTGCTTCCGGCGGGTCAGCGCCGACGCCGGCTCTACTTCGTCAATGTCGGGGCATGGTTCGATTAACCGAGCTGTCCAGATTGAAGCTACGAAGTCTTAACAGCTATTCCATTGAATAGGCCTTGATGCAGGTGTAAACTCCAATGCCGCTAAGGAAGGAAGACCATATAGATGGTAGGGCGGTCTTATCACCAGCACTTGCCAGGATCCCGAGGCTTTCAGGAGATGGAAAAACTTACAGTCGATCCGGACGGAACAATTACTATCCCGCCCGAGATTATAGAAAAGAGGGGATTGCGCCCGGGCGATGAGCTCGCGTTGATAGAGTCTGCCGAAGGTTTGCTCGTTTACCAGCGTGGTCTCGATGAGAAGACTCTGGAGTGGTGGAGCCGGCTAGACGATCAAGAGCGCGAACTTGCCACTGCGGAAGCATGCCGCTATGAGAGTCTAAGCGAGGAAGAGCGAGACGCAATCTGGAGCGAAGGGGCGGATTCCATCGAGGCTGAAGCAGAGAGTGACGAGATCGAGCTTCCAACCAAGTAGCGTCCTATTCGACAAGGGCGTCATCAGGCGCGTTTACGAGCGTCGCGTCCGGTTAGCACTTGGAGATCGACCGACATTGCTTCAGGTAGAAGCGGCAAACGCTTATGCGCTTTGCGCCACGATCACTGATCACCTTTACATCACCGAACAGACCTCCAATATCCTAAACCTGTGAACGGAGATCTTTGCCGCTCCGACCTTCGCCAATACTCATACGCTCAAGAAGGCTCGGTATCTGCGCCGGTGGGCGCGTCGGCTGAAAGAGTTTGGCTTCTCATCAGAAGATGCGATTGTTCTGGGCTACGGTAGCTTTGGCGTTGACGTAGAGTGGAAAACCGTCGGCGTAGCTGCGATCGTCACGACGGATATTATATTGTCTGAGCGCTACAATCAGAGATATACCGAAATTGAGACTCCGTGATTCTCTCAGAACGGCCATTTTCTTAAACAAGAAAAACGGTCCATTTCGGAAACCATCACTTAGCGCCAAACCCTTTTCGCGCCAAGGCTGCACCTAGCAACTTGCTTGAGCTTAGACCAGTATTGGTGCTACCATGGCCATGTTAATTACCTTGGCCATGATAATTAACGACAACAAGAATCGGCCTTGGCTTGGGAAGCGTTATGAAGAACCTAAAGAAATCCAAGAAATCTGCCGCAAGAGAACGAGGGCACCGCGCCGAGTCTCTGCTTGCCGGAATATTCGAGAATGCCGGCTGGCGGGTTGAGCGTGAACCTCACGATCAGAGATCCCATTGCGACATGATAGTAAGGCGTCCTGGTGTTGTTTATGCCGTCGAAGTGAAGGCCGGCGTCGAGGGCCGTGGCGATCGCTTAGTGCCTTTGTTCGCTCAAGCCGTGCTCCAGTCAGTAAGTGCTGCGCGCCGCAATGAGAAACCTCTCGCGGTAGTTGCTGCGCCGAAGATTAACCAACGCGCGGCAGCTCAGGTCTTGAAGTTCGCCGAGCATTACGCTCCTGACGCAGCCGCGGGCGTCATCGATTTCGAGGGCCTCCGCATGTTTCGCGGATCTCAGCTTGAGGCACTTAATGCGGAGGCTCCACGGTTGTCATTAAAGGCGTCGGAGTCACCGCGAGTCTCCGGACATCTATTCTCCGATCTAAACCAGTGGATGCTGAAGGTGCTGCTGGCCCCGGAAATCCCCGAGGCATTACTGTCCGCTCCGCGCGGGCAATACAAAAACGCGTCGCAACTGTCGCGCGCCGCCAATGTTTCCGTAATGAGCGCTTTTCGGTTTGTGCAACAGCTTCAGGACGAGGGGTACCTATCTGAGTCGGAGCCGTACTTGAAGGTCGTACGTCGCGAAGATCTTTTTCGCCGATGGCAGGCTTCGGCTATAAGATCAGTCAAGGAAGTGCCAATGAAGTATCTGCTCAAAGGAGATTCAAGTGCACAGCTTCGCAAAGTCGTTGGTAGTGGTCGCGCATGTCTCGCGCTATTTGCTGCTGCGGATGCGCTGAAGCTCGGATTCGTGGAAGGCGTGCCCCCGTACGTGTACGTCGAACGCCTTCAGCATTCAACCCTTTCAGCGTTTAAGACCCTGAGACAATTGGAACCTGGCGAACTTCCTGATCTCATTCTTCGCCAAGCTCCTGCTCCACAATCGGTGTTTCGTGGCCTCGTGCGTCCGAATGGCGTGGCGGCATCTGACGTTCTACAGATATGGGCTGACGTCGCCTCGCATCCATCGCGCGGACGCGAACAAGCCGACCTGATTCGAAACCGCGTACTTCAGCGGGTAATCGAGGGGAAGCGGTAATGGAGGACCTTGCCAACTTCGCGCGTCTCGTGGAAGCCATACGCCCATGGCTTGCCCACATGGTCATCGTTGGCGGTTGGGCCCATCGGCTGCATCGGTTCCACCCGCTGGCGACTGCTCAAGAGTACCAGCCACTCCGCACGCGCGACGTTGATTTAGCTTTCTCACCGGATGCACCTCTCCGTGGGGATCTACGGAAAGCGCTAATTCTGATCGGCAAGTGTACCGGCAAACTGACCGGCAGGATTTTACGAGGTTTAATCGCGCCAATAGGCATCATCTGAATGGCGCGAATAAGCATTAGGAGAGTTTGGCATCAGAATAAGATGCTATCAATGAATTGTCGGCACTTCTGCATATGTGCCGACGTTTCATTGAAAAGCAAGTGAACGGTTCCAAAGTTCCTTTCAAATCTCTCGGAATGAGTGGTCGCTTTCTTCACCGCCAGTTCCATAAGGGTTCCTGGCCACTGATCTCAGGCAAGTAAGCGCCATCTATTTTGTCAGGCCGGACATATTTGACGACGAAATCAACGGTCCAATTCCGCTCACCATTCCGGCCGGGATTAACTAATTCGTTTCGTTCAACCCGCCACACGGCTCCCTCTACCGGATCGCTCGCGCCGTGGAAGCCATAAGCGTCGAGCGCCTGCATTGCGGCCTCAATGCTCAGCGGCGCACCGCGATGGATAACAGTTGGCGTTACAAACTCACCGTTCTTTACGCGTGCCATCAACTCGTCATATCGGGCGCGTTTAGTACCCACCATCAGATCGAAGGCTACGAACGGTTCGTGTTTGAGTCGATTAGTTACATTGACATTGCCCTGTGCCCCTGTGACTTTGCTGGGCATTACTTGTGATACGGGAATCGAACCCTTAACGCTGCCCCTTGCGTCACCCAAGGCGTTTTGCAGACGCAGCCAACTTAGCCCAGTTGGCGGGAGTGTGCTCGCCTCTATTTCTCTCCGACTACCGACTGCATCGGTTACTCGACCAGCTCAGTCTGCCAGTTCAGCTCCTGAATGCGCGCGTCGAGATCGCGATATTTGTTCGCCAACTCATCGGCGCGCTTCCGGATCTCAGCCACGTTAATAGTCGAGACGTACTTCACTTCCGAACGCGTGATGCGACCTTGCGTGATTGCGCCCATTTGCGCCAGATCGGCGTAAGCAGTGCGTTGCAGCGCAAGTACATCGCGCTCAGCCAGTGCATCCGAGATCGTTCCGCGTCCGGCAAGAACGGTCGCCGAGTTCGTTTTGTTGATGCGCTTGATCAAATCGAGCAGCTCACTCGAAGCGCGTTCCAGTTCCACGATCAAATCCTGCGGAGTCTCCGCCGGCGCATCGCCTGCCTGAACCTTCGCGTTCGTAAGTAGTCTCGACTTCAGTTGCGCGATTCTCTTCTGGCAATCAGCGCGTAGAATTAGTGCTTCTGTTAGTTTCATTCTTGTCTACCTCCTACAAATAGAAAATCGTTTCCGATCCAAACGAATCGAAGTACCTTTTGCGAGCTTGAAAGAATGGCTGCGGGAGAAGGAATCGAACCTTCATCTTCGGGTTCAAAGCCCGACGTGTTGCCGGTTACACCATCCCGCAATGATTGGACACGGAGAAAGGGAGATAGGGAGACGCGGAGAAAAGCAAAACCCTCCTTGATTTCGACGTGCTATCTCGCCGCGTCTCCGTGTCGCCCTCTCTCCGTGTCCCGCTTGGTCGGGGCACTGGGGTTCGAACCCAGAACCTCGCGCTGATCTGGCGCTAAGACCGCTTATAAGGCGGCTGCTCTTCCAGTTGAGCTATGCCCCGTTTTTTGTCCGACACACTTCAGTTTGTCGCTGAGTTTCGCAAGAGGCCTTCTATCGAAAGCACGACGACAAACTGAAGTTTGTCGGACATTGGTCGCGGTGGAAGGAATTGAACCGACATCGCTCGATTATCAATCGAGTGCTCTGGCCATTGAGCTACACCGCGCGAAGTGGTTGACCCGACGGGGCTCAAACCCGCACCTCACGGCTTAAAAGGCCGCCGCTCTGTCACTCGAGCTCCGGGTCAAGACATTTCCGATTGCCGATTCTTGATTGCCGATTGGCTTCCAGCGTGAGAAGAATCAATCGTCGGGAAGACGCCAATTGGAAATCGGCAATCGTAAATCGGCAATGAATTGGCTGTGGCGGAAGGATTCGAACCTTCGCATGGCCGCATTAACAGTGCGGTGCCTTACCAACTTGGCTACGCCACAAAAAGACATGACAGGGAGACGCGGCGACGGGGCGACGGGGCGACAGGGAGAAAAGACAATATCTTTTTCTCCGCGTCTCCCTGTCTCCCCGTCCCCGTGTCCGTTCTATGGAGGCGATGAAGGGAGTCGAACCCTTATCGTCCGGTTTACAAGACCGACGCTCTGTTATCCAGTTGAGCTACATCGCCATCTGAAATTGGTGGACTGGGAGGGAGTCAAACCCTCACAAGAAGTTTGCAGGACTTCTATGCTCTCGGTTACATCACCAGCCCGAAGCATTTATCATTTGTCATTGGACATTTTCCATTTGTCATCTTCGGAGGCGAGCTGTCTGGGTCAGCCAAGCATTATCCTGGCGTTTCCAAATGACCAATGAGAAATGTCAAATGAGATATGGAAAATGATCTGGTGGCTGTGGGTGGATTCGAACCACCAACCTCGCGCTTATGAGACGCTTGCTCTGCCGCTTGAGCTACACAGCCATTTCACAGTTGAGAGTTCAAGCTTTAGCTTGCTGTTTTCAGTTCAAGACAATCTAAAGATTGAACTCTCAACTGCCTCTATCTTGATCTTGGAAGCCCGCGGAGGAGTTGAACCTCGTGCCTTTCCACCCAGCTCTTGCAGGTTCGGTTTAGAAGACCGATGCCGGGAACGCGGGCCGAAGAAAAGTAAAAAGGAAAAAGTAGAAAGGCAAAAAGTATCGTGATTCGTGGGTTGAGTTCTTACTTTTTACTTTTGCCTTTTTCCTTTTCGTTTGGTGCCCGAGGAAGGACTTAAACCTTCAACCTCTGGTTTGTAGGACCAGCGCTCTATCAGTTGAGCTACTCGGGCGAGAATCAATTCGCCACAGATGAACACGGATCAGAACAGATCGGCCGAAAGAATGCTGAGTCATCTCTGTTGCTTATCTGTGTAAATCCGTGTCTCTCTGTGGCTGCTTCTTTGGTGGTCGGAGTTGGAATCGAACCAACCTCTCGGGTTTTTCAAACCCACGCTAATCCGTCTCAGCTATCCGACCGAAGATGATTCGCCACAGATGAACACGGATCAGACAGATAAGACAAAAAGACAATCTAATTCTTATCCGTGTAAATCCGCGTCAATCTGTGGCTGTTTTTAGACGCGCCGCTTTTGCTCCCGATGCACCTTCAATGACGGCACGATCATCGTGCACGTCCATGAAGAGGTACTTGCGCCACTCAGCGCGCGCCTCGGCGTAGTGACAGAGCACTACGCGTTCGAGCTTCACGCGCAGCGCCGACTGCGAAGTCAACAGCGGCATGCGTGCTTCTTCCGGTGTGCGATTGCTCTTGCGATTATTACAAGGAACGCAAGCCGTCACTATATTCACCGGCGAGTTATCACCACCACGCGAACGCGGCATGATGTGATCGAGCGTTAGCTCAGCCACGCCTTTCTTCTCGCCGCAGTACTGGCAGCGGAACTTGTCGCGCATGTAAATCCGCAGACGCTTCATACCCGACTGCTCGCGCCGGCGGCGAACATTGATGTAAGTGCGCCGGCGAATCACCGACGGCACCGGGAATTCATCATGCGCCGAATGCAGCACGCGATCGCCGTCCAATTCCTCGACGAAGACCGTGTTCTTGAGAGTCATGATGATTGCGCGCGCGACACCGACGGTGCCGAGCGGTTCGTAAGTTTGATTGAGCAGTAGAACTCTGCCATTGAGTGCCATAACTCGGCACCTCCTTTCATTTTATTGAGTGGCACAGACTTCAGTCTGTGATGAATTTCGCGCCGAACTAAACAATTGGAGAAAAGTCACAGATTGAAGTCTGTGCCACTTGATTTGGAGCGCGCGGTGAGACTCGAACTCACGATACCGGATTTGCAATCTGGCGCCTTAGCCGCTTGGCGACGCGCGCAAAATGGAACGGAAGGAGAGATTCGAACTCTCGAAGCGAGTTTGGAAGACTCGCATGTTTCCAGCTACATCACTTCCGCTTGTTGCGCAAGCTGTTTAGCTTGCGTCCCTTAAGGTGACGCAGGTTTTGGGTAACCTCCGCCTCTTGGTTGTGGGGTGAGATCGTTTATTGACAGCTAATGGAACTCCTGGCAGGACTCGAACCCGCAACCTCGACGTTCGAAGCGTCGCGCTCTTCCAGTTGAGCTACAGGAGCGTAAAAGGATTTGGAGCATCGTACCGGATTCGAACCGGTGTCTCAGCGTTGGCAACGCCGTGTCTTGAACCTACTGGACCAACGATGCGAATGGTCGGGGAGGACAGAGTTGAACTGTCACCACGAGTTCCCAGGACTCGGATGCTTGCGTTACACCACACCCCGATCGAATTGGTGCGCCAGGTGAGACTCGAACTCACAATCCCCTGCTTAAGAGGCAGGTGCCTTGATCCGATTTGGCTACTGACGCAGGTCATTTGCCATTTCCAATTGCCGATTTCCAATTGGTACGTTTGCTGGCGGGGCTGACGAGACTTGAACTCGCGATCTCTGCATCGACAGTGCAGCGCTTTGATCCAACTAAGCTACAGCCCCGGCATCATGCGATTGTTACGGCAATCAATCGGCAATCGGCAATCAAAAATCGAAAATGAATTGGGTGGGTCGAAGGGACTTGAACCCTCACTGGCCGCAGTCACAGTGCGGTGCTCTGCCAATTGAGCTACGACCCACATAAGCATTGCCAATTTTTGATTTCCGATTGCCGATTGTTTCGACGCGAGAAAAGGCCAATTGGCAATCGACAATTGGCAATCGCAAATGTTCTGGCGGGGATGACGAGACTCGAACTCGCAAATCAACTGATTGAAGGTCAGTCCGCTTTCCATTTCGCGTTCATCCCCAAAGGCATTGCCGATTTCCAAGTGCTAATTGCCGATTGGTCTCTTGTCGAAAGGCTAGCTTCAAATCGGCAATTGGAAATCGGCAATCGGCAATGTCTTGGTGCGCGTGGAGAGATTCGAACTCATCACAAAGCTGATCTTAAGTCAGCCGCCTCTTCCAATTGGGCTACACGCGCAATGAATTGTTTGAACTGGTACTCGCGGAGGAATTCGAGCCCACACTGTACAGATCTTGAATCTGTCGTCTCCTGCCAGTTGGACTACGCGAGCAAAAGCATTGCCACTTTTCGATTGCCAATTGCCAATTCACTCTCTTGACCAAGCGTCTCTGCTGAAACACATCAATCGGAAATCGGCAATTGAAAATCGGCAATGTTGAGTGGTACCGGCGGAGGGATTCGAACCCACACTGTCTAGTTCCTAAGACTAGCGCCTCCTCCCGATTGGGCTACGCCGGCATGGTGAACCCGGCAGGATTCGAACCTGCGACTTGTCGTTTAGGAAACGACTGTTCTGATTCCGCTGAACTACGGGTCCCAAGCTTGGTTGCGGAGACAGGAATTGAACCTGCGTCGACGGATTATGAGCCCGTCCCTGGCGGCTTTACGACTCCAGTGTACTCCGCGTCAAACTTTTCAAACTGGCTGCGGAGGAAGGATTCGAACCTTCGCATGACTCGTTCCAGAGACGAGCGCCGTTCCACTTGGCTACTCCGCAAGGGCATTTCCGATTGCCAATTGCCGATTGCCGATTTGCCCTCGGAATAAAGTTTCTAACGCCGCGGACCAATCGGAAATCGGCAATCAAAAATCGGAAATGTTTTTGGTGGACCTGGCACGATTTGAACGTGCAACCTCGACCTTCGCAGAGTCGCGCTCTCCGATCCGCTGAGCTACAGGTCCAAAGATTGGTACGGGCATCCTCTGCGAGGAGTCAGCGACCCGTCTTTCCTGGCACCGAACCTACCCGCTGCAAGGTCTTCGGATTCGGACTCAGGCAATGGCGGAGATGGAGCGATTCGAACGCTCACAGGATTTCTCCCGGCACCTTAGCGGGGTGCTGCCATGCCAGTTAGGCGACATCTCCAAATGGCGGAAGGCTACGGAGTCGAACCGTACACGGTGATTAGCCGCCGCAGTTTTCAAGACTGTTTGACTCACTCTACTGTCGGGCCTTCCGTAAAAGTTGGCAGGGACGCTCGGATTTGAACCGAGAATCTCGATTTTGGAGACCGATGGTTTGCCGGTTAGCCTACATCCCTGGATCATTGCCGATTTTCAATTGCCCATTGCCGATTTGTATTCTGCTCTTAGGTCTTTGGCTTTTGGTCTTTGCTCTTGTTTCTCTGGAGAGCTTTGCCGCCGGACTCGAGCAAATCGGCAATTGGCAATCGGAAATTGGAAATGTTGTTGCTGCTCAGCCACACATGCAAAATCAAATTCATTATGCTAAAAAATAGATGAAGGCAGAGAGAAACGTACCGCGAATACACTTCGAGGCACACTTCTCCTGAGGATGGCGACGCTCGACACGCTCGCAAACGAAGCGGCGTCGTCATCCGTTGAAGGCTCCCTGCCTTCATCTCGCAAAAAGGTACTTCAATTGTCAAAAAACAAAAGGAGCGGGCTTTAAGCCTCCCAGGGAAGCTGCCCGCTCCTTACAAGTCTCGCGATTTTGCTTTGAGATTTGGGAGCGGGAGGCCGCTCCCGCGAATTATTGCCTGATGTAACGGCTATCTATGGACTCTGCCTGTCTTTGTCCGAGTCCGCCGCCAAAAATATTGACCGATGACAAGCTCAGGCCCGATAAACACACGCTTGGCATACCGGTGCTCGGCCGCCGTTTGGCTGTATGTTCTTGATATGTCCAACTCGTCGTCATTGAAAGTTTTTCCTCACGATGCGCAATTCAGACGATCGCGCAACCTTCCTTGTATAAGACAGGACCACCGATCCTGTCAAGCACTTTTGTGAAACATAATCCGCGAACACGCACTCGCTAAGCTTGGATAACACGAAGCCTGTGCGAGTTGCCTACGGTTTATTTGCGCAACTCAGCAAACTTTCGCTGTTCAATCTAGTCGTCGACAAATATGTCGCCTCCAATCCTAAATGACGACTGATGGGGAAGGGTTTCACCGACGACTCGGGGCGAAACGTCGGTAGTTGTGCATGTCTATCGACGCTCTATTGAGCGGAGGAGAAGGAACAATCAGCGCCTCGACAGAGAGAAAGATACTCGATCTAGCCAGCAAGGAGGGCATCCTGCGTCCGCGAGGCCTTCAGCGCCGAGAAGATTTCACGCGCTCCTGCGTTGCTTTTTTGTCGACAACACACTTACGCGATGCGCTACAGCCTGGATGAAGCGTTCATCTTGAGCGAGCGTGTCGGCGTTGACCGCTTCCCTGCCCTCCATCTGTGCGCGCAGGACCTGATTCATCTGCGTTTGGTACGCCAAGGCGCCAGGTTGGACTGCTCGCTCCTTGAAGAAATTCAAGACATCGAGATCGATTAGAATTGAGATTCGCACCTTTGTATTTCGAGCTGCCGTTTCCCCCGCTTTGGTCAAAAACGACCCGCGCGGCAACCGCTTAAGCTTCTTTGGGTCAAAGACCGACGTGTCAGAGACTCTCTTATTTTTCGTCTTCATAAACTTTCACCATCCATTTTTCCGCCCGCCGGGCCGAAATGAGCCGGACAATATCGTCGCGATACGTGAACGATACGAACAAGAGCCCAAGTGAAGACATCCCAATCATCACATAACGAGTTTCATCGGTAGTCGAATGCTCCAAATCCTCAAAAGGAACTGCGCGCGGATCATCAAACACCTGTTGAGCCTCTTCGAACGACACTTGATGTTTCTTCGCATTCTCCAGGGCTTTCTCTTCGTCCCACTCGAATCGCATCACTTACAGTATATACATATTGAATATATATTCAAGTACCTTGTTATTGGCCTTGAGATAGAGAACTTCGCCCGACTCAGCGTTTCATGAGTTCGGATCCTTCAAAATGGTGTCCGCCGCAATGCGGTAACAATCAATCTTTGACAACGGTTCCCAATCGAAGCGAGCTGGGTTCTGAATGAGCGTGACCTGCGGTTGAGACGCGCAGTTGAATACGACGTAGAGCCAGTAGTCATCGCCCAAACGCTGGGCCGTTTTGTATTCGTTCGCGGTAAGCGCGATCTCACCAACCGCAGCTCGCCCCTTTACCTCGATGAATCGAGTCTCGATTGGTACCCCTGCAATATCTGTGACCAACCGGCGCGAGATCAGATCAAACCCACGGGTGTCGCTCTCCACACTTTCGACCTTGCGGCCTCGCGCTTCTTCAAAAGCAATAGCCGCCTGAACCGCGATTCGTTCGATAGCGGCAAATCTCAGATCAGCCTGAGCTTCTTGCTCGCCAGAGGGCCGAGCCACGGTGTAGCCGACGGCCTTGTACGCCTTCAAGCGCTTTTCGTACATACGATTCAACACTGGTGCCAAAGCATCGACGTAGTCGTACACTTGAACTACGTGTTTCTTCTCATGCAGTCGATGGAGCCGCCCTACATACTGCTGCAGAGTTCCACGCCAGGAAATGGGCATGGCTAGGAAAAGCGTGTCCAGCCGGGCATCGTCGAAGCCTTCTCCAATGTAACGTCCGGTCGCGATGATGACTCGTGGCTGGCCTTCCGGAACTGAACTAATCTCCGAAGCAAGCGCGTCACGTTGTTTCTTGCCCATTCCGCCCTTCATCACAAAAACGTTCGGCACCCGTCGCACGAGTTTCTCAAGCAAGAGCCGCAAGTGGTCTGTACGCTCAGTGAGCAGGAGCGGAAACCGCCCGTCCTCGATTGCGCCCACAACATCGGCGACGACAAGGTCCGTCCGCCGTTCGTCGTTAACGAGAGCGGTGTAAATATCTTGTATGCCGATGCCATTCCATTCAGGAGGTACTGTGAACTCGGTTATCTTGGGGATGACCTCGTATTGAAATGCTGAAGCTGCAGCCTGCTTTCTACTGCTCACATTGAAGCGAATGGGACCGCATTGCATAAGGATGATTGGGTGGTGGCCATCTTTGCGAATTGGAGTCGCAGTCAATCCGACGACATACTTTGCCTTGACCTTTCTCAATACTCGCTCGAAGGAAAAAGCTGAGACATGATGGCATTCATCCACGATTACCTGGCCGTATTCGGCCACTATGTCCTTCACCTCCCCCTTTCGAATCAGGCTCTGTATGACTGCTACATCGAGGCGCCCAGTTTTTGTGGACTTTCCGCCTCCAATCTGGCCGATTTCCTTGGTACTGAGCCCGAGGAACGATGCCAATCGCTCCCGCCATTGATCCATTAAGTGACGCCGATGAACTAACACCAGCGTGTTCACCTTGCGCATCGCAATCAGTTGTGCAGCAACGGCGGTCTTGCCAAATGCAGTCGGAGCGCCGAGGATTCCGTCATCGTAAGCAGCTAGAGTCTTTGCCGCCTCTGTCTGACCCGCACGACGATCGCCGTGGAAATCGACCTCGATGGGAACTCCGCCGAAGCGGTGGTCGGTAACGTCGACTGCGATGCTATGGCTCTGGAACAGATCGAGCACTTCCTTCAGCAAGCCACGAGGCAGAGCGATATGATGAAGCAAGTCATCCGCACAGGCGATGACCCGGGGTTTGCCAAAAGTCGAAAGCCGCATCGCTTGAGCGCTGTAAAATTCCGGATTCTGAAACGCGGCCAGCCGAATCAAGCGATCCAGAAACGCATTAGGTAAGTCTTTCTTTTCGATGTAAATCAGGTTTCCAAGTTTGATTGATACGCTTGGAGGCAGCGGTTCTGTTATGACCTTAGCAGCAAGCCGTCCAGAGGGCGGAAGGATCCACGGATCAATCGCTTCGTCGTAATCGGATGCGCTGTGCTTAACATTAATTACGTCGCCGGCTGGATACACCTTGCGAAGAAGTGCTTGCGCTTCGTTCGGAGCCAACCGTTTGATTGAGGAAAGGAACGCCCACTGGTCGTCGTACGGCCGGAGTTGATCATCTACGAAGACGCTGTTGCCGTTTTCGCGAGGGCCGTGCTGTAAGGGCAAGGCTATGAGATTTCCGAATCCGCCCTTGGGCATCGTGTCCTGACTTGGAAACAAGCGGTCATAAGAATCGAGGCCCATCGCGTAACGCCGCTCTATCGTTCGCGTCAGGACGGCGCTCGCGAGCTTTCGGGCCAGTGCCGCCTGTACCGGACTTGCGAAGAACATCCAAACATGTCCTCCATTACCCGATCTTGAACGCTCAAGCGACGCAGGCACACCAGTCTCCTGACACATCTTCAGGAAGGCGCAAGCATCTGTTTCCCAGCTTTTCTTGTCGAAGTCTACTGCTACGAACCAACAGGTATCATTTTGTAGTAGAGGATAGACTCCGATGGTTTGCTTTCCGAGCAGATGATCCCTGATAGCTTCCTCGCTCAGAGGAAAGAGTTTGCTGTGGCGAAATGATTTCTTCTGGCCACGACCAGCGGACGGTGCTTGGTCCCATTCGCGAATACCCGCCGGCGAATAACCAGTTCGACCGCCTCTTCCCTCCCACCTGAGCGCATACACATCGTCTCTTCCACGAAACAAACTCCTGAACAGGGAGACTTTTAGTTCAGGCGGAGAGTCAGCCGTTACGGTTGCCGACGTCCTTACATTCGTGTTGTGTGCCGAAGCCTGCTCAGCGCGTGAAGCCCGGGTAACTGGTGCTTGACCAACACGAAGCTTGAGCCGGGCGTTTTCTTCGCGCAAACGCTCGCATTCTGCTACCGCCTTTTCGAGCTCAACCTTCAGAATCTCATCGTTGCCCATGAGTCAACCCCGAAAAAAGTGACCGCAAAAAAACGGTTGTCGGCTCTCTACATTATTGTCGCTACGTTTATGTTCGGATCAGACGCGTCCGTAGGTACAATCAAACCATTATGGTGACCTTGGAAGAAACCATCAGCATGCCGCTTGTTATCACCGAGCATGGGACTATTCGCATCAAGGGCTCGCGAGTTAGTCTGGACTCCATTGTTCATCATTTCAAACTGGGAGCGACAGCCGAGCAAATTGTCCAGAGCTTTCCTTCTCTCAGTCTCGGCGACGTTTACTCGAGTATTGCTTACTACCTCACACATCGCCAAGAAATTGAAGAGTATCTGCAGCAGCAGGAAACAGCAGCCGATGCTCTTCAAGAGCAACTGGAGTCTAATCCTGACTACCAGGCCGAGATCGCCGAACTACGCGCTCGTATGTTGGGCCGGTGGACGGCGGCTCAAGAGAACGGCGATGCACCGCCAATAGGGTAGACTGCTCGACCATGCTTCGGTTGCTCATTGATCAAGATCCGTTACGGTCAAAGTGTACCCGGAGTGTGTTACACTATTTTGCGCAACGCAAATAGTTCATCCCGCTAAGTCTTACTAAAGACCCAGACCATGAACGACGACGCTTCTCTCATTGCCAATTGGACACCGGAGCAGGTTGCTATCGCCCAGCGTTGGGTGGAAACCTGGAAGCTTGCCGGCCCGGAGCTGGAGCGTATCCGGCGGAAGGAAATTCGAGAACTTGACAGCCAGCGAACGATCGCGTTGCTCTGCGGTGCCGCTGATTATACGCGTCCGCCTCGGGCGCCCAAGCCGTTTTCGGGTCTTGTCGAGCAACAGCGATTGTTCATGAAGGCAGCGCGCCGTGACTGAGGTTATCCAGGCCGCCGCTGAGCTTCAGGCTCTCTGCCAGTCGCAAGACTGGCAATTCTGTTTCATTGGTGGACTCGCCCTGCAACGTTGGGGCGAGCCCCGCGAAACAGTTGACGTTGATCTCACGCTCCTTACTGGCTTTGGCGGTGAAGAACAATTCATTCAGATTCTACTCGAACACTTTGAGGGAAGAATTCCCGATGCCGACGAATTTGCCCGGAAGCGGCGAGTGCTCTTGCTCCGCTCTCGCAAAGGAGTCGGTCTCGATATAGCACTCGGCGCTTTGCCTTTTGAAGAAATGATTGTGCAGCGTTCTTCCTTCTTCGATTACACGCCGAATATCGCTCTTCGTACATGCTCTGCTGAAGACTTGATTGTGTTGAAGGCCTTCGCTGGGCGCAGCCAGGATTGGGTAGATGTCGAGCGCATCATTGTGCGGCAGACAGGTAAACTCGACTGGACATACATTCGCGAGCAGTTACGCCCATTGGCAGAGCTAAAAGGTATGCCGGAGATTCTGGATCAACTTGAGCAACGTCGGCTGGAGTTTGAGCAGTAGTGACATGCTTCACCTTCCAATCTTCTGTGACTCCATTTCTGTGACGAAGTCTGCGGCCTTCATGATGCGCAGAAACGGATAACGTGAGCGAAACTGGCGGGCGACATCCGTCGAAGTAGTAACTAAATCGAGGAGATCCTGATCTCGGCTCACGAGATATGAGGCATTCGTCACGATGGCGAGATTGATGTACATCTCATCATCCGGATCACGTTCGTAGTGATACTCTTCAGGAACGTTTGTGATTAGAATGGCTTTCGTTTGAAGTTTGGTGAGGAAGGCATTGACTATGCGGTCGTTGATGCCCGGAAGCCGGCTGCGGACTTCTGGCCGGCTCAGCACATCACGAATTTCCCGACCGATCGTCTCACTCACAAAGAGCAGGATAGCGCCATCAAAAAAAGCCGCAGAGCTTTGCGGGCTGGGCTGTTGCGATTGGCGATCCCGTGAACAAAAACATTACAGTCAAAGACGACGCGCGGGATGGTTTCGGGCATCAGCTATTTGGTCCGGCGTCGTTCTTCGCGGAGGGCCTTAGTTGTTTGTGCTATTAGCTCGTCAAGCTCTTCCTCCGTCATCCGACTTTCATCGAAGCTTTTAGCAACAGGCTCGACGATCTCTTCAAACGGTCTCTGCGCAAGAACTGCCGTTTCCAGAAGTTCCAGCGCCACGGCCTCGGGAGTAGTCCCTTGGCGCTTCGCGGTCTCTGCGATGGCGTGTACTGTCTCGGGGTTTCTGACTTTGAGGACTAAGTTTTCCATTGTCGCTCCTGTTTACCGACTCGTAATCAGTTTATCACCGACTACCATCTGGTGTGAACGCGGTCGGTCAAAGGTGCTGCTGATCTCGCTCAGGCCAGAGATCTGGTGTCGTGTTTTGCTCGTGTTGAGGTTGATAGCTTGTGGGCTCATGCTCTCGCCGGGGGCATATCGCTCTCGCCGTCCGAAAACTTTAGCCGCACGATGGTCCTGGTCGACGAGGAATTAGATTGTACCCTCGTCCTGGGATACCACACGCTCCTAATTTGGGTCCGGCAATCTGCTCACTGGCTTGCTTCTCGATCGCGACCTTCATCTCGCCGTGAACACTTACAGGAGTCTCTCACGGAGCTTCTCTGCAAATTCTCGTGTCACAACTAAGTCACAACTAGGGGCAAATCAGGTACAAAGTACAAACGGTGTAAAAACACTCGATGTGCAAAAACCTCAATAAAATGCGGTGGTGCCGAAGGGGGGACTCGATTGCGTCGTTCCTTCTAACTTATTCTCCATTAACGACTTTCTTGTAACTAATTATTCCACGGTTGTTTGCGCGTCTTCTCTTAAGTGCTCCTAATTCTCATTAGTCTCTCTGGTGCTCTCCAATCATAGACACCAAACAGACACCAAAAATATCTTTGATCATTTCTAGTGGTGCCGAATTAGTACAGTACTTCGGCCCACAACGGCATCAATCAACTGGACACTTCCGTGATCGAAACCAACATTCAGCGTTTCTCAGCAAATCATTGCTGGGATGGTCTAGTTGGGAGGTCGAACACGCTATCGTTGTACCGCTAGTGCGTCGATTCCTAGCCTCTAGACTTCGCACCTTGATCAATATCATCAGAAGGCTTGTCTCGCGATCTCAGGCGCGGCGGTAAGAGGTGTTGGTGAAAACCAAGGTAATCTCGGGCAAGAGAAAAGTGTGGGCTGATCGGAAGTGAATGACGTTTGCGGGGATATCAATCACACCCTAGGAGTCTGTCGGAATAACGCGCTCGATTTTCTGCTACAAGAAGGACGAACAGGATTATAGTGTGAGGCATGAGCAGAATCTACCTGAGCTACGATCCGGAGCAACGGTTACTGTTGCCGCCGGA
>Ga0209726_10003873_pt1 | contig 19794 bp, 20 predicted proteins | sample Subgrocontami54m_FD_187453 | JGI IMG/M metagenome (GOLD analysis project Ga0209726, IMG submission 187453) | Subsurface groundwater microbial communities from S. Glens Falls, New York, USA - GMW46 contaminated, 5.4 m (SPAdes) (version 3) | ecosystem: Environmental > Aquatic > Deep subsurface >... | reverse complement strand
CTCATATCACAATAAACATATCACCTAAAATAGACATTGACAAGATAAAGAATATGGCGCTTGATAAAATATTTGGGTAGCAGAACCTCGTTGAAAGAGGCGGCTACTATTGATGGCAACCAATTCCTGACGGTAAATATAACTCAAAAAGCTATAATATATCCACAATAGCCTGCGTACATCAGTATAAGCGCAGCGCCCTTTAGACGGCCTATCGTTGCGCTGCCTGTTTTCATAAAGACAAAGAGTGCAAGGCTTATAAATATCATCACAGGCATATGCAGTTTTAATGCCTCAGGGTTTACTGCTACGGGCTGGATTGTCCCTGTTATTCCGAGTATAAACAATATATTGAAAATGTTGCTGCCGACAATATTCCCTATGCTTATATCCGCCTCTTTTTTAAATGCGGCAGCTGTGGATGTAGCAAGCTCAGGCAGGGATGTACCAACGGCAACTATTGTCATTCCTATAATCAACTCGCTTATACCCATTGCCCTAGCAATGGAAAGAGCCGCCCTGACCAAAATCTCTGCGCCTGCAATCAGAACTGCAAGCCCTGCGGCAATGAGAATTAAATCTTTTGTAATACTGTCCTTCTTTTGTAAAAACTCCTTATATTCTTCCTTGACCCTTTTAGACTCTTTTTTGGAAACCTTTATTGTATAAACAATATATGCTGTAAAGATTGCGGCAAATAAAATACTGTCTATGCGTGAAATAATCCCGTCTATCGAAACAATAAAAAGGATAACTGCTGCAAATACCATAAACGGGATTTCAAACCTGACAAGCTTCATGTGAACTGAAAGGGGATATATAATTGCGGATAACCCGAGGATAAGCCCGATATTTACAATATTGCTGCCAACTATATTGCCAAGGGCAATATCAGGCAGACCCTTCAACGCTCCGATGAAACTTACAACAAACTCAGGCATTGATGTGCCAAAGGCAACAACCGTAAGGCCCACAACAACAGGCTGGATATTCAATGAAATTGCAAGACGGGCAGCGCCCTTAACAAGCCAATCCGAGCCAAAATAGAGGGCTGTAAGGCCGGCAAGAAAAAGTAAGATGTCCATCATAAAAGCATGTCTCCGAATGCTTTTATCGGGGAGTAGTTGCAAGATGCATGTTTCAAGGCTGCCATTTTCTATCCCATCTCCCTTTCAATATCCCTGATGGCCTTCTTTGTTTCAAAAAAGGCCCTGCCAAATGGTCTGGTTTTTTCCAATGTAACTATGAGATAGTAGCCTTCCTTGATAGTGGAAAGGGCGATCCTGGTAAACTCAGTGGCTATTCCAATTGTTTTTATCCCGTCCCCGATAAAAGCATTCGGGGACATGTTTTCCCCTTTTAGTCTGGTCAACGCACCCCTTGTAAGATTGAGGATAATACCCTTATGCGCGCCTATGGCAGGCATATCCATATCAGGAACTTTGGAAAAATCCGCTACCGCCTCCCCCTCCCAATCCAGCAAAATAGCGCCGGTAGCGCCTGGCGTCTTTTCAACAAGGATTTCTAATATGGCTTTGAAGGGCATGGTTTATAGACCGTAGACTTCAGACTATAGACTTAAGCCTTGAGTCTATTTTTTTAATTCAATTGAACCGAGACAATCTTAGACACACCCGCCTCTTCCATAGTAACTCCAAAAAGCGTATCCGCTATCTCCATTGTGCCTTTATTATGGGTTATTAAGATGAACTGGGATTTTCTGGCCATCTCCTTTAAGAAGCCGTTAAACCTGTTTATATTTGCGTCATCCAGCGGCGCATCCACCTCGTCTAAAAGGCAGAAGGGGCTGGGTTTAATCAAGAATATGGAAAATATCAGCGATGTGGCTGTAAGCGCCTTTTCACCGCCTGAGAGAAGGCTTATGCTTTGTAATCTCTTGCCAGGAGGCTGGGCAACAATCTCTATGCCTGATTCAAGCAAATCTCCTTCATCAACAAGCCTGAGCTCAGCCTTGCCCCCCTGGAAGAATTTTGGAAAAACCTCCTGAAATTTTAGATTGATTGCATCAAATGTCTCCCTGAAAAGCTGCCTTGTTGTCCTGTTTATCCTGTTTATTGCCTTGTGCAAGGTTTCAACTGAATTGTTCAGGTCTGCTTGCTGGTCAAGAAGGAACCGATGCCTTGTCTCAAGCTCTCTGTACTCCTCTATTGCGCCAAGGCTCACATCGCCGAGCTCTGCTATCTGCGTCCTGAGTTCATCCATCCTCGCTGTCATTGTCTCTCTCTCAATGACCTTCATCTCTTCCGATGGAAGATAGCTCTCAATTGTAACGTTATATTTTTCAGCCATCTTCTCAACAAGATGGCTGAGGTTTAATTCCATTTCCTTTAAACTGAGGCTTACTGAACTCACTGCATCCTGAAGTTTGGTAATATCCTTTTTAACTGCGTTTAATGCCTCTTCAATCTGATGCGCCTCATCCGTGGTTTGATTAAGCATTTCCTGCTGCCGGATTTCCTGCCTGCGGATATCATCCATTGCCTTCAATGCATCTTCCACTTCTGTCTTTATCCCTGCTACATTAGCCTCCTCTTCTGTTACCTCCCTCATTCCCATTTCTATCTCAGCCTGTTTTTCCTTTACTCTATTCTCCACATCAGCAAGAAATTTTTCTTTGTCTTCAATCTGGCCTTTTACACCCCCGCGCCTTTCTCTGGAAGACGCAAGTTTGACCTTTATATCTGTAACAACCATGGAAAGCTCATCTTTTCTCCTATATAAGTTTGAAACCTCGTCTGTAACTGCCTGTAATGCATTTTCTGTTTCCTTTAATTCAACCTCAATTGACTCTCTATCTTTTAAAAAATGCGCCTTCTTTGCCGCCGCTGTTTCCTGCTCTTTTCGGGCATCGCCAACCTCGGTCACAAGAACCTCCAGCCGCTGTTTTAAGCGGCTAATCTCCGCCTCTTCCCTTTTCAATTCTGCTTCAATATTTACAAGCTCTATCTCTTTTGAATGGCTGTCTTTTTTCAATCCATCCAGATTTCTATGGCTTGCCTCTGCCTCGTGTTTTAAGCTGTTTGTTTCATTCTCTGTCTCTGCAATCCTTTTTTCCAGAAGAGAAACAGACAGGGAAAGGTCTTTTATCTCCCTTCTTTTCTGGAGTATGCCTGCATCTTTTCCATTTGAATAACCGCCTGTTATAACCCCCTGCGGATCAATCATCTCGCCGTCAAGCGTCACAAATGTCTTGTCTATGCCGTTTGACTTCCACAATAGAACGGCATCATTCAAATTATTCACCAAAAACACATCTCCCAGAAGATACCTTGCAATCGAATAATAGCCGTCCTTTATCCTGACCTGATTGATAAGCTCCTGCGCGCCAGGATACGGATCGGATACCCCTTTCTCCTTCATCCTCACCTCTTTCAGAGGCACAAAACTTCCCCTCCCCTTAGCCTGCGTCTTTAAATACTCAACAGCCTCGACCCCTTCAGTCTGGCTTTCCACTATTATATACTGAAGCCTCTCGCCCAAAACAGTCTCAACCGCCTTTTCATGTTGGGAAGATGTCTCAATAACATCCGCCACAAGGCCGTGAATACGATTGTATTCTGAATCGCCTTTTTTCTTGTTAAGCATAATAGCCCTTACACCCTCATGAAGGCCTTCGAAATTTTTTTCCAGTTCCTTTAATGTATGAAGTCTGGAAGATGTATGGGTAAACTCTTCTTTCATGCCATTCAGCGCATTTTCCTTTTGTATAATTTTTGCTTCCAGTTCTTTAAGCTGCTCAGAGGTCAACTCCTCACTTTTTTCTATATCTTTTTTATCATTTCCTGCTTCCTGCTTTCTGAAATTACAATTTACAATCTTCAATTTGCAATCTTCAATTGTTTTTTCCAGTTCCTCTTTCTCTCTCAAAGCCTTGCCGATGGAGAGGCTCAGCCTTTCTTCGTCTGTTAGCAATGCTGCGATATTGTTTCTTATTTGTGTTATCCTGTTGCTTAATTCCTCTTTCTTCTTTCTCAACTCATGGGCTTTGGCTCCTCTTTCCTGGCCTCTTTTTTCAACATCCTTCAGAATATCCTCTTCATTTAAAAGTCTTGTCTCTTCGCCCTCAACCGCAGCCTGTATTTCGGCTAAAAGCCTGCTTAGCCCTATAGTCTCCTGTTTTACCGTATTCTGTTGAACATTCAGCCCCTCTATCTCCTTTGTAAGCCTCTCCTCATTTCTCTTAAGCTCCCCTGCCCTCATCTCTTTTGCCTGAAGCGCTTTTTCTCTGTCCTTGATCTGACTATCCAGAAGAAATGCCTTTTGCCTTATGTCCTTTAAAGCAGATTCTTCCTTCAGATGCCTTACCTTTACCTCTTCAAGGCTGCTCTCTTTTTGTGATAGCGCAGTAGAAAGAAGAATATCCCTTTGCCTGAATTCCCCTAATTTTTTCTCTGCTTCAAGCCTCTTCTCTTTCAAGGCCTTATGCTCCAAAGATGCCAAAAATAATTCAAATCCTTTCAATTCCTCTCTCATAGCCTTGTACTTCTCAGCCTTCTTTGCCTGACGGTTCAGAGAATTCATCTGCCTTTTTACTTCGCTGATTATATCGCTTAGCCTGACAAGGTTCTGCTTTGTAGCCTCCAACCTCCGCAAGGCCGCGTCTTTACGGTGCTTGAATTTATTGATGCCGGCAGCCTCTTCAAAAAGCATACGTCTTTCTTCAGGCTTTGCATTAACAAGCCAGCCGACCTGCCCCTGCTCAATGATGGAATATGCCCTTGTGCCAATGCCGGTATCTGTAAAGAGGTCAACAATATCTTTTAGCCTGGACTGAACCTTGTTTATGTAATATTCGCTTTCACCCGAACGGTAGAGCCTCCTTGCTATCTCTATCTCAGTAAAATTCACATATTCTGCCGGGGCAATGCCTTCGTCATTGGAAAGCGTCAGCACTACCTCTGACATGCCAATGGGCTTTCTTGATTCACTGCCGTTAAATATAATGTCCTCCATAATCTTTCCGCGCAAGTGCCTCGCATTCTGCTCTCCAAGCACCCATCTTATGGCGTCAACGATATTACTCTTGCCGCAGCCGTTTGGCCCTACAATGGCAGTAACGCCCTTTGGAAATATAAGATTTGCCTTATCTACAAAGGATTTAAAACCGTGGATTTCAATTTTTTTTATCTTCATTCGGGGGCTTGAGTCTATTTTGTGGTTTTCTGTATATAATACTGCTGGGCAATTGATAGTACATTGTTTACCAGCCAGTAAATGACAAGACCGGACGGGAAGCTTAAAAACATGAATGTAAACACTACTGGCATTATAAGCATCATCTTTGCCTGGGCCGGGTCCATGGCAGAAGGCGTCATCTTTTGCTGTATCAGCATTGTTGCGCCCATAAGGATTGGCGTAACATAATATGGATCTTTTGCAGAAAGGTCATACAGCCAAAATGCAAATGGCGCATGCCTCAGTTCCATTGATGTTGAAAGCACATTATACAGGGCTATAAAAACAGGTATTTGTAAAACCATGGGCAGACATCCGCCAAGGGGATTGATGCTGTATCTTTTATAAAGATCCATAAGCTCACGGTTCATCTTTTCCTTGTCATCCTTGTATTTCTCCCTTAGGGTAACTACCTGCGGTTGAATCCTCTGCATCTCTTTCATAGAATCAAGGCCTTTTTTTGTCAATGGGTGAAAGAGTATCTTTATTACTACAGTGAGAAGTATTATGACAAGGCCGTAGTTATGGATGTATGAATACAGGAAATTCATGGCCGCATGCATAGGTTTTGCCATAGCCTTGTTAAGGGTTCGGCCAAGGGGAAACCAGCCATAGTTTATAGAATCATCCAGGTGAACACCCTGAGCCTTTAATATATCCATCTCCTTTGGTCCGATATAGGCAGTATAGCCGATACTTGCGCTGGCGCCGGGTGTCAGATTTAGAGGGATAGCAGCCTCTATCTTTACCAAATCCCCTGCTGTTATGCTTGACCACTTTGCATTTTCTATTTTTTTAGGAATGAGGGCGGATATGAAATACATCTCTTCCAACCCGGCCCAGCCTATCTTGCCTGTCAGCATCTCACTACCCTGTTTTATATCCTTTGTCAGAATATTTCCGTCTGAGTAGAGAACCGGCCCTTTATGATAAGTGCCGCCTCTCTTTTGCAGAAATTTGATGGACGAGGCAATGCCTGTGGCTAATCTGCCTTCAAACGGATTGGATGAGGTATTTGAAACAGTTGTCTCTACCTGAATGCTGTAAGCGTTAGCTGAAATGGCATATTTCTTTTCAATCCCGATTCCATCCGGAGATTGCCATGTAAAGACAAATTCTTCTTTTTGACCGGGGGAGAGAGAAATGTTTGTTCTGGAAGGTTTAAAATAAACAACCTCATCGTGAGCCTGCCGAACCGATGATACAACATCTTTAATAAGCCTGTCCTCAAAGGGATATTCATCCAATACAGCCGTTATCATTTCTACATTGCTGCTGGTTTGCTTCAGGTCTTCTTTATAATTTTTCAACACCCAGCTTTTTACACCCCCCCCTTTGCTGGAAAAAACAGCCTTATACAAAGGGGTCTCTGCTGTTACTGTTTCCTCTGCATATCTATGAGCGGAAATAGGCTCTTCTTGCTTAATTGCATGGGTGCTGCCTTCCAGCCTCCTCGCATCTTCAGGCGCATCCTTATCTGATGAGACCTTTTTTGCAGGGGGCGGAGATACCCACGGCACAACAAGCTGCTGGTAAAGAAAGAGAACCAGCAGTGATAATACCAATGCTAATATAATTCTTTTTTCCATAGGGGTTTTCTCTTTTATTACGGCACAGGGTCGTACCCTCCGGGATGAAATGGATGGCATTTAAGAAGTCTGCGAACAGAAATACCAATCCCTTTTCCCGGGCCGTACCTTTCTAAAGCTTCCTGGGCATAAGAAGAACAGCTTGGATAAAAACGGCATGACGGGGCTAAAAAAGGAGACAGACAATATTTGTAAAGTCTGATAATCCCTGTCAAAAGTGTTTTAATCATAATTTCAAACTGGGCCAGAGATAATGGCTTTCTCTTGCTTTGTCTGCTTTGTCGCCGACCCATAAATTCAGTGGATTTAATCCCTGAATCCTAAACCTTGTAATTCCTTTTCAACCTCTCTGTAACAACCGGGATTAAAGCCCTGTTTAACTGATATAAAAATATCAGTAGAGGGGGGAAAGGCGTCTTTATTAAGCCTGAATGATTCCCTTAAAAGCCGTTTAATCCTGTTCCTTTTTACAGCCCCGCCCACCTTGCTGCTGACAGCAAGTCCAAGCCTTCTTATACCAAGATTATTTGTCTTTAGAAAAAGAACAAGCCCCTTGCTTGCAAGTCTTTTTCCTTGTTTACGCACCGAGATAAAATCCTTATTCTTAAGGATCCTCTCAGCCTTGGTAAAAGAATACAGCCCCATTATTTATTTGTGCTTATTGTTGGGGAAAGCCTTTTTCTGCCCTTGGCCCTTCTGCGTTTTATTAGACGCCTTCCGGCCGGCGTGGCCATTCTGCCAAGAAACCCGTGAGTCCGTTTCCTGCTGATATTGCTTGGTTGATAAGTTCTTTTAGGCATCGCTATCCCTCTTTACCCCCACACCAAAGATTTTGGTATGGGGGTGTACTTAAAAAATTTAAGAAATACTTAAATCACATTTTATATTGTTTTGTCAAGGCCGAATTTATAAAAAGATATTGACCTTTAAGTATGTATACTGTATATTTTACAGCATATCTTGTTTATTCATGCCTGTTAATACGATTTAAATTTTCAGATTTAGGCCTGCACCCGCCGGGCTCAGGGAGAACTATTGAAACTGTCTGCTAATATACTTGATTATCCTGTGGAAAGACACCTTACCTTAAGGGAAAGGATTGTTGAGTTTGTAAAGGAGGCAATAATGAAAGGGCGGCTTAAACCCGGTGAGCGGGTGCCTGAGCCTGAGCTCGCTGAAAGGTTTGGCATAAGCAGAACCCCTATACGGGAGGCCTTCCGACAATTAGAGTCTGAGGGGTTTATCACCTTTACCCCCAGAAAAGGCGCCATTGTAAGCCCTATAACAGACAAGGATGTGATAGAGTTTTATGCAATAAAGGGCCTGCTTGAGGGCTATGCGGCAAAGATGGCATGCTGCAAAATCGGCGATAAAGAAATACAGAATATGAAAGACTTAAATTCACAGATGACAAGGTGCTCTGAGAAAAATGATGTAAAAAACTTTTTTAAATTGGACAACCAACTGCACGATGTGTTTTTAAAATTGTGCGGGAATGACAAACTGTATAACCTTATTCATACAATTGTTCAGCAGTTTGAACGATTCAGAAGGGCAGCCCTTTCTCTGCCAGGCAGGATGCAGAGCTCGGTTAAACAGCATACTGAGATTATAGAGGCATTCAAAAAAAGAGATGTTGACCTTGTAGAGAGACTCGTAAAGGCAAATGCGGAAATGGGCGGTGAACTGCTGGCTCAAGAGATATTAAAGGAACAGGCCTAATATGGCGCTTATTACATCCCCAGAGGCTGCCGCCAGGCTGGCAAGGACTATCCTTTCTGATATTGCTTTATATAATAAAGAGAAGGTAAAGGAAGGCATAAAGAACGATAGCCTTTTTGAGGCGCTGGAAAAGGAACTGAAAGAGGGGCTGGACCTCTACAACAGCAGGGTCGCCCCGGAACTCTTAAAGAAGACCCATTTTTACAACAAGGCCATTGTTGATATACTTGTAAAGAGGAGCGGCGATATAGAATCTGATATATGGTAACCAGGTAACTGCAATTGCAAATATCAAAATGTAAATTGTAAAATTATTTCCCCCATTTTACATTTTTCAACTTGTACTTTCCATTTTTCAATGACTCATACATTTATAGTTATTCCTTCAGATGCAAATATCCGGCTGGATATTTTCCTTTCACAAAAACTTCCCGAATTAACCAGATCAAGGATAAAAAATTTAATAGAAGACGGACTTGTATCGCTTAATAACAAGCCGGCCAAGGCAGGCGCAAAGATAAAAACCGGGGATCATATTGCTATTACTATCCCTCTCCCTCAAGCCATTGCGGCAGAACCTGAAAAAATCCCGCTGGATATTATGTATGAGGATAAACATATCATTGTCATAAACAAACCGCCCGGCCTGACAGTGCACCCGGGCGCAGGCCGCACAAAAGGAACTCTTGTAAATGCCCTGCTTTACCACTGCAAAGACCTTTCAGGCATAGGCGGCGCCTTGAGGCCAGGCATAGTCCATCGCATAGATAAAGATACATCAGGCGTTCTCATAGCAGCAAAAACAGATAAAGGGCACCAATCTCTATCTCAACAATTCAAAGAGCACTCTATTAAAAGAAGGTATTTAGCGCTTGTATGGGGGGTTGTTAAAGGAGATGAAGACACGATTGACCTCCCTATAGGCAGACATATATCTGAAAGAAAAAAGATGTCTGTCAGGACAAAAAGAGGCAGAAAGGCAGTTACGCATTACAGGGTAATAAAACGGTTTAATAAATTTACGCTCCTTGAGGCGAGCCTTGAAACAGGAAGGACGCACCAGATAAGAGTCCACCTGTCGGCTATTCATCACCCTGTTGTGGGAGATCCTGTGTATGGCAAACAAGCTATTCCTTCAGGGCTCCCGTCAAAGATAACCGCCCTGTTAAAAGATTTAAAACGACAGGCCCTCCATGCGCAAACCCTCGGCATTATCCATCCTGAAACAAAACAATATCTGGAGTTTACATCTCCCTTGCCGGATGATATGAAAGAGGTTATAAGCGCTATAGAGGAAGGATGTTAAAACAAGAGGCCGGTATAAAATACGCATCATCGCACATCCTTGATGCGCTGGATTTCATAAAACACGGCTTTCTCTCCAGAATCGGCGGAATAAGCGAACCGCCATTCGCATCTTTAAATTTTAATACAAGAGACGGGGATGATATTAAAAATGTAGCACATAACAAAACCATTGCTGGAAGGCTGTCTGGTTTTGATGCGTCAAGGGTTTTAACAATAAATCAGTCTCATGGAAACGATGCGCTGATAATTGATAAACCTGTGAAAGATATATCAGGCCTTTCCAAAACATCAGCAGATGCTATAATAACCAATCAATATGGCATTGCAATCGGGATTTTGACAGCGGACTGTGTGCCCATTATGGTGGTTGACCCGGTTAAAAAGATTATCGGGATTGTGCATGCCGGATGGAGGGGAACTGCAAAACGCATTGTTCAAAAAACAATAGAAACCATGGTAAAACATTTTGACTCTGATAAAAAGGCAATTCTGGCCGCAATCGGGCCATCCATCGGCCAGTGCTGTTATAAAGTTGATGAGGTAGTTGCAAGAGAATTTAGAGACAATGAATTTATAAACAAGGAAGATGATTGCTGGAGGCTTGATTTAAAAAAAGCTAATTTAAGTCAGATGGTGAACAGCGGCATCTTGGAAAAAAATATATCCGTAGAAGATTTCTGCACATCCTGCAGAAATGATCTGTTTTTTTCATACAGGAAAGACGGCAAAGTTACAGGCAGACAGTTGAATTTTATAATGTTAAAGGGGAGGGTATGATTACAACAGAGTTGTCAAAGAGACTCCGTGAAAAGCTCCTCCAACCCCTTCAGTATCCAACCCTTATAAAGCTTGTTAATTGTTTGACTTCCCTTTACGACGCTTATTACTTGTTTTCTTGCCTCTTGGCTGATCGAGCCTTTCGTCCTATCAAGGCTCTTTAAAACCTGCTGTTCTATATCTTTTATATGGAAAAAATCTATTGCGTCTGCACAGTTCACATACGAGTCGTGCTCCAGGAAATCATATTCGCCAGCAGCCAAACATACCTGACGGCTTAACATCTCTGGTCTTTTCTTGATGTAATCATGTATCCTGGAATTTATTACAAAGAACAGAGGTCTTGGCTCAATACAGACAAGCAAAAGATACTTATCTTTAGGCGGTGTTGTGAAATCACAGGAGAGGTAGAAAACCCTGCCCGGCTTCAGTTGACTATGGAAGATTTTTATTTTCTCTTCCTCCGGAAAATAGTCCCCTAAAACCATGCGTTGATTACCCTCATTCAGGAATTATGCAGGTAGTCTATCAATAATGCGCCTTCAGGAAAGGTTTCGGCTATCTTTTCAACCGTGATAAAATCGTTGATATCCGCCGATTCGTATGCAGAATCGTGGCTGCGTTTTTTAAGCTCATCGAATGAGAGGCGGCCAACACTTTCTATAGCCACATTCAGACATGACAAGTCGGATTCGCTCATTAAGTCCAAATTTGACGATCTGCACGACACAATCCGTTCATCCGGCTGCACCTCAAAGGAGCGGCTGGCATGTTCATTGAAAGCCATATAGCCGTCTCCACGCACATACTTGATGATGTCATAAGTTGCGCTCGGGACAGGCCCGTGCTTCATAGCGACATAACTGTCCCCGCAGATAAATCGGCCATACCTTTCCAGATGAGCCTTGTCCGCAAAATAGATGATCTTTAAGACATGGTAAATATCGGGGATTGGCGCGTGTTCGGCAAGGTATACAATTACCTCTATGGCCTTCTCAGAATCGAATCTGAAACGGAAACCCTTGTTCATGGTATTTTAATTATAGACCTACTGTTTTCAGCATGTCAAGAAGTTCTTTTACTCTTTTATTCTTTGTAATCGCCATAAATAGCAATTCCAATTTTTTATCGCATTATGCTATATTAGCAGCCACATTGCCACGAAAAGCAAATACGTAGGCTACTCTGTTAAAAACATTAGAATTGTCAGTCAGGTAGGGTGGGCTGCGCCCACCATTTTGATTGTGCCGCAATTCTGGTGGGCATAGCCCACCCTACTACTTTATAAGCAGGAGTTTACATAAACTCCCTCGCCCCTTGCAGGAGAGGGGCAGGGTGAGGGGTTGGTAGAAAAGGTAGTGGAAAATACTACCCAGAAAGAGGGGCGGGAAACACTATTTATGGATACACGAATTAAAAAAATAAACTCGCCAGAAGAAGATGAACTTGAATTAAAGCGTATTGAACTTGCCAAGTCGTCAGAACTTCTGGCTGAAAAAGAACTTGAATTGACCACCCTGCGAAATTCTGTATTGCATTTTGAGCATAGATATTTAATGGAAGTCGGCATTAAATATGTTGAATTTGATGAAATCAATGCCAAAATTGCAGAGAAGATAGCAAGAAAAAACCCGCAAGACGCTGCTTTTCAGGAAGAATCAGAAACCGCCCGTGAGACTGCAAACAGCACAGCAAAGGAATTTCATTCGCATGAAATTCCCAAAGAAGAAGAATTTAGTAAAGATTTTAAGCCTTCTGAAGAAATAAAAAAATTGTATCGTCAAATTGCCATGAAAATTCATCCTGACAGGGCAACAGGTGAAAAAGAAAAGGAATATCAAACAAGGCTTATGGCAGAGGTAAATGATGCGTATGCTAATGGTGATATTGAAAGATTAAGGCAAATCTTGCAAGAGTGGGAATCAAGCCCTGAATCGGTTATTGGTGAAGGAATAGCATCTGATTTGGTAAGGATGATACGAAGCATATCTCAAATTAAGGGCAGATTGAAAACCATTGAGAAAGAGATTAAAACAATTAAAGAAACTGAAATGCACAAAATGATGATGCAAGTTCAGGAAGCAGAGGAGAATGGCAGAGATTTGTTAACTGAATTGGCAGATAAGATTGATTCAGATATTCAGTTGGCAAAGGAAAAACTTGAGGGCTTAGCATAGAGGCGGCAAATGGCGGATGATAGAGAAAAAAACAATCAATTAGTAAAGGCAAAAACATCCAGCCTGCAAAAAAGAGCTTCAAATATTGTTAGCCGTGGTTTATCTGATTTGGCTTTGTTGGATGTTGAAAAGGCAAAGATTGCAGATAAAGAGAGGTTATTACAGGCAAAAGAATGGTTTAATAAAGGAATTAAATATGGTGAACATGTAAGAACTTTCGATAAAGCAATGGAAGCATATACAAAGGCAATTGAATTAGACCCAAATTTTACCGAGGCCTACCGTAAGCGTGGGTGGAGCTATTATGCAATTGATGAATATGACGAGGCACTTGAAGATTATACAAAAGCTATTGCATTAGACCCAAATTATGCTGCAGACCACAAGAATCGTGGACAGACATATGATGGTCAAGCCCAATATGACATGGCAATTGAAGATTATACTAAGGCAATTGAATTAGACCCAAATGATGATGAAGCCTACTTTTGGCGTGGGCGTGCCTATGAGAGATTAGGGAATAAGAGTATGGCAATTTCTGATTATAGGAAGGCGTGTGATTTGGGGGATGAAGATGGGTGCGAGAATTTGCAGAGGGTTTTAAGGCAGAGGTAATGAGAAAATAAATCTGTCCCCTTATTCCTTATATTCCTTAATTGTTAGGTGAAACCAGAATGCTTGAGTACCTTGCAGGATATAAACCCTTACGAGACCTTCTGTCTTATTTGTGGGCGCACAAACGGCGACTCACTCAAGAAGAGAAGGTTCAGATAAATGCCCAGTGGAAACCGACGATAGAAGAGAAGCTCCGGGATTGGCATCACGAACGCCTAAGCCATGATGTAATCGTTCATGATGTCAAAAGAACTCAAGACTACCCATATGCTCTACCCGGCAAAGGAATTTCACCATGGTTCCGAGTCGGACTTATGGACACTTACCATGATGGAATAATGCTGGGACTAAGGTGGGGGCAAGCTGTTTTTGAGGCAAAGCAACAGAAGTGGTTATTTGCTCGATTGGGTGAGGAAGGAAAGAACCTAATTCTCATCGGATACGTTCCTTATCACCGTATCGAATGGATAGACTGGGATGGCGATGAGTTTTATCCATACACACATTTATATCTGCACTTTGATGGCCCCAAAAGGCAACCCTACGAAAGGCTTGCATTATGTGAAAAGAGGGAGTTGGACGGGCAGCCCTACTACACCGAGGTCGCAGATTATGAGGAAGTGCGTAAGTTGAGCAAGAAACGCGGTGTTAAATATTTTGCCTAACAATCGCATCAACTCGGACTGCCAACTATGAAAATGAGGGACAGCAACCGTTTAAATCAGCAAGTAGGGCGGGCTGCGCCCACCAAAAAGATGTAAAAAACTATAGACGATTGAGGGACATTCCCCATATCTTTATTGAAGATGATTTGAATCGGTTGAAACGGCGATCAGCACCCTATTTGAAAACAGCCACAGATGGCTTAATCAACGGCATTCATGTTAGAAAAATGTCGGGAGCCCTTCGTCTTTTGCGGCAAGAAACAAAAAAACATATTAAGGGACTTTGAAGAAAACATACGAGGATAGCAAACTGTGAAAACGCTTCTGTTTTTTGAATCAACAGAGAAATCTATACCACAAAGTACAGCGTGGTATCTTGCTGACCTTGGAGAGTATCTTGGCAAGCAGAAACTTTATGAGCGGCAGGCGCCGCAGAAGTTAAAGGCGCTGAAAGAACATGCAATCATTGAAAGCGCGGTGTCTTCCAACAGGATTGAAGGCGTTAATGTTGACCCTGCAAGGGTAAAGGAAGTGGTGTTTGGCAGGGCGCATTTGCGGGACAGGGACGAAGAAGAGGTGCGTGGTTACCGCAAGGCGCTTGAACTTATCCATACGAAGTCCGGTTCTCTTGAGGTGTCAGAGGATATTATCCGTGAACTGCATCAGTTGGCGCGGGGCGGCATAGGCGATGCAGGGGAGTATAAAAGCAGGGACAGCGACATCATAGAACGGTATCCCGATGGGAGAACGCGTATCCGCTTTAAAACGGTTCTCGCGAATGAGACTCCACGATACATGAAGTTACTGGTAAAGGCTTGGCAGGATTGCATTAAAGAACGTTGGACACATCCGTTAATAGCGCTGGCGGCATTCAATCTGGATTTTCTATGTGTGCATCCATTCCGTGACGGAAACGGAAGGGTATCGCGTTTGCTTATGCTTTTGCAGTGTTATCATCTTGGGTATGAGGTCGGCCGGTATATAAGTCTTGAGCGCATCATAGAAGAGAATAAGCAGCGGTATTATGAAACCCTTGAGCAAAGTTCCAAAGGCTGGCATGAGGGCAAACATGATCCGTGGCCATACCTGAATTTTGTGTTTTCTATTCTTAAAACTGCATATAAGGAGTTTGAAGATAGAGCCGGCGCGACATCAAGTCCACGGGGTTCTAAAACAAAGATGGTGCATTATGCTGTTCATGCCATTGACAGGGACTTTACCGTTGCAGATATAGAGAAGAAATGTCCTGCTGTCAGTCGGGATATGATACGAACCGTGCTTAAGGCCATGCAGAAGGCCGGTATGATTGAATGTATCGGGCGTGGGCCTGGCGCATTATGGAAAAAAAGTAATACAAGGTAATACCTCTAAAAGAGGGTAATAATAAGGGTAATATCTATATACAGTGTCATAAGTAAATCAGCATACAGAGAGTCAGAACAAAGCAGACCAAGGCGCTACGAGCCGAGGAGCAACACAGGTATGCGAAGTTATGACGCTCTGTATAAAAGGCAATAGGAGTTATGCTAATAGGTCTTACAGGCGGCATAGCATCAGGAAAAAGCCTTGCGGCTGAAGAGCTAAAAAGGCTTGGGGTATATCTCATTGACGCTGATGAGATAGCGAGGGAGGTGGTACGGCCGGGGCTTCCTGCATACAAAGAAATTGTTAAAGAATTTGGAGAGGACATTCTTAATCCCGACAAAACCATAAACCGCAAGGCCCTCGGCGCTATTGTCTTTTCTAATCCCTTGCTGCGTAAAAGGCTTGAACAAATAACCCATCCTGGGATATTGGGGGAGATAGATAAAAGGGTTTTTGCCATAAAGGGTAAAGACACAAAGGCTATAATTATAGTTGATGCAGCGCTTTTAATTGAAGTCGGGCTTCACAAAAAAATGGATAAGGTAATTGTGGTGTATGCGGATGAAAATACACAGATAGCGCGATTGATGAAAAGAGACGGTCTGACAAAGGATGAGGCAAAAAATCGCATTTCAGCCCAGATGTCTTTAAATGAAAAGAAAAAATATGCTGATTTTGTCATAGAGAATGTGGAAGGAAAAGAAAAGAAAGAGATAAAAGATGAGGTAAAAAGGCTATTTAAAATAATGAAAGATCGTAAGGAACAAACATGCAGCTAACGCTTGGCCCGGTCTTATTTGACTGGAAAAAAGAGGAACTTTTAAGGTTCTATGATGAAGTGGCGGATATGCCTGTGGACAAGGTGTATTTGGGCGAGGTGGTGTGTGTAAAGAAGAAGGGACTGAGTGTCAAGGATTTAGAGAAGGTTGGGAAAAAACTTGAGAAGGCCGGTAAAGAGGTAATAGTTTCAACCCTTGCAGTTGTGAGCAATGAAGAGGAACTGGAATTGCTAAGGGAGATTACAAAACTTCCTTACCCTGTTGAGGCAAATGACATGTCAGTATTTAATATAGTCAGAAGCCAGAAAGAGATTATTGCTGGCCCCCATATAACCACATACAATGTCCCATCTATAGAATTTCTGCAAGGGTTAAGAGTTAAAAGGGTTGTCTTTCCTGTAGAGCTTTCAAGGGATTCCATTAGACATTGCATACAGAATACTGGTATATATTCAGAGGTATTTGCCCACGGCAAGGTTCCACTGGCATTCTCCTGGAGGTGTTATACATCAAGGGCATACGGGCTGAATAAAGCTAACTGCCAATATCGCTGTAAACTCCACCCTGACGGAATGCCTTTAAAAACTATTGAAGGAGAGCCGGCTTTCACCATCAACGGGACATCCGTGCTAAGCGCGCTGACATATACGCTTGTGGAGGTGATAGAAGATTTACAGTCCATCGGCGTAAATGCCTTACGAATTTCTCCGCAGTATCGGCATACAAAAAAGATTGTAGATGTATTTAGAAAAAGGATTGATGGTATAATAGGGCCGGATGAAGGTATGGCAATGCTTCAAGAGACAAGCCCGCAGGGATTTTGCAACGGATGGTATTGGGGAATGGCGGGGAAGGAGTATAAAAAATCAGAGTTATTGATTCAATAGAATAATATGAATTTGAAGGAGGACACCATGACCGACATACTTGACAAGGCCATCTTAATTGGAATTGGCTTGGAGAAAAGATTGAAAGATACTTTGAATGAATTGGCAAGTGAGGGGAAAGAGGCAAAGACAGGAGAAGGTGGAGAACTTCCACCAAAGCAGGAATTGGAAAACAAATTGGTAGAGGAAGGCACAAAGGCGGTCAGAGAGATTATTGCCACTGTAAAGGCTGGGAAGGAAAAGGTTGATAAGGAAATAGAAGAGGCTGTCCAACATTTTCTGGAAAAATTCAAGGTTGCAACAAAAGACGATATGGAGATTATAGAAAAGATGGCGCGAGTTGCCCGGGAAAAGGTGGATAAGCTGGAGAAAAGGATTGAGGAGTTGGAGAAAAAGTCAGCAAAATAAAACGGGACAATGAAATGCAGGGCAGGTTTTAAACCTGCCCTGTGGGGTATTTTATATGAACCAAAAAAGAACTGAAGTCTCAATAGGTCTCATACAGACAGCGGTTACAACCAACATCCCGGAGAATATTCGTAAAACTGTCGGATTGGTAAGAAAGGCGGCAAAAGAGGGCGCTGAGATTATATGCCTTCAGGAGCTATTCAGCACAATATACTTTCCCCAGCATGAAAGGCTTGATGCGTCAGGGTTTGCGGAACCGATACCCGGAGATACGGTAAGCCTCTTCTCAAGATTGGCAAAAGAGTTGGGCATTGTCCTCATAGTCCCTCTCTTTGAGAAGGCGCAGAACGGCAGCTATTACAATTCCGCCGTTACCATAGACGCGGACGGAGGCATACTGGGCGTATATCGCAAGATACATATCCCATTTGATAAGCTCTTCTATGAGAAGAATTATTTTAAAGACGGCGATTTGGGTTATCAGGTCTATAAAACCAGGTTCGCTTCCATAGGTGTCCTCATCTGTTATGACCAGTGGATGCCGGAAGCGGCAAGGATAAATACGCTCATGGGCGCTGAGATACTGTTTTATCCGACCGCCATAGGCTGGATAAAGAGACACAACTCAAAGGACGGCGACTGGCACAATGCATGGGAGACAGTTCAACGCGGTCATGCTGTGGCAAATGGCGTTCATGTCGCGGCAGTAAATAGGGTTGGGGAGGAAGAGGGGCTTAAGTTCTGGGGCGGTTCATTTGTTTCAGACGCCTTTGGAAAAGTGATGAAAAAGGCAAGCAGCGAAGAGGAAGAGGCGCTGGTTGTCCAAGTGGATTTGGGCATGAATAAAAGGATTCGCGAGGGATGGGGCTTTCTGAATAACCGGAGGCCGGATACATATCAACTCATCTGTAAATAGTTGACGCTGAAAAATGCCCATCTGTTGCGTTGTCGCTACGGCTTCTACGCTCAACATACTCAAAAGTATGTCTCGCTTGAAGCCTTGCTCCGCCTTGCATCTGGGACATTTTTGAGCGTCAACTGCAGCGTCAACTAAATAGTCATGGCTAAACTATCCTTGAATTTAAACACCCCTAAAAAACTCGGCTACTCCATGCCTGCTGAATGGGAAAGGCATGACGCCATCTGGCTCTCATGGCCACATGACCCTACAACCTTTCCTAACAGGTTAGAAAGAGTGGAAAAGACTTATGGGGAAATAATAAAGGTCTTATTGGACAGTGAAAAGGTAAACCTCCTTGTAAAAGACAGCGCAATGAAAACGAGGGCGCAGGATATTTTAAAAGGGCGCGGCGTAAATCCCGATGAGATTGCGTTTCATATATACGACTATGCGGATGTGTGGTTCAGGGATTACGGCCCGATTTTTCTCGTGAACAAAACAAGCGGCGGTCTTGCCATGAGCCACTGGATATTCAACGGATGGGGGGAAAAGTATGAAACACTGATGAAGGATACCCATATCCCTGAATTTATAAACCGGAAGATGGATATCCCATGCTTCATACCAGGCATCGTGCTTGAAGGCGGTTCAATAGATGTAAATGGAAAAGGTATGCTAATGACAACAGAGCAGTGCCTCCTCAATAAAAATAGAAATCCCCATCTTAATAAAACAGGGATAGAGGAATATCTGATGGAATACCTTGGTGTAACCCATATCATCTGGCTGAAAAGCGGCATTGACGGAGACGATACAGACGGACACATAGATGACATCGCAAGATTTGTAAATCCTGCAACCGTCCTTTGCGCATACCAAGAGAACAGGAATGACATAAATTACCCGATACTTCACGAAAACTACGAAATACTTCAGAGCTCAAAAGATCAAAATGGAAACAGCCTGAATGTCATAAAACTCCCCATGCCCAAAGCTATAGGAGACGAAAAAGGAAGGCTGCCTGCCAGCTATGCAAACTTTTATATAGGTAATAAGGCGGTGCTCGTCCCGATCTTTGGTCATGAAAATGACAATGTGGCATTAGATATTATCCGGCGTCAGTTTCCGGACCGCAAGGTCATTGGTATAAACTGTTTAGACCTGGTCTACGGCCTCGGCACAATCCATTGCATAAGCCAACAACAGCCGAATGCCGATATCAGAAATGGCTGAAAGAGGAACTTGGAGTGGGAACCTACACAAACATCAGAAGGCTTCATAAAATAGTAGCCATCCTCATCAAATACGGTTTTGGCTGGCTTGTAAAGGAAATACGGATATTCCCCTTCTTGTCTTCTTTTGAAAGGCTTTTGCTGAAAAAGGCAAAAAGAGAGCTCAGCACAGG
>Ga0209726_10003868_pt1 | contig 19813 bp, 22 predicted proteins | sample Subgrocontami54m_FD_187453 | JGI IMG/M metagenome (GOLD analysis project Ga0209726, IMG submission 187453) | Subsurface groundwater microbial communities from S. Glens Falls, New York, USA - GMW46 contaminated, 5.4 m (SPAdes) (version 3) | ecosystem: Environmental > Aquatic > Deep subsurface >... | reverse complement strand
ATCCTCATTTGTATTAAATCTCCTTGTTTTTCATGTGGGACTCCAAATGCCTCCACGTGATTAATTTGTGAACTAAGACTATTCTTATGCTTAACTTCAGGATTGTCAACAATAAAATGTCCAACTTATCCACATGCTGCATATATCTATAAGAATTTTCGCTGCGAGTACGGGTTTAAATACTTGACTGGACTTGCGCAAAATCCCTGTCAACCCCCTGTCACCAGGAACGCCCATAACTCCTTTTTATGCTGTCATAGTATCTTTGGATACTCTTCCATCAGAGAAAAAAAGTTCTGAATCTTCCCTAGATGATTCTAGTTTTGACGAGGTTTCGCGTAAGTCCAGTTAAAGTAATGGCTCGCTAATTTTCCTTTGGCCCAACCAATAAGGTATAATAATCACAATGTCGTACATGAAATCCAGGTTAAAGCTCGCTGCTATATTGGCAGTTATTATTTTGGCTGCCGGCGGTGTAGGGTTTTGGATATTGCGGGATTCGCCCCAAAGTACCACCACTCAAAATCCCAGCAATAATTCTACACAGGACAGTAATAATAAGAACCGGCCCAGTTCACAAGCCCCGCAGCCAGCAACAAGTGACACAGCAGATTTTACCTACCAGAAGCCTGCGGATTGGGTTAACCTGCCGCAGAAACAGCTAACCGCTAGCGGTGCAACAAATGGCATCACCCTTCCCGATTCAAATACCTCATCATCCACCACCCCTCCACCGCTTGCCTCGTTTACTGTCAAGGTATCTGACGCTACTCCCCAAAATGCGGCAGACCAAAAGAGCGCTACCCTCAGTGAATTACAGAAGCTTTCCAATTTTGAGCTACTTAGCTCAACTGGTACCACTGTGAATGGGAAGTCCGGGCAAATATTTATCTATACGTTTGGTAATCAAGATAAAACAAAACAAGAATTAAGAGTCGTGGTTAATAAACAAAAGACTTTTTTCTTATTATTCTCGAGCGCAGAATCGAACTTTAGCAAATACAACGCAGATTTCGCTAAAATCCTTTCTAGCTTCAAGTTTAAATAGCTGTAGATGCAGCATTTACAGCCACTCAGCTGATATTTTGTATTACGTTGCTACTTCGGTTTTAAAGTAATGTATCGTTTCGACCAGTCCGGGCTTTAATGGTACATTCGGTTCCCAGCTAAGTAGCTTTTTGGCTTTGTCAATGATAGGTTGTCGCTGCAAGGGATCATCTTTTGGTAAGGGCTTGTGACTAAGTTTTGATCTACTGCCAGTAAGCTTAATTACCAAGTCAGCAAGCTCACGTATGGTAAATTCGCTTGGATTGCCTAAGTTTATCGGCTCACTAATATCAGAATCAATAAGCTTAACAATGCCAGCAATGAGGTCCGACACATAACAAAAACTTCGGGTTTGGCTGCCATCACCGTAAATTGTTAACGGCTGGTTGGTCAAAGCCTGCACAATCAAGTTAGAAACCACGCGACCGTCCTGCGGGTCCATACGCGGACCATACGTATTAAAGAAGCGGGCGATCGAAGTATTTACCGCGTACTTTTCATGGTAGACATAGATAAGAGCTTCGGCGTAACGTTTAGCTTCGTCATACATTGCACGTGGGCCATAGCAATTGACACTGCCTTTATAACTTTCAGGCTGTGGGTGTACGTCAGGATCTCCATAGACTTCGCTTGTAGAGGCATGGAAAAAGCGGGCCTTGTTAGTCTTTGCTAATTCCAGGAGTTGCAGTGTACCTTCTGAGCCAACACGTAATGTTTCAATTGCCAGTCGTTGATAATGCGGTGGGCTGGCAGGTGAAGCCAAGTTAGCAATAATATCATAGCGTTGGGCTTTGAGTCGTTTGGGCAAGGGTTTGCATATGTCATGTTCTATAAAAGTGAAGTTTGGTTGTTCAATTAGGTGGCTGATATTTTGTTTTCGTCCTGTTGAAAGGTCATCAACAACGATAACTTTGTAGCTTTGGCTTATATAATAGTCGCTCAGATGCGAGCCCAAAAAGCCTGCCCCGCCGGCAATTAGTATTGCCTTCTGTATCATAGTTTAACGATTCTGCGGCCAATGCTTTCATAATAGAATTGTTGCTCGGCCATTTCATCTAAATCATACAGGTTGCGCCCATCAAAAATTACGGGTGCTTTCAACAATTTCTTGACGCGATCCAGATCAGGTGTTTTAAATTCCGGCCAATCAGTCACAATTATAAGGGCATCGGCTCCACGCAGTGCTGCATACTCATCTTTGGCAAATGAAAGCCGTGTTTGCTTTCCTTTGTAATGATTCCGGGCGTTGCCCATAGCTTCAGGGTCATAAGCAACAATGCTTGCACCTGCAGATGTGAGCATATCAATAACTTCCAAGGCAGGTGTATCACGAATGTCATCAGTATCTGGCTTAAAGGCAAGGCCCCATAATGCAAATATCTTATCTTGTATGTCTCCGCCGTAATACTGGCTAACCTTTTCTGCAAGCCGCCGTTTCTGTGCCTCGTTAGAGGTTACAGCCTTCTCTAAAATAGAGAATTCGAAGTCGTGGGCATTGGCAATGTGCAGTAAAGCCAGCGTATCTTTGGGGAAGCAGCTACCCCCCCAACCCGGTCCGACATATACATTTGGAATACGATGATCACTACTAATACCTCGACGAACTAAGTCAACATCGGCACCAATTTTTTCAGCTAACCAAGCAAGTTGATTCATAAAACTTATGTCCTTAGCCAGCCAAGCGTTAGCTGCATATTTGGTCATTTCTGCAGAGCGTACATCCACGCGCATGATAGGGTGCCCTTGCATAACAAAGGGTTTATACAAACGACGCATAACGTTGAAAGCTCGGTCTGATGAGGTGCCTATGACTACACGGTCTGGGCGTCTAAAATCATCAATGGCTCGCCCTTCGCGTAAAAACTCAGGGTTTGAAACTACGTCGAACTCTTCGGATGTATTTTTAGCAACCAGCTCCTGCACTTTTTCTGCAGTGCCTACTGGTACGGTGCTTTTATTAACAATGACGGTGTAGTGAGCCAGAAGTGGACCAAGCTGCTTGACCAAATCAAATATATATGACAGGTCGGCAGATCCGTCTTTTGCTTGGGGCGTAGGAAGAGCGAGAAAAATTACCGCAGCTCCGGGTGCGCCATCACGCAAATCGGTTGTAAAACGCAATCTTCCTTCTTGGATATTCCGTTTAAATAATGGCTCTAGCCCGGGCTCGTAAATGGGAGCAATGCCATCCTGCATCTGTGCTATCTTTTGAGCATCGATATCTATACACGTCACCTCATTGCCTGCCTCTGATAAGCACGTTCCTGTGACGAGACCAACATAGCCTGTTCCTACTACGGCAATTTTCACCCGGCTATTTCCTTGATTTGTTTATCGGTAACGTTTTTCCAAATCACAAATTTTGACCACCCGAAGTTCCACATAAGAGCAATAAGTGAACTTACTACCAAGGCAGCCAAATTATTCAAGTGTAAAAATCTCACTCCGGCATCAACCATGACTGCACTTCCCAAAATGGCTGGCCATGATGAAGCGTGAAATTGAGCCAGTAGACTGGGGATTGATTTATTTATTTTCTTGTTTCTATACGTCCAATTGTGGTGCAGCAAAAAGTTACTAAATAAGGCGAACTCGGCGCCCACTAATTGGGCTATAAATACCGGTGCATGACCAAACTTATGTAAAAGTGTCAAAATAACAAAATTGATAACAAAACCAGAGCCCCCAACCATGCAAAACCGTATAAAATCAATCCTAAGCAGCTGAGCTACTTTTGACCTCGTGTATACAACCATTATCTAGATATGTTAGCATAATTTTGAACCGTAAATTATCTGGAGGATTATGCCCAAAACGGAAAAACTGTCTATCGTTGTGCCTTGCTACAACGAAAGAGTTACTATTGAAAAGATTATTGAAGAAATTATGGAAGTGAACCTAGGTGGCACTCAAAAAGAAATTATTATCGTAGACGACTACTCAAAAGATGGTACCCGGGACATTCTCACGCGTTTAGCAGCTAAAAATAAGATTATTAAACTGTTTTTACAGGATAAAAATCAAGGTAAAGGTGCTGCCTTAAAGCGAGGTATTTTAGAAAGTACTGGCGACGTTGTTGTAATTCAAGATGCCGACCTAGAATATGACCCACAAGAATATAAACGCTTATTGTATCCAATCGAGCGTGGCCATGCCGATGTTGTTTATGGCTCACGTTTCATTGGCGGCGAACCACACCGCATTATTTATTATCGTAACCAAGTAGCTAATAAGTTTTTAACTTTTTTGTCTAATGTGCTTACCGGGTTAAACCTCACTGACATGGAGACGTGCTACAAGATGATGCGGGGTGACCTGGCTCGAAAACTCGCCAAAAACCTTAAGGCGCAGCGCTTTGGTTTTGAGCCTGAAATTACCGCGCGCGTAGCCAAAGCAAAAGTTGCTGTCTATGAAATCGGTATATCTTATTATGGCCGCAGCAAAGAAGAAGGCAAAAAGATCGGCATGCGTGACGGGATCAAGGCTATTGGCGAGATTATTCGCTATAACTTTACTGTGCGCAAAAAGCGCTAGAACAATATCCGATCCGCTTATTCGTACTTGGCACTTAAAATAATTTGGCGCACAATTTCTACTTCTGGCAATTTAAAGAATTTGTCAGCGCTAAGATCCTCGTATTCTCTTGCTAGGCTAGTTATATGTAGCCAGCCTTTCCGGCCTATTTCTTTGGTTTGAAACGCAGGAGTGTATAGATTACATTTATAGCCGTCTTCGCCAACCTTTGGTTCTGCTCCATCCCAGTCAGTCAGATCTACGCCTTTACTCACTCCTGTTTTCGTAGAATTGGTACTGCCGTCAAAGTAAGAGTAAGATTTATAGGTTTCAATGAGATATTGTTGGCTGCTAACGCCAATGTCTACTTTTTTTACGGAACGCATTGTACCGCCATTAGAATTTGGATATCTTTGGCAATCGGGGGTGTATGTTGATTTATCAACCCCTCCATCGTTAAACGAAAAATATATGCCCTTGCTCGGACTTGTAAGTGTTATGGCACCAGGGCTCCAATCCTTCCTGTCTACATCCCAAGATTTGGGGTATTTGAAAGCAAATCCTTTCGGTGACTTGTAAGCAATATATTCATCGGACTTTGCTGGATTTACAAGGCTTTCAATATCTTTCTCTGTTTGTTCCTTGGGAATTGGCACAATCGGGTCGTTTGCTTTTGTCTCTAAGATTTTTTCGGTAATGGTTTTAGCTAGTTCGGTGTTAGTTTGGGTATTTTTATTGGAGTTATCACTTCTAGCCCGCAACACATACCAGCCCACGAACCCGATAATACTAACAAGTACGACGACTAACAGAACTTCAAACACGCTGAACCCAGCTGAGTTCTTAGATAATTTTTTCATGAATATCCTTATTGGTTACCTATTAGCTTAAGTATAATACACGCCTTCAACTTTTCTACAACTAAAAAAACTCAAAAGGCTTATAACTAAGTTCGATGACATGCGTGCCTGCTGGGATATCAAGTGATTTAAGTAGTGGGCTGCCGGCAACCACGTAGGTTTTGAGTATGGCTGGGCGGCCATCTATTTTGGCATGCCAGCCGGTGTAGGCAATTTCGGAAATAATCGCTGTAGTGGCCGTATCTACAGTCACGACATACTTTTGGGTCCGGTCAGTATAGACTTGTGTCAATACACTCAAGGGATGGTACGTAGCACGATCGGTGGAACCAGGCACATCACTCATAAAAAATTTTGGCAACGCTGAGGCTCGCCTAACAACATATAATTCAGAGTTACTGTAGGCAATGTATTCATTGGCCGCAGGCTTTTGCTTTGTGACTACCAGTTGCACGCCCAGCAAGTCTCGTATAAATGCTTCATCTAGCCCGCTCTTATGTAAGAATTCGTAATAAGGCGCGTAGATAGTTGCCGCATAGCCGCCAATGGTTTGCACCTTGTAGACATTACCAATATTGACCGGCAAGGCATCGTCTTGAATTTCTACTCGGTACCTTCCATTTGATTGTTCAAGTACGGCGATCAATCGAGCTAGTAATGAATACGATGTAGTGAGTTTTGTGTCGGTTTTTATATTAGGCAAAAACCATAGGGTATTTACCGCCAGAGTTGTGACAACTAATATACCAATTATTAACCGCCGAGCCCGAGTGACCTCTAAAAGAGCTACCGCAAGCAAGATTAGCGCCGATAATCCAACCTGTAAGGCATGATGAAGACTAAAAATGTGCTGGCGCAATAATAAAAGATAGACTGCATTAATGAGAAGAAATATGCCTATGAGCGTAAGGTTCTGTTTTTGTCGCTTTGATAATTTAAGACCCCCCATTACTTCCAGTGAAATTGCTAAAATAGCCATAAGCGCTAGGTGGAACAATATGGAATAACGACCCATTTCCCTGATTTGATAGACAAATGGCAGCTCGTACAACACAACTGCAAACCACGTGGCATACCCAACCATCGCAACAATACCAAAAATCAAAAGAAACGTAACAAAAGAGGCGTGCTTAGTCCACAATGTGGTTCTTTTTAGGTGCCGACCAGCTAGAAATACTGCCAGCACAATAATTGTTAAGGGGACAAGCCCAATAAAAACATTGTTCCCATCGCGAATTGGATACGATACAGGGTCAATGAGATTCGCAAATTCGTGTATATCAACGCTAAAAGATTTGGCAAAATCGCCATAATCTATCTTTTCCCCTGGGCCAGTGTAGCCACTCGCTTGAATTCGATAAGCATTGGGCAAGTAAGGTGCGCTTATCACTATTTGTGGCGCCGCAATCACTCCAACAGTCACTAGAATTACTACGAAAGCTTTAATACTTTTTAACAATGACTGCCCCAAAGATCGAACGCTTGTGAAATTTTTCCATAGGAGAGCTGGTTCAAAAATACCAAGTGCTAAAAACGCATAGAAGAATGGTGCTACATGCCCCGATAAAATTATAAGCCCCAGGAATGCTCCGCTGGCAATCAGCCAGCGTACTCTTTTCTCAGTATCATCATGGAATTTCGCGAAAAAGTAGAGGGGATAAGGTAACAGTGCCAGCCCAAAAAATATTACCGTCTGAGAAATAGATCGGAAAGCAACCATCCCGGAAAAAGCAAATACCAGACCACTGAGAAAGGCCGCCCATTTTTTTGCTCCTAGCTGTTTCAGTAGTAAATAGCAGCCAAAAGCTCCTATCAAAAAATGAATGGCCATTAAATAATCAAGTGCAAGTTGTGAAATGCCATGCACGCTACCAAAAAGCAACACCCACAATATATTAAACGGGTAAAATACGCCTGGTTGAAGTTCGCCTGCAAAAGACTGGCCGCCAAATACATTAGCGTTCCAAATCGGCAGATAGCCATGATGCAAGCTTGTGGCAAGTTTTTGGTACCAAGTATAAAACTGATCGACATTGTCGAGATTAGTGAAGAACGTGGTGCTATGGAATACCAGAACACCAGACAGTAGGGCAAAAATAACTATAGAAAATATCGCCGCAATACTCCAATTGGTACCCAGCCACGCCGATATGGAGATTGCGGTTTTTTGTACTCCTACTTTGAATTTATTTACCACAGCTTTATCTATAATATGCAAAGTGGGCAATTCTTCCTAGCAGAACGTGGTGAGCGATTATGTACCCCTTCGGGTCTTTACTTTATTAAGCATAGCTGCTATAGTAGTCGAAGTATGTCAAAAAATAAAAAAAGTAGCTTAAAAAAACATCGTAATATGAAGTGGGCGATAGTACTTGTTGTTGCCTGTATTCTTGGTGGTGGATATTTGTTAGCTAGAAGTAACAAAGGCAATGACCGGCCTGGTGATACAGCGGTAAATCTCGAGTCAGCTGCTGATGCCGATAAACGAGAAGCTGAGCAAAACAAAGAGCGGCTTGCCAAAACCAAGGATGGATCAGATACAACGTCTAATAATAACCCGGCTAGTAGTAATCAAAAAAAGAGCGTTAAACCTACTGTAACTGAAGCAACCCGGACCAGTGTAAGAGCCTATGTATCAGGAATATTCGAAGAGGGTGGAACCTGCACCGCAACCTTTACCAAAGGAAGTGAGACCCTAACTAAAACTTCTGCCGGCTTTGGCAACGCTTCTTATACCCAGTGCACACCTATTAATTTTGATAGTAGTTTTTTAAGTGCTGGTAAATGGTCCGTGGCACTTACCTATAGCTCAGCATCATCAGAGGGCGTATCAGACGCCAGATACATAGAGTAAAATAGAGTTATGAAGAGCTTTCGCTTAAAATCAATTTTGGGGTTTGGCTTAGTCATAGTGGCGGCTTTTTGTTTATTTGTAAGCCTACCTAACAAAACCTCGGCACTATCAGGCAATGAGTTTCCGCGCGGCCATATAATTGACGATAATATCTTTTTCAATAGCAATGCTATGAGTGCCCAAGAAATCCAAACTTTTCTGAATGCCAAAGTTCCCACATGTGACACCAACCATGCCGGTAGTGGCGGCAATAATCCTCCTTTTACCTGTCTTAAAGACTATTCTGAGAGCATATCGGGAAGATCAGCCGATGCCTATTGTGGTGGTAGCGTAGGTGGCGGCAGTAAGTCTGCAGCCCAAATAATTTATGATGTGAGTCAGGCTTGTGGCATCAGCCCCCGCGCTTTGATAGTCATTTTGCAAAAAGAGCAAAGCCTTGTTACAGATACCTGGCCCTGGAACATTCAATATCGGAGTGCTACTGGTTACGGCTGCCCTGATACTGCGGCTTGCGATTCTACTTACTACGGATTTTTCAACCAAGTTTACTCCGCAGCCCGTCAATTCCAACGCTATTATAAACAATCAAGTAGTTTCAACCATCGCCACGGCGAAACAAGCTTTGTGCAGTATAATCCTAATTCTGGTTGTGGCGGCTCAAACATTTACATGGAAACTGTGGCGACTGCTGGCCTCTATAATTACACGCCTTACCAGCCTAACAGTGCGGCTTTAAACAACCTGTATGGCACAGGGGATTCCTGTAGTGCCTACGGCAACCGTAATTTCTGGCGCTTATTTAATGACTGGTTTGGTTCAACACGGGGCGACTCCTTTACCATTGCCAACACCGTTCACCCCGATGGCTCTTTAGTGAAAAACTTTGGCGAACCAGAGGTATATTTGATTGTTGCTGGAACTCGCTACCACGTACCTGATATTGATACTTTTAACTCCCATGGCTTTTCGTGGTCACAGGTACGTATGGCCACCGCGCCCGACAAACAGCTGCCGATAAGCGGTAGTACCCTAGCTTTTCGTGGTGGTACGCTGGTACGCGGTGATAGCACGCCGCAAGTATATAGTCTGCGCTGTATGGTAACCTTCTGTGTCAAAGACCATGTATCTTCATTGAACGTGTTTATTGCCCAAGGCATGGCCTTTATGGATGTATATGTAATTGCTCAGTCTCGGGTTGATAGCATGACGTCTGACCAGACGATTACCTCCACAACTGCGCATATTCAAGACAGTTTAGTCCTAGATACGAGTAGCGGCAAAGTGTACCGCATAGACACGGGTTCAAAGCGATGGATTCCTTCGCTTGAAGTCTTTGCTGCCAATCATTTCTTCTGGAACAGAGTAAAAACTGCTACTTCAAGCGATCTGGCCCTGCCTACGGGCAGTGACGTTGAATTCCCGGAAGGAGCTTTGGTACGAGAACACGGCAACCCGGCTGTCTATGTAATCAACCAAACTGGCGGGGGAACCTATGAGAAACGACATATAACCGCAGCAAGCACTTTTGCCGGCCTGAGCTACAAACCCAGTGATGTGTTTGTGGTAGGCTCTTCTTTCATCCCGACGGCCACGGGCGCAGTTATAACAGAGTAGTTCCGATTGGCCAAATACTTCTGTATACTTTGGTAGTGAGCTTAAAAAGAGTATTAAATTTTAGTAATTAAATCTCGTGAAAAATAACCCATTGGTTTCTATTGTGGTACTAAATTGGAATGGCAGACGTTTTATTGACCCATTTATGGCCAGTTTTGAGAAACAAACATATCCCCATTCAGAAATCGAGCTGCTATTCGTAGACAATGGCTCGTCTGATGGTTCAGTTAGTTATCTCGAGAAGAATTATGCTGCAACGCCTAACTTGCGGGTTATTAAAAACGGCGATAATTACGGCTATGCCGGGGGGAATAACCGAGGCATGCGCCATGCTAAAGGACAATATGTCTTAGTCTGCAATAATGATCTTGTGCTTGATAAGAATTTAGTCAGCGAGCTAGTAAATGTGGCAAGAGAGAAAAACGCTGCGGCTACCGTACCTAAGCTTATGTACTTAAACAAACCGGGTATTATTAATAATGCTGGTTCGCGGCTAGCACCTGATAGTGATTGGCCGGTGTATGAAGATGGCGCTAATGAAAAAGATACTGGCCAGTTCGACACCACGCGTGAGATAACCGCTTTTTGTGGCGCTTGTGTTCTATTTAGTAGAGAGTTTCTGAATAAAGTTGGTATGTTCGACAGAAAATTTTTCCTGTATTTTGAAGATGGAGACCTATCCTGGCGTGGCCAGAAAGCTGGTTACAGGTTCTTTTATGCGCCTAAAGCCGTAGCACTTCACGCTCATACCGGTTCCACTACAGAGGGTTCCCCGATTTTTAATTATTACGTTGGGCGAAACCGGCTACTTATTCTGCTGAAGAACGCTAAGTTTAAGGTTTTCCTGCGAGGCCTTGCCAAAACACTTCGGGACCATATCATGTTAAGATTAAAAAACTTGTATCGAGCTCTAAGAGGACGTTACAGTAAGCGACAAGCTTGGCATGAATTTATCTTAAGCCAAAAAATGCTTTGGGCAACCCTGCTACTCTCGCCTTACATTCTGCTGAAACGTTGGCGATTAATCAAAGAGGAGACCCTGTGAGAAAAATCGGTATTTATAATCCTTATCTAGAAACCAGAGGTGGTGGTGAAAAATATACTTTGGCTCTAGCCGAAACTCTAGCGAAAGATAAAGACAACCAAGTATACCTTATTGCACATTCCAAAATTGACCTTGAGTATCCTGGAAAGTATTTCCAGGTTGATGTCAGAAACTTTAAACTTTTAGTTATTAACACTAGCTCTATTTTCCTTAAGATAATTCGCAGCTTACATTTGCCTACTATGACCCAGAACCTTTTTTTTGACCATGCCGCTCTAAAGGCAATAAAAAAAGAAGATTTTGATGTATTTATCAACAACTGTTATCAGAGCAATATGCCGGCTCCCACTAAAACAAGTGTTTATATGTGCATGTTTCCCCAAAAACTTGGGAACAAAGATCCGCGTATAGATATATTCAAAAAGATCTACCTTGTCATTATGCATATGCTATATAGGTTAACTTTGCACCCGCGTAACAAATATGCGGTTAATACCTATAAATATATAACCAGCAACTCGGAGTTCACCCGTCACCATATAAAAAAGCGGTGGGGACGAGACAGCACTGTATTGTATCCAATCAGCGAGAATATGCGGGCCAGTAACCCGCCGGATAAAGAAAAAATAATTTTAAATGTTGGTCGTTTTTTTGAAAACTCCGGGCAAAATCATCATAAACGGCAAGATATGTTACTTGATGCCTTCAGTGAACTTAAAGACTTACACAAAGATGGCTGGCAGCTGCATTTTGTTGGCAGTGTGGCTGAAGATGTGGGAGCCCTTAAATATGTTTTAAAACTTATGAAAAGCGCTAATGGGCTACCGGTTTATTTTCACTTTAATAGCTCTTTTAAAGATCTTAGAGAATTGTATAACGAAGCTAGTATCTACTGGCATGCCACTGGTATTGGTAGCGATGTTCAGAAGAAACCCGAACGTCAGGAGCATTTTGGTATATCCACAGTGGAGGCCATGTCTACCGGATGTATACCGGTAGTCATCAACTCTGCCGGGCAAAAAGAATCCGTTGTTCATGGCAAGAATGGTTTTTTGTGGGAAACAGAAAAAGAGCTGCAGGACTACACCAAGCAAATAGCTTCATTACCGGTGGCCGAGCTCAAACAATTACAGGCCGAAGCCATAAAAGATGCCGCACGCTTTAATAAGACTGCTTTCAATAAACAAATAGAGGCTACTTTCCGTGAAATATTTTCTTAGTTTTCCGCTTTGCAGCGTACATTTTTGTTAATATTCGCCAGCCCTTTGAATTTTTTATAGCGTCTAGTGTTTCGTTGAGTTTTTGCTTTTCTTCCAGCGCATTTTGGTAGGCTTGTTTTTGGTTTTTTAATTCATTCCTCAATTCTTCTAGGTCATGGTTGTGAGCCTCCTGCATTTCATCGATTTTCTGACTCACGAAGTCGTGGGGAGTTGTTGATTGTACTTTAGTAGCCTGGGCTGATAGTTTTTGGTTTAATGGTTCCGCTACGCCAATAAACTGGAAGGTTATCGCATCAAGATCGTTGGTCATTTTAATAAATTTTGGGCTAGCATTAAGTCCCACTTTTTTAAGTTGATCGAGTAATATCTGTTTTGGTACGTCGCGTATGGTGTTGTTATACTTTTTCACCTTAAAGCCGGCGAGGTTCATCACCTTTTCAAACTCTATCCGGTCATAGTAATGCAAATGGGTTTCGTCCAGTAATCCAAACTCAGTGTACTCAAATCTGCCGCCCAAGAGTTCAATCCTGTTGGCTATATTGGCCATGTTTGGTACAGAAAAAACCAACTTGCCATTTTCGCTTAGTAACTTTTTAATTTTTTTTAGCACGCTAATGGGATCTATGACATGCTCGATGATATCAGCCATGAGGATATAATCGAATGTGCCAAGGTCAGATAGGTCATCCTGCTCAATATTTTTACGAACGGCTTTGGTAAGATTTTTGGCCGCAGTTTTTAGATCATCCTCATTAATGTCTATGCCAACTACGGTACATTGCTTTTCTTTAATGAGGGTTTTGCCGAAATTACCGCTGCTACAACCAACATCAAGTACTTTTACGCTTGCCGGAAAAAGCTCAAATAACTTTGTCCAGCCGTAATTCTTGTCTAATTCGTTAAATTTAACTTTTGCGTATGCTGAGAGTGTCATGATGTTATATCTACGACAACAGTGGCCTTAGGTAGAGCCACTGCTGTGGTTATTTTGTCCTTATCAATAACAAACGATGTTGCCTCCTCCCACCAGTCATAATAGTCCGAACCGTCATGGCTGGAGATTGCGGCAGTGACAGTCTGGAAGCCATTGGTAAAGATATCGGCAATTTCCCACTTGACTGTTACTTTTTGGTCTTTCTCGATGCTGCCGATCTTTACTCTTTCCCACCCCGTATTGGTTTCAAATATCTTGATACCGACCGGGTTTTTGATATATATGCCGAATATGGGGTCCCGAGCGTCCTCATAAAATTCACTTTCGAGCGTTACGATTATCTTGTCGGCCTTTTGTATGACGTGTACAGTCTTTAGCTTAGCCTGTCCGTTGCCCCAACGAGTCTTATCACCAAGTTCTTCTGAAGCCCTGGCGCTATTTAGAAAAAGCCTGGTGTAACGCTGGGCAACCTTATCGACCGATCCGGAAGTGAGAATACGGCCTTTTTCTATGAGCATTGCCCTGTCACAATATTCCCGGACTGCATTCATGTCGTGGCTGATAAATATTACTGTTTTTTTGTCTTTTTTGAGTTTTCTAAAGTAATCAAAGCATTTTTTCTGGAAAGCGGCATCGCCCACGGCCAAGACTTCGTCAAGTAAGAGTATGTCGCTGTTGACCTTTATGGCAATCGAAAAAGCTAAACGCACTTGCATGCCCGACGAGTAATTTTTTAACTTTTGATCCATAAACCGTTCAAGCTCGGCAAAATCAACGATATCGTTGTACATGGTGTCCATCTCTGAGCGATTAAAGCCAAGTAACGCACCGTTTAAAAATACGTTTTCTCTACCAGTAAGTTCCGGGTTAAATCCAACCCCTAGCTCAATAAAAGGTGTCAGACTACCTTTAACCGATATAGTGCCCGCATCTGGCACATAGATGCCAGCGAGTAACTTGAGCATAGTGCTCTTACCGCTGCCATTGCGGCCAACGATGCCAAAAAATTCGCCCTTTTTTACATCGAAAGAAATGTCGCTTAGAACATGCTGTTTCTCAAATTTACGTTTTGACCGAAAAATGTTTATGAAGACATGCTTAACAGAAGTACTTCTTTCATGAGGCAATCGAAAGCTTTTGGCAACGTTTTCGACTCGTATTGCAATTGCTTCGCTGTCTACCATTTAAATATTCTCTCCAAAATATTTTGACTCCCGCCGGAAGTACAGCACTCCAATAATTAGTACAACAATAGTCAATATATAGGGCAAAAGCCGAAAAATACTATTGTGTAGCACATTATTCACGGTAACGGTTTCGTGCGTAACGAGTGCATATCGTGCATCCTGAATAGCTTGAGCCATTGGGTTTAAAAACAACATCTTAAGAAGCACTGGGTCCTTAATTCTGGAGATAGAATAGAGAATCGGGGTGAGGTAAAAAAACCCTTGTATGCCAACTTCCCAGATATACGTAATATCACGGTATTTGACAAAAGCTGCCGACAAAAACAGAGACATGCCAAGTGCTAACACATAAATCTGTACAATAGTTAGTAACAGTAGTGGGGCAGTCTCCATCAAGCTAACGTGGTTGAAAACCATAAAAATGGCGACAACAATAAGGTTGAGACCGAGGTTGATCAAAGCTGAGACGCTACTTGATAGAACAATAATCCACCGAGGGATACGAATTTTTCGGATTAGATCACCTCTGGCAACGATTGAGCCTAGACTCTGTGTAGTCATTTCTGCAAAGAAATTCCATAGCACAATACCCAGTAACAAATAGATGGGATAGTGTGGAATATCGGCGCCAAACTTTAAGAACTTGGCAAATACGAGGTATAAAATAAGAAATAATAGCAAAGGACGGAGTAAAGACCAGGAATAGCCCAAAATTGAATTTTGATATCGCAACTTAAAGTCGGTTCGAACTAACTCACTCAATAAAGCGCGGTTCTTTTTTGTAAAAACATGTTTCATCGTAGTCTAGGGTATTATTATAGAGTACCTCTGTGTTTTAATAAAACGCCTGAATGATAGAAAAAATGAATATCTACGTTGTTATACCAAGCTGGAATGGCAAGGAGTTATTGAAGCCTTGTCTTGACTCGGTAATGGCCCAAGGACAATCAGCTGAAATTATTATGGTAGATAATGGTTCTAGCGATGGCTCCCAAGCATTTGTTAAAGCATCCTATCCTGGTGTAGAACTTATTGAGCTCGATAAAAACTATGGGTTTACCGGCGGTGTAAATGTGGGGATTAACGCTGCGCTAAAGAAAGGCGCTGAATTTGTAGTGCTTTTTAACAATGATGCAGTGGCTGAACCGGATTGGCTGGAACAACTTAGTAAAACCGCCCAGGATAATAGATCAGTTGGAATTGTAGCCAGTAAAATTTTACGGACAGATAAACAACACCTGGATAGCACGGGAGAGAACTACTCTATTTGGGGTTTACCATTCCCCAGGGGGCGAAATGAAGTCGACAATGGCCAGTATGACAAGTTAATAGAAGTGTTTGCGGCATCGGGTGGCGCCAGTATATATCGGGCTAAAATGCTCGGCGAAATTGGACTGTTTGATGAAGATTTTTTTGCTTATTTTGAAGACGTAGACATTGCATTTCGGGCTCAACTGGCTGGCTGGAAGGTATTATATGAACCAACTGCGGTTGTTTACCACCATGTGAATGCTACAAGCTCAAAGCTAGGGGATTTTAGTTTGTACCATAGTAGTAAGAATTTTATGTTGCTCTATGCCAAAAACATGCCTCTGGCTTTGTATATTAAATACCTGCCTCTTTTCGCGCTACAACTCATCCGGTGGTCTATAACCAGCCTGCTGCGGGGCAAAATTATTGCTTTCCTAAGGGGTGTCTTCGCAGCTCTGGGTTTGCACTTCTCTACAGTCAAAAAACGCCGGGATATTCAACGTTCAAGAAAAGTTCCCATAAAATACATAGACAGAATGCTATACCACCATCGCCCGCCCCGCCCGCCTAAACTGGAGAAGCCATAACTAGTTCAACGTTTATTGACAAACGTTGAACGTTTTGTTAAAATTAAATCATGAAAGTAACTATATCCAGCAAATATCAGGTTGTGATCCCAAAAGCAGCCCGCAAGAAGTTAAATTTGGGACGTGATGTGTCCCACATGGTTGTAAAAAAGGTAACCCCTACCGAGATAACCTTTGCTAAAGTGCCAACAGCAAAAAGTGACATCATGCAATACGCCGGGATTCTAAAGAACGTATGGGGCAAAAACCCTGTGGCTACCCTACGCAAAATACGTGACGAGGAATGGGACTAACTCCTCGTGACAATTGCCCTTGATAGCAATGTGTTTTTAGCCTATCTGGCACAAGATGAAGAATTCTATACTGCCGCAAGAGACATTATGCAGCTATTGGTAGAAAGCGACACACAGGCTGTTTGCTCTTCGATAGTTTTTAGCGAAATAGTCTACGTTACCAAAGAGCCAGAATCTCTCTTGGTTGTGGATGCCTTCTTCGCAAAGTTAACGAACTGCTCAGACAAACCCGCCGATAAAATTATTTGTCAGAAAGCGGCTCAACTACGTCAGGCATACCCTCCCCTGAAATTGCCAGACGCCTTACACCTGGCTACAGCCCTGATTGCCCGGGCTAACAAATTTATAACTGCTGATAAACGACTGCTTTTAATTGCCCAACGGGAAATGACAAGTATTTACCTAAAGGATTTTCACATAAATGACTAACCCCGTTGCGAGTAAGATCGTAATTGGTGTCCGGAAGACACGAATAATCGCCTAGTATTGCCGAATCGTACCAAAGTATGTATAATGGTTCGTATTATGACAACAACCATGACAATCAAAATCGATAAGGATCTGAAGCTTCGCGCCCAAAAAACTGCTAAGGAGATTGGGATCCCCCTGTCTACCATCATTAACGCTTACTTGCGGGAAGTAGCGGCCTCGGGACACGTGGAGTTCACTGCTGCTGAACAGATAACACCCAAGATGGAAAAGATCATTGAGCAGGCCGAAAAAGAAATCGCCGCCGGTGAAACATCTGGTCCTTTTGAAACGATCGAAGAGGCTATTACACACTTAAAGAGTCTTTAGATGATTTATCAGCGTATTGATTTCACTAAAGGTTTTGTGAAACAATTTAAAAAACTACCCGAGAAATCCAAACAAAGATTTTATGTACGATTAGAGATCTTTAAACATAGCTCTTCCGATCCTATGTTAGATAATCGCGCGCTAAAGGGAAAATATCTAGGTTACAGAAGTATTGATATTAAGGGTGACCTGCGTGCGCTTTATATATAGGACTTTCGCACTTTTGCGTGGATAACAGGGTGCAGATGACTGAGCGAAAGCTTTCAGGCTAAACGAGAGGTAACTATAGTTACATCGAGAGAAGAATGGTAGCTTGCAGCCAGTCAGCTGTGGTCTGATGCTGCACAAAAGTGCGAAAGTCCTATATAGTAAAGGGGAACCAGATAGTTACATTCTCATTTATTGGCACTCATGGCCAACTATACGGGTAAACTATGTCTATGGCTAAAATTGCGATCGATGCGCGGGAATTGAACGGTACTGGCACAGGCACGTACTTGAAACACCTGTTGCGGGAGCTGCAACAGCTCGATACCGAGCATAAATACCTGGTGCTACTCAAGCCTAAGGATATGGAGGATTGGAAGACTACAAGCCGTAACTTTACCAAAGTCCCCTGCCGCTACAAAGAATTTACTTTTGCTGAACAACTGGGGTTTTGGAAACAGCTGCATGTGCTTAAACCAGACTTGGTGCATTTCACTATGGTACAACAGCCTGTTCTGTATCAAGGCAAGGTAGTTACCACCATGCACGACCTCACCACCACACGTTTCCGCAACCCGGCCAAGAATTGGCTAATTTTTACCATCAAGCAGCAGGTGTACAAATTGGTGAACTATTGGGCGGCCCATAAGTCCCAAGCTCTCATTGCGCCAAGTGAGTTTGTTAAGGATGATATCGCCCGGTTTGCCAGTATAAATAGTCGTAAAATAACTGTCACGTATGAGGCGGCGGACGCGATTAAGGAAAGCCCGGAGGCACTACCGGAACTTATAGACCAACAATTTATCATGTATACAGGACGGCCGCAGCCACACAAGAACCTTGATCGGCTGGTTGAAGCATTTGGTATATTACGCCAACAAAATCCTGCCCTAAGGTTAGTACTGGCTGGTAAAAAAGACGTGCTTTATAAACAGCTCGAAAAGCGCGCCCTAGCTAAAGGCATTAAAAATATCATATTTACCGGCTTTGTCAGCGAGGGCCAACTGCGTTGGCTGTATGAAAATACCAACGCCTACGTGTTCCCGAGTCTCAGCGAAGGGTTTGGCTTGCCGGGGCTGGAGGCCATGATACATGGCGCGCCGGTTGTATCCAGCAACGCCACGTGCTTGCCCGAGGTCTACAAAGACGCTGCCGAGTACTTTGACCCACTAGATACCCAAGCCATGGCAGACGCTATCCAGAAGGTCTTAAGCGACGATAAGCTGCGTAAGCGCCTGATCAAACGCGGCAACGTAGTGGCCAACTCATATTCATGGCAACGCATGGCAGAACAAACCCTCGAAATCTACAACCAACTCCTCCTCTAGCCCCCGCTTGTTTAACTTCCCGCAGCTAATCAAATGTTTTACGTTGACAAACGTGTTACGTTTTGCTATTATTTACTTATGAAAACCATCCCTGTTTCTTCAAAATATCAAGTTGTCATACCCAAGGCTGCTCGTAAGATTATGGGCATTACTCGCACCACTCAGGCTGTTTATATAAAACGTGTGACGCCCGATGAAATCATACTTGCCAAAGCGCCAAACACAGAAGACTGGCTGGTTTCCCTGTTGGAATCTACCCCAAAAACGAAAACAAAGGCCAACGAGCGCGTAAACAAATTGCGCGATGAGTGGAAATAACGCAGACATTTGCAATGAGCTCTTTCTTTGACACGCATTTCGCACTTAGCCGTCGATGCCAGAGTGCAGATGGGCAAGCGAAAACTTTCAATCCGAGAGAAGCATAACTATAGTTATGGTGAGTGAGGAGTGGAAGTTTGCAGCTGCCCAGGTGTGATATGGGACGATGGAAAAGTGCGAAATGCGTGTTTGACTCAAACATCCTGATTTATTTTGTAGAGAACGATGAGGAGTTTGGGCTATTAGCCACCCAAGCGTTAGCAAAAGCTATTGATACAAATGGCGCTGCTTTTTCTGTGCTAGCACTAACAGAGCTGCTTTCACACAAACAGACTCCAGCCCAACTCAAAAAGTTGGCACACCTCGAACGAGTGGTGCAGTTTATCGACGTCTCTCGTGAAGTAGCCCGAAGAGCCGGCGGCTTAAGGGCTACACACCCGACCTTGCGTACCCCAGATGCCATTCACCTCGCAACAGCGCTAGTTTGTAAAGCAAGCCGGTTCATAACAAACGATGTTGCTCTTGGCAAAACCGCTAAATCAATTACAAAAATCACCCGCCTTTTACAATAGCCCTAGTCTTGGGCGAGTAGAAACTAACAGATAGTAAGTAGCTTTTAGCCATTAGCTGTTGTTTATAGGACTTTCGCACTTTTGTGCAGCATCCTGGCGACAGCTGACTGGCTGCAAGCTACCATTCCTCTCTCGATGTAACTATGGTTACCTCTCGTTCGGCCAGGAAAGCTTTCGCTCAGTCA